>Ga0116228_10002706_pt1 | contig 15355 bp, 11 predicted proteins | sample S1TSphfallax_2_FD_89694 | JGI IMG/M metagenome (GOLD analysis project Ga0116228, IMG submission 89694) | Host-associated microbial communities from peat moss isolated from Minnesota, USA - S1T2_Fc - Sphagnum fallax MG | ecosystem: Host-associated > Plants > Peat moss > Unclassified | place...
AATTTTAAAAGTAATTGCTAACCAATCTTTTTGCATGTAGTTTTTGGGCTTCCAAATGGAAACAATGACATTAATGTGTTAAATCAATCATTAATTGTTACAAACATGATAAAGGAGGTTGATAATGTTTTGAAGTTCGAAATGAATGATAAGTCCTACCTTTGATATTATCTTTTAGTGGATGGTGTCTATCCTCCATGGCCTTGCTTTATGCAAACCATACATGGAACCTAAAGATGAGAGTAGCCAACACTTTGCAAAAATACAACAAGAATGTGCAAGAAAAAATGTATTAAAAAAATGTTTTGGGGTATTGCAATCTAGATTTGATGTGATTCAAAACCCATGTAGGTGGTGTAGGCAAATGGATGTAATTTCTAATTTCATGATTGTTGGATGTTTATTCATAACACGATTATTGAAATGATCAAAATCAAAATATAGCTCCATTGTTTAATGGAGCAAATGTAACAAACTTGAGAAAACATCTCACCTTTCAAGCATTAACATGGAAGGCACACAAGAATTAAGGAATTCCCAAGTTCATTATAATTTGAAAATGAATTTGGTGAAACATTTGTGGGCCTGAAATAAACATTGAAATCAAATAAATTTACACATTGAAGCGCCAAACCCTAATTTGGTCCCGCCCTTGTGAAGGCTTGGCGCCTACGTCGCTGCTACCACATCGAGGCATTCCCTCTCCCCCTTTCGGTCTTTCGATCCGTGTACTACGGTAATGCAAATGGAGTTGTGGATGGTAGCTAACCAGGATGACGCATTATGAAGAAGAAGAAGAAGAAGAAGAAGAAGAAGATCCAGAAGAACTGAATGTTGCCTTCACTCATAGGGTGGAAAAGCTCCGTGACTGAGTGTCACGTTCACCCCTTGGAGCTGCAATTTCGGAGTCAGGTGACGCAGCATCGCGTATTAAGGGATGTGGAACTAATTGGAAATAGTAAGCTAAAAAAAACAGCTCATGAAGGCAACAATTGGAATCGACAAAGTGAGCGTCTGTAGGATTTTGGAGATGGTGGTGAGCATCGATAAGTCTGGAAGTTGTCAGATTGGGCCGCGGGAGATATCGGAGCTTTATCGCACAAGCAGCGAGTCTCTTGCTTGAAGAACCCACCTTTAGATTTGGGAGGTACGCATCCCTCGCCAATGTAATCCTTCTCTCTCCCTCCTCCTTGTTTCCGTTTGTCACTGTCTCTGCCGTATTGGGAATGAGATGTGAGGGGTGACCTAAGTCTTTCTCTTATATGGTCTTTGGACGGTGATCACTCAAACCTTGATGCTGGAGCTCACTGAATGTTCGAGTTTCGGGGCTACTTGGGGTTTTAGTGTTGACAAAGTTGGAAGAATTTAGGGTTTACTGTTCTTCCCAAAGGTTCCTCAATTTTCTTCTTATTTTTGCAGTGGGCAACGGAGACCATGGCTGCTGAATGGTGTGTATTGAGTGGTGTTTGTTACCTGCAGTGATTGCTATTTTATTGATTCTCTTGACCATGGGAATTTGAGACTCTCTGCTTGTCACACATGCAGGAAGCAGATTAAGATCAATTGGGACCTTTGTGCCATGTCAGTGTGGTACATGTTTGCTAAGAACAAACAGCATTTTTATGTATGTGGAGTGGAGAAGGTGAAGGAGAATAAACCATGTTGAGGGGCCATGAGACTCTCCTTCGTTTGGTGGGCAAGCGACGGAAGCTCCATCCTTCAACACTCTCCCTGTCATCTGTAAATCCACTTCTGATTCACCTTTTGCTAGCAACAATTTAAGATTACCTCATGTTGACTAAGTAGCAGGAGAATATAGCTGCCACAACTTAAGAACCTGTTCTGTGCATCAGGCGGTCATTGGTTAAAATGAGTTTTTCAGACGTTCAATTGAGACTCATTGTTGCAAACATAGAGATGAAGTTATGGTTTCTGGTATATGCTAAATGATTATAGGTAGTTGTTTAACCACCAGATTACCATGAGATAATTAGGGGAACCCAGGCATTAGGAAATGTGTGGATAGGAGCAATTATTTGCAGTTAAAAGAGTGATGAGAAAAGCACATATTGTAGGAAGTACTTTTACACAACCATCTGGGAAGCAGCAATTTCAGAGAACCAGTTTTTGGTCCACCACAGTATGCAGCACATTTTAGTTGTGTGGTGAGTGTTGTTGGCAAGGGTCTTATACCAAGGCTTTGTGGGTTGATGCAGGGGGCAGTAGCTGTTCAAGAGCATGAGTTGGTGTGTGTATCCACGGACATTGTGAAGACAAGCAGCTGTGCAGAAGTTAAGGTTAGTTTCACCAAAATTGATAGAGCAGATGAAGAAGCAGGTGCTTGGGATTGGGTGCAGTGCCCTATCTGCGGGAAAAGCATTCAAGGCACAGATTCAGCTATCAACAACCATGTTGGTGAGTTGACTGATTTCCCTCTTGGATTTAGCTTGCTTTGCATTCATTCTAAGCCTCTCTAATCATTCTTTCCCTCCCTTGCTCCCTCTGCTCACCTTCAATTTCAGTGAGATGTGCAATATGCCAAGGTTCAGTGAGCTCTGGCTCACCTTGATTACATATGTTTGAACTGTGACAGATATGTGCCTTCTGTGGGGGACGAAACGCAAGAGCACCCAACTTACATTGTTCAGTTCCCTGGATCGAATCAAAGAGACATCTGGATCAGATTTGTCAAAGAAAGGAAAGAAGCAAAATGATACAGAGAAAATGACATCAGCATATAAAATCAGATCAGATCCATTGCCTTCTAGCTCTTGTGAGGTTGAAATCCCTTGGGTTGTGGAGGAGTGCTTAGAATCTGCTGTGCCCTCTGGAGGGTCAGAATTGGTGAAGGGTTCCATGTCAGGAAGGGCAGAGGAGGATGCTCCTTGCACAAGCACAACAAGTTGCAATGGATTCTTGGTGCCACATCTCAGAAAAAGAAGCAACAAGGGAGAGGCTTTTACAATGGCAGATGGGGATGGGGGAACAATTTCTTTTCACAGGAATGGATACAAGGAGGCACTCCCTTTGGAATGTGTTATCAGCAGAGGACAGGGAGAAAGTGTAGGGCCAGGCATTCTGCCTACCACAACAGTAAAACCTAATTTGGAGGTTGAATGCTCAGCACATTTGGGCATTTGGGGTGTGGAAACTCAAGAGGCACCAGCAATGGTCTGCACTCATAATTGTCATTGTACGACAGTCAGCTCCATGCCTGCAAACGGGGCTCACATTGCTGTATCAGAGGATAGGATAAAGGTTAAAGTTCCAGCAGCAGATGTGGAATATCCAGAGCGCGAATTTGATGGATCACAAAGAATTGAAGAATACAAACATCTGGTGGGTGTGATGCAGACCCTCATTGTTGGGCGCAAGTACAACCAGGAAACCGTATGTGAGGGCATGGAGGTTGCTCTTCTAAGAGACCCAGAGAATCCAAAGGACCCAAGTGCAATCAAGGTATTCCTGCTGGACATGGAATCTGCTGTGTGCAGTGTAGTAGTAAGTTTGTACTCTTGTTGATGGACTGCTTGCAGCAAACACCCAAACATTTTGATCACAACTTGTGAACACTTTGAAGAATGAGGGTGGTTGGTGTGATTGGAGATGGATGTGTAAACATGTTTGTACTGCATCAGGTTATTTCATTCAACATGGAGTTGATGCTAGGGCATCTTCCCCGGCGGGTAGCCCACCATCTATCAGTCCTTCTTGACAAAAGCTTAGTCCAAATCAAGGTGAGAGATATCTGAGTTGCAACATGGCTTTTCTCTGAATGCTAGAGAGGTGATTATTGTAGAGAGGATGCACTAAAACTAAATCTGGAAAACAATAAAGGGCTACTAGATCAACTCATTTGTTTTATCTCTCTCTATGTAGGGCTCCGTGATATCTGTTCCAGAGTCTATGTTTGAAGCAGTTCCAGTGAAACTGGACTGCAGGAGGAAAAATTTTGAGCCCATGTATGACAATTTGCTTGCAAAGGATTGGCATCAAGCTGTGGAAGCCAGTCTTGTCCCATCCATATCTCAATCAAATTTGCGCAAGTATCAGACAAATTTTCTCTGCTTGCTACAAACTGTGTTGGACCGTGACAGTCACTTGTTCAGTGATGATGAGCAAGCATTTTTAAGTATGCATATCTGCCCAAATGAGTTATAGTGTGTCTTTGCTAAGGTGATATGTACTTCCAGCTGTCATTTCTGCTGTGAAAAGTCTAGACTTTATATAGTTCATTTCTTATGGTTAATGGGTAAGTGTGGATACAGGCTCCTTCAAAGACCTCTCTGATGATGCACAGTGTTTGTTCATTCATTTGTACCAGCGTAAAGGTAATCCAGTTACTTCTGTTCACAGTGATGCTGTTATCAGTCTCAAGACACTGTATTCTGACTCTGTTCTTTGAATGTTGATTGAGGCATTAAACTCCACTCTTTTGATGATTTCTGAGGTTAGTTAGCTCTGACTGTTGTAACCCTTCAAATCAGACAAACTTGTGTTGCTGTGGGGGTTGTCAGGACCTTGGTTCCGAACCTCAAGTATCAACTATCGAGATGTTTCCAATGTGAAGTCTGCATCTAAGGAGTTGTGTGGTGAGTGCAATTGTTTGATTCTCTTATATCTCGACTAGGAAAATGCTGTAAACACCATTTTTTGTGATGTTTATAGACTCTCTACAAATAGGCCTGTACAAATTAGATGCCACATTAGAGAAGGTGGGTAGAGGAATAGATGAAGACAAAAGAATAGTTTATTGCTTTTGGCAATAAGCCTAGGCAGCCCATTCAATAGATCAAGAGATACAAAAGAGGAACGTGAAAGCCACCTCTGAGGAGCATGTGTTGATCCAGCTGCTAGGTACATGACTTTGACAGAGCTGACAGCAGGAGTTCCTGAGAAACTATTACGGGAAATAATGGAGGTTGTCAATGTGTTTGAGTTGCGTCAACTTGTCAGCTCTGCAAAAGTGAAGGTGATCTGAAGTTGGACTGCTGATTATTCTCTGGACCTCTTGGTGTGGGAAGTTCAAGTGGTTTTTGCATCTGTTGGAAAAGGATCAACCTGACATTTGCTAAGACATTACTGTCTGCTCTGTACAGAAAAAGAGTGAAGCAGCAGTTGCAAGGAGGGAGGAGCTTGTTGACTGGGTGATCTCAGCTGTTCTTCAGAAAGGCCAGGCCTTAGCTGATGGGGGTTGCAGGTGGAACAACAGATTAAATGTGTTTTTCTCTAGTGCTGAATTTTCAGTCATGTTTTCGTCCAGAACTTTCCTACTATAATGCAGTACACTGATGCCTGATCATAACCATGTGTTTGCAGCAGTCTTGCAATACTGGACATGCTGTCAGAGATAGTGGGGACCTGTATATGTGTGTCTGACTACGCTGCCTTCTTGTTCTGGCGATTGCAAGTAGGTCACCTGACTGAGATGAAATCTTGACAGCAAACATTATTACTCCTCACATTTCTGAGGGTGTTGTGTTTCTCAAGTGGTGTCTTTCTGCATTGCAGAGACTGTTTTTCTTGAATGGAGAGCAGGAATTGTCAGCATTTTTATTGGTGGACATGGGCATGGTCAAGTATCCCAAGTATGAGTGCAGGCGATCAAGACCTGTCTTTGCCACACGGGAAGATCTGCTTGCTTATGAAGAGGTCATACAGATGGCCCTCACTCAAGTTGCTTTTCTATCATTTATGGCACCTGTCAACTCTAAATTGAACACAAGTCTATTTGTCATCCTTCATTACTAGAGCTAGTGCTCTTGCTTTCTTCACTTTTGCCCCCATATGTCCTCTGGGCTTGCTGTGGACATAAGTAGATGCCCTGTTTCTTTTTTCTAGTCTCTTGGCTGGCCTTCAAACCCTAAACCCTCACAAACATGTTGGTGCTTGAATGAAGACATTCCTCACTTTTGTATTAGTTATGCCTCCTGAGAGCTAGTTCCATTGATTCTAGAAATGTGACAGAAACTCAGGATGCAATTTGTGTTATTGTTTGCCAAAGTTTTTGAGGAGATGAATACCTACTTTTTGGCTGAAAGAAATATATATTTATATCTATACCTACTGTCAGAACTGATGAGTCAGTGCAGCTAGTCACTGCCACTCATGAAGAAGGTGACAGCGTGGTACCTTCTGAATGACACTCACAAGGTTATGCCTGCACTCATTCTTGTCATGTTTATTTTGGATTGTCTGGAACGAACATAGTACTTACCTTCAAACTGTTACTGTGGAGTTGTCTCTGCAATATCACAGCTGTCTGTTTCTTGGCTGGTGGGTTTTCTATTGATCAGGCACTAGGAGTTGCTCAAGCAATGGACATGGCACTTGAGATTAATGATCTAACAAAGGCCATGGGGTTCCTGGAGAGGGCAAGGATTCACTTGCAGATGGATCAGGCTAGGCATTCATCACACAATGGCACTGCACCTTCATTTCTGTCCCACTTTTCAGCTGCTCAAGTCTACTCAACAGTTTGCACCTTGGGTGTTTCAATCCTTGAGCGGGAACACAAGTAGGGGATGTTCTTACCAGGCACATTCTTGCATTGACACATAAGATTCTGGGGAAATAGAACATTCAGTTGTTATCCCTTGATTAAACCAAATTGTGATTAGCTGAGTACGTGAAGGGAGTTCACCTCCTAAACTGTTACCATTCTAGGTTCTCCATCAACTTGTCAGTATCTAAAAGAGATATATGTTAAGACATGGTCCTTAAGTTACTTATTTTGAATTTGTTTGCAGCAGAGTGGCCTATCTCCATGGTTCAGTCAAGAAAGATGATCCTTTGTCTTTGTTGAGACAGCTGTTATCTTTTATAATGAGCAAGTAGCAGTTGTATGATCTTTCTGACTATCAGGTACACTGAGGCAGTGGAGCTTTTAAAGGAACTGCTATGTATATGTTATAAATCAGGAAGGCGAGGCTACTGGACTGTACGCCTCTCAACTGATCTGGATCACCTGGGCCGGAAGGAGGAAAGCCTCCAAGTTGCAGAAGCTGGTGTCAATGACTCTTGTATCAGGGGTGGGGATCGGTTAGCCCTACAGCGTCGTGTTGTCCGTCTGAGTAAGCCACCTCGACGGTGGCGAAGACCATCATATGCAGAGTCTCTGGAGAGAAAGTGGGAAGAGGTGCATATTCCTTGATGTCTAAGCTGCCCCCTGGGGACCTACATGTAAAATTTGATTTGGTTGAGAGTGACCTGTGCTCCCTGTGGCTGGCAGATACAAATCAGGGGCCGACCCTTGAATTGCACAGCAGGATTGAAGAGCCGGTTTTATGGCTATGATGGCCAGCAATGTGGTGTGGAGCAACTAGCCCTGCAGTACTATGCAAGTGAGGAGGGAGGCAGGTGGCAAGGCATGCATTCTGAAGGGGGTGTTTGGATGACCCTCTTTGGTCTCCTCATGTGGGACATCCTATTTACAGATGTACCTGATGTCTTCCAGACTCCTTTCCAGGTATAGAATTTTGTGATAGGGATGAAATCATTTCCTCTTGTTTGCCAAAGTGAAGCTCAAGCCATTCCCCATTGCATATCTGACAAGATTTTTTCATGTTGGCTGTACTTCTGGTTCTAATAGTGCATGTTGATCATCTCTTGTACTACTTGATTTGGAAGGACATGATGATTAACAAAGATTGAAATGGTCAGACTGCACCGCTGGACTTGGATACAGATGCCTTCTATGCTGCTCGACAGCCCATGATTGAAGCACGACTTCAGGACATCTGCAAGGGGAAGGCATCAGAGATTCTAGCACAGTCATGGTCCAAGTTTTGTGGTACTCTTTGTCGTGGGGTGAACTGGGATAAATACTCACTTGAGGTACTTCAAACTATCGTGGCATGCATCAGGGGGCCAGGTCTGTCTGCTATCTGCAGGCTGTTGGCTGTGCAGCATGGTGGATGGACTGCAGGGATGCCAGACCTCCTTCTCTGGCGGACTTATTAGTAAGTGTGGTCCTCACAATCTGTTAGCCTTCAAAACCTAGATCACTTTTCTTGATCATGCATTTTCTTGTTTAAAGAGCAAAGTCGTATTGAAGAAAATGAGTTCATTTTCATCAATTGTGCATTTTTGTTGCAGTCCACAAGCACTGTCAACAAGCAACAAGTCAAGTTGTCCTGGATGTGGCTCTCACCAAGGCAGAATGGGGGAAGAGAATGAGATGGTTTCATTCTCCAGTGAGATTTCCAATCCTTCTGAGGGGGGTGTCGGAAAAGAAAATGGGCAAGTTTTAGAAAGGTTTCAGGTCATGAAAGCAAAGACACAGCAATTACAAGGTGAGGCAAAACTAGTAGAAGTGAAGGGTCCTCGAGATCGGCTCTCTGACCAGCAGCATGCCTGGATTGTGATTCTTTTAGATGCAGGTGTATCTGTCCAAGTGTGCAAAGTTCTAGAAGATGTAACTGATTAGGTAAGGAACAAAGTCAACATCATCATCGCGAAGCCCCTTGAGGACATATCAGAGTTTGTGCCTCCTGAACATGGCTAGACCCTAGTGCATGTATTTAGCTAACATTCAGATTCTTGGAACATTTTTGTCCTCTACAAATTGGAGTAGAATGAGAGAGTTCAATGCCCATGTACAATTGCAATTGGTATTCTACTGGATGAGAGCATGATCTCCTCCACAAAACAGTGCAGGTTCAGTTTAATAGTCACTATGGTTGTGACTCAGCAAAATACGCAGTAAAATGTGGATAATATGTCATTTATCCCTAGATCATTTCCAGGAGATTTACTTACAGTTCTTCAGAAATTTCATGTCATGTATGGTGATCTAATATCTGATTACTTGAGTAGAGTGTTTGGATTGCCACTTCTGCTTTGATTTGACTTTAGTTACAGAAGCTTTGATACTTGTATCTCATGCTTTGTTTAATCTGATCTTTTGTGTAGGTGCCTGCATTCCTTGGAATAACCTGCACATTGTTCAATTATAGAAAGGGTGGTGTGGACATTGCAGTTTTGTTTACACAACAAAAACTACATTCACACTACAATTGTGATCTTGTCCTTGCCTGTTCTGACAACTAGATGACAATAATCTGCCTCATTGAGATCTGACTCAATTTACTCTTAAAGAGCTTGCAATGGTCTTTCAGTCAGTCATTAGTAATGGGTTGCTAATGGAATTCATCATATAGGACATGAGTACAGTCGCACTGAAACAAGTTGCTGAACTCAACAAACCAAATGCCTCAATATGTCATGAACAAGACAGTCAATAAACCAGTTGTGAACCATGATGTTATTGTGCCCTTGACATACCATTGAGGAGACCTGATTTCACACATGACTGAACCAACTGAACACCTTGCTTCTTTGAAGTTCGAACCTACTAATGCTATGTGTCTTCATCACGTCGTCTTGCACTTGGGATTGGGGCTACAGCCAGTTGATGCCTTCCAACTTCTGAACAAGAGGAGGATGGTGCCCTGTCCGTCAATGCTGCTGTGTCATGACTTTTAATCAGCACATTGCCTCCCATTTTGTCCTATTTTGTTAGTTTGGCAGTTTAAAGTCACTCGAAACTCTTCTTCCAAAGTTCCACCCAGTTTCCGTCTAGTTTATTACTTAAGACTGAAGTAGTGGTTGTAGGCATATATTTTCACATTTCAACAGTCAACCCAAAGCCACTGCTCACAGGTCTACTTAAACTTGGATTACTACACACCTCAAGTACAACACCTCTAAGTACAACACAAACCTAGTCAGTGATGAAACAAAGATGTCACTGTACTTGTTCCCCCAATTCCATAGGGAATAAACTGAACAAGTGGTAGCTAAAGTCCAAGGAGTGGGGCCTTCCCAAAATGAGGGTCCACTGCTTGAAGAAAGAGCCACAAGTGTACCCACATTTCAGGAAGGCCCAACAAATAGGGACTTACCTTGAGTGAAGCTTGACCCTCAGACCTGAGGGAGCACTGATAGCTATGATCAAGGAAGCAGCATGGCAGCCTCTTACTCCAGCAGGGAGGGCAACACAAAAACAGGAATGCCCTCCATACACAGTTACATTGGGAGTTACCCTATGTGTAAGAGCCTACCATACACAGGGAAAATTCTAGAAAACAAGCCACTTGCCCTTTACAGTAACAATTGTTTTTGGAGGGCTTCCCAGAGAACAGACAGTATCTGAAACTCACTAGACTAAGTGTAGACAAGATGTCTGAAACTCTGCAAACTAAATTTTGAAATTGAGCTAACTTTCATTTTCATCAGTTAGAACAACTATCTCTACTCCAATCCATATAGTTGAATAGAATTCCACAGGATAAGGCAGAGCCTTGAGATCAAAAAGTTCTTAAAAAACTAGTAGCTTCCAGAGTGGTGAGCAAATTGGTTCATGAGTCAAGCCAGTTGACAACCATGCCTATAAAGCACAAAAGAAGCCAAAATGTCTGAGAAGATTGTAACCTGTGTAACTTCAATACCAACAGCCAGCTCCATATGATGTTTCAATAGACCCTGTAAGTTCTGTGGTAGGTACTCACAAGGTTCAAAACCTTGCTTGCTTTACCTTCTAAATAATCCAGTGGTACAGGTTTTGTTACTTGGTCAAAAACGACGCATGTCTTTTGGAGGTTTGAAGTGGATAGGGTGTGTCTCAGGTGTTGCTTTCTCATCCTCCTTCCAGAACTTTATAGTCTTGTCTGCCTCACATGTGATAAGGCGGCTACCTGTTATGTCATAGGAGAGGGCATATATACCTGCCTCACTATCCAGAGATCCTGCAGAATCCAACAGACATGAAAGATCAGGTCAATAGCATCCATGCTGAATGTCATAGCACATATGGCCAGACAATTCCTTCCTCCAGGTTCATCATATAGCATGAGCCAGGAAAGGACAAGTGCCGCTGGCAAACTCTTGAAAGAAACAACACCAAGCAGCTTATAAGCCAAATCATCACCCCGAAACACATAAAAGTGGACAAAAAGATATTGCATTATCTTATGTAAGAGCTGCTTAAAATTTTGGGGTCTGTTGATTGGAACAACCTTGCACATCCAACAGACACAGAAACTAGGCTTTAAAGTCTGTACTATCTGTGATTTGTGACAATCTTCACTCAAATAGGAAAACAAAACAAACCATACCAGGCTGGACAATTGTCTGTGCTTGCTGGTAGTTGTGGCCACTTTTGTAGTCCCAGAACCAGAGACTTCCATTGTCACCTGTCAGCATAGATTGAATTGAGACTTTAAAAATGTGGACTACGTGAGCAGGGTGAAAGAGTGGAAGCTTTAATATATATTGGGCATGGAACTGATTGGTCATAGAAGAAAATTCTAAGATGTTGCACAATGAAAGCTACAGAAAGTATAGAGTTCTCACGACAAACCTGCTGAAACAAGGACATTATCTTCATTTATAGACATGCAGTTCACAATTGTCCGTTGCTGTGAACTACAGAAATACACAACACACATTAGCAATCCCCCAAACCAAATCTGTCTCATTAGTACAACAATAGAGTGAGCAATGCAAAAATGGTGGCACTATCCCATAGCTTAGTGTCCATGACCACTACAATATTTCTGTTGTGAGTACAGTTGTGCAGTGTTAGTAGGAGTTTCACCAGAAAAGTTAGTTACTATCACTTCAATTGCAAAGGCAAAGTAAGAGAAATGACTTGCAAATTATTTGCTCTGGAAGCAAAATAGAGAACAGGTTACTTACAGCATGTTATGCAGGAAGTCACCCCTGGGCAATCTGAACTTCTTGATATTATCTGCTGAAGCCGATGTGAAAGTATGCCTGATGCACAACAAACACTGAGAAGTGAAAACCATGTCACAATAATGTGAACATAATTGGGAAACATCCTCCACTTGGTCCCAATACCAGTCCTTTTGTTTCAATCATAAAGATCAGTGACTTATGTCACAGGGAATGTCAAGATACATACTCAAAAGGATGCAATGCCAAAGCTCTGACCGACTTCTTATGAAATGTCAGTGTAGACATGGACTTGCCTGCACAAATTACCATGAAAGACAAGGGACATTACATAATCAGGTTCATTAACAGCATAAGTTACAATATGCAAAAGATCCAATATCAGATACATCCAACTGGCATAAAATTGATATTTCATGCTAAAGAAGAAACCCATCCAATTCCAAACTTCCAACAGGTAATACTTAGTAGGGATTGCCCACATAGGGATGAAAACAGAATAAAATTACTTCTGCATTTGAGAGGACTCCTACCTGCAGCCAGGTCCCAAAGTTTTATGGTAGTATCATGAGAGCCAGTCACCACTTGTGGGTCCTGAAATGATCAGAAGATACATCAGCAACACAGAAACTACATAAACATGGCATGGCATAATCTCCAAAACCACAGGATTAAGAACACACCTACATGATTTCCATTTGACCAAGCGCACTCATCTGACTAGATCACTGAACTGGAAGGCAACATAAGAAGAAAGTTTAGGATATAACTGTGGCTTGAGTGATGACGGAGCAAACAGTGTTCTCATGCCCTGACAGTGCAAATATTTGTGCCTTTGTCCGCATATCCCACACCTACCCAAGGGAAGAAGATCAATTCATTCCTCATCAGATCTGAACTCATTTGATGGCCTTCAAGGTACATGCGGTAAAGGTTGAAAATCTTCCCAGAATGGAATATCAGCAAAGAGGCATACTGGAAACTTCTGTTATCATGCTCCTTAGGAAAGGGCAAAATCAGATGGGCACAATGACACAGGTTCAATATATAAAGGAGTGAGGAGGATGAGAAAAGTAATATACCCGACACACAGAGTCACGGCCACCAGTCATCAGTATATCTAGAGTGGGGTGAAGTGCAAGACAGTAGACTCCACTCAAATGACCATGATATGACCGGATGACCTGCTTGCATTCAATCTTCATATTAGAACTTATCTACCTCCTGCAAGGTACTGAAATTTTCTCTTCTTGCTCCATACAGGTCAATCCAGTGCAGAGAACCAAGAAACCAGAAAGTCTTAAGAAATCTGTGAAATGTGTAGCCCTTCAGTACAGATGCATGGAATAACTGCAGAAACAAAATTAACACAACACAGTGCTACATATCCACATGCTTGAAACTCCATGATTGAATGTTAGGATGATTTGGACCAATCATGAAAAACAAGCACCATGGTAAAATGTAGTTTATTGTCTCTTCAGGAGAGCTAGGTGAAGGTAAATATTTGTAGAGGGAACAGCACCTTGTTATACTCCAGGTCCCAGCATTTGACTTGCTTGTCATCACCTGCTGAGAACATGTAGGGATGCCTTGGGCTGACAGCAAGCCCTGTTCCATCCACAACCCACGTTCTCTCAATGTCCATTCTAAAAATAAAGAAATAATTGTGGCATGCACCAAAAATTCAAAAAATTCAAAAGTACAGTCATCATGTCAACCCAAAAACCCACATCCAGGCAAACACCCAAATATCTGATAGAGCAAACAAAATCAACTCCGTCAATAACAATCCCATGGACAAACCTCGAACTTGCTCAATATGTCCAGTCAAGGTGAGCTTCAGCTTTCCAGTGCCAGTTTCCCAAATCTGCAGTCAAAGAATCTGTGATTGAGTGACAAAACCATGAGAGAAGACAGTTATTCCAAAATTTAAGCCTTGAACCTTGATATGTAAGGGGGCAACATTTGGACAAGTAACAAGCACCATATGTATCAAATCACTGGCTTGAAACCTCTAAGGCACCATGCACACCTGCTCATGAGACAGCAAATGCCTTCCATGAGACTATATGGCCACGAGCAGTCAGTGTGAAAGCACTCTTATTCAAAGCAGGGTAATGTCTGACATTAGAGTGTTTGTGTTCACAACTTGGAGGTCAGTTTTGTAACATGAGCATTTCCATGCAAACCTAAACTAGGTCAAAATGCTTTTTCTTGCCTTGCATCAACCCACCCACCAATTGAATCCCACAAATACACTGATTTTCTCATGCTAACCTAAAATATGAGTTTCAAAGACAGAACAATAGTAGTCAGGCTACTTCAAAGCGGGCCTACAACTCAACAGCAATGTAAGATCTATGCCTCTCGATCATAAACATAGCATGCAAGATGTGGACAACTTGCTTCTACATTGCAGTTCATGCTATCACGTGTTGGTAGAGCTTAATGAGAAGAAACAAATGTACCTTGATTGTTCGATCTGCAGAGCCTGTGCAAAACCACTCATTGCCAGGGTCAAATGCAATTGATCGCACCCACCCCAAATGCCCACTGATCACCTACAAACATCATCCACAAACAACATGCCCAGATAAATTCTGTAATCTCAGTGAGGCAGAAAAAAGAAATTCATATCATGACTAGTATTTGTGGAGAAGATGCACTTTTGGCCACTTACTACACACACAGAGTTAAGGTGTACTCATTCACATGTCCTCTCAAATAAACAAGATTTAGGGGAATTTGGATTCAATGCATACCCTATAGTTAACCCAGGGTGGATGCCAAGCAGGCTTCGGCCATTTACTAGGCAGCCGTTTCATTACAGCAGCACTTGGTTGGTTACTGCAAAAATCACCATGAAAAAGATCAGTAATGATTTGAAACCCTCAGTAATCATACACCCCTCAGCCAAAGGGTAGCCATAATGGCATAACAATAATGCCACAAATTTGTTGCTTTTCCCTATCCAGAGCACAGAATATACCGTTCAGAAACTGTGACTGCCACAGGCTTATATTCCACCATGTTGTTTGCTACACCTGGAACTGCAGCCCCAGTCACTGGTGCTGCAGTTTGAGATCGGACTGGAACAACTGCCAACTGGTTCCCTCCCACCTGTCCAGCCTCAACAGCCTCCTTTGGCAAACCTGTATATAACACTCAACCCTACCTCTTAAAGAGAATGTAGAGCAGCATCATACCATCAAACTTTATCATAGCTGCCATAATTGGTTGACATGTTTGAAAAATGATACAAGACAAATGGCCACATGTGTCCAAGAGAGAACGCGTAAACACCATTGCTCTTCCTGACTGCAGACTGAGAATTCCAAACTCAAGATTGCAAACACATTGCATCATCACATTACCCCCAAAGAAAAAGTCATGATAGCCTGCCTATTCAAAGGAAGGAGAAGTATAGGGACCTACATGCACAAACAAGAAACTGTGCAAATATCCAGTAGACTGTATGTGCTCACCTGAAGCAGAGCCCTGGTTTGGACCAGACAATCCCAAACGCTCAGTGCCATGGACTGCTGGTGTTGCACTGGCAATTTCCCTTGGGGGAGGAGCCAAATCCTTCACTACTGCATATTCATCTCTCACCTGGTCCATTGTCCCATTCCAACTCAATGAGAGAGAAGGT
>Ga0116228_10002708_pt1 | contig 15343 bp, 9 predicted proteins | sample S1TSphfallax_2_FD_89694 | JGI IMG/M metagenome (GOLD analysis project Ga0116228, IMG submission 89694) | Host-associated microbial communities from peat moss isolated from Minnesota, USA - S1T2_Fc - Sphagnum fallax MG | ecosystem: Host-associated > Plants > Peat moss > Unclassified | place: USA...
GGACCGCGAGTACTCGCGGTCCGCTTGCGTGGCCTACCTTAAAGGCGATCTCGAGTTTCTCTTTATCGCTCCCGAACGGCTCCGTGTTTCCGGCTTTCCAGAGATGCTGGCTAAACGGAAACCGACCCTCATCGCCTTCGACGAAGCCCACTGTATCTCGCAGTGGGGACACGACTTCCGTCCCGATTACCGGCAACTCGGCCAGTACCTCAACGCGCTTCGACCCGCGCCCATGATTGCGCTCACAGCAACCGCCACTCCCCGGGTCCAGGACGACATTGTCCTCCAGTTGCAGATGCATGCGCCGGCGCGGTTTATCCACGGATTTCGCCGTCACAACCTGGCGATCGAATGCGTGGAAACACCTGTTCCGGAACGTCCGCAGCGTATCGCCGCGCTCCTCAACGATCCTTCGCGGCGGCCGGCCATTGTCTACGCGCCAACGCGGAAACTGACGGAGGAACTTGCAGCCATCCTGCGCCAGCACTACAAGGCTGCTGCTTATCACGCTGGCATGGAGGGCGAAGACCGTGACCGCGTGCAGCGCGCCTTTCTCGGCGGAGAACTCGAAGTCGTGATTGCCACCACTGCGTTTGGAATGGGGATTGACAAGGCAAATGTCCGTACGGTGGTCCATGCGGCATTGCCCGGGACGCTCGAAGGCTACTACCAGGAGATTGGCCGCGCTGGCCGCGATGGCTTGCCGAGTCGCGCGGTCCTTCTCCACTCGTTTCAGGACCGCCGACTGCAGGAATTTTTCTTCGAGCGCGAATATCCGCAGATCGAAATCCTCAAGAGCGTCTACAACGCATGTAACGACGAGCCCCAGCCCGCGGAGACAGTTCGTCGCCGCTCGCGCGTCTCCGCAGAGCCATTCGCCCAGGCCGTGACGCGCCTGGAGTTGCTGGGCCTCTGCGCGTCAGCGTCGGACGGGACCGTCTGCCGGACGCTGGCATCGGATGTCCGCGCATGGTCGGCCGCCTATGCCGCGCAAGTGTCGCAGAGGCGAGCACAGATGGAGGCGATGCAGCGCTTCGCCGGCTCCCACTCCTGCCGCATGGCAGCCCTGGTAAAGCATTTCGGCGACACCGGGGACCGCTCGCCCTTCTGCGCGCAATGCGATGTCTGTTCTCCCGAGACTGCCATTGCGCAACAGGTCCGCCCGCTGTCCGGTCCGGAAGAAGATGCGGCCGTCGCCGCAATCCGTGAGCTGCGCTCTGGTCCGCCGCGCTCCACCGGGAAACTGCACAAGGACGTCTGCCCGCGAGAAGAACTCAGTAGAAATGAATTCGAGTGTCTGATTGGCGCACTCGTCAGCGCGGGATATCTCTTTCTCGAGGATGCGTCTTTCGAGAAAGAGGGCCAGACGATTGCCTATCGGCGAGTGGGTGTCACCAGTGACGGTCGCTCGCTCGACCTCGAAGAGTTACGTTTGCTGCGCATCCGTGAGGCGCCTGGGTTTGAAAGCCAACCGCGCGCAAGAAAGAAGCGCATCGAGAGCAGACACGCGGACCAGGCGTCTCTTTCTCCTGAAGAGACTGCGCTGGAATCGAGACTGCGCATCTGGCGCTCGGCGGAGGCGAAGAAGCAGGGCTTCCCGGCGTACTGCATTTTCCCGGACAGGACCATGCGCGCAATCGCGACCGATCGCCCGACGAATACAGAGGAACTGCAGTTGGTGGATGGCATGGGCCCGGCAAAGATTACACGCTATGGAGCGGAAATCTGCAGAATTTGCGCAAGCAATTGAGTCTGCTTGCTCCCTTCGACCTGTTTTGGAACAAGGTAATCAGTGAGACGGAAACTGTCGGCATTCCGTCAGACCTGGTGATGCATAATGCTCATAGGACCTGGTTGTGTTTCTGTGGATGTTGACTGATCGAAGCTGACGGCGAATCGCCGCCTGCAAGAGCCTTCCTCCCGCCGCAGCAACAGGAAGACTGCTCAGGCCGCCACTCCTCCCATCGAGCTAGTTGAGTGAACCTGCCGAATTCAATCACGATGAGCCGGATTGTGGCGGTGCCGCTGCTGATCTGGATGCTGTCGCCCCGCTTCCCCTTTCATGCCGCATGGGGAGAGCAGGAAATCATCGCGTCCCTGTTCTTCATCGCCATCTCAATCACAGACGGTGTGGATGGCTACCTCGCACGGCGTCGCGGCCAGGTCACGACGATGGGCATGCTGCTCGATCCACTGGCTGACAAGCTGATGATTTCTGCCGGCTTCATCACGCTGGTGGAATTCAATCCGCATATCGTCAAGGCCTGGATCACGATCCTCGTCATCGGCCGCGAATTTCTCGTGACGGGTCTGCGTTCCATCGCCAGCACGGAAGGGTTCACGATCCAGGCGAGCGATCTGGGCAAACTCAAGACCGTCATTCAAATCTTTACCGTGGTCGCGGCCATCCTCGACAACCGCTGGCACGAGTGGATTTTCGGCTGGCTCATCATTCCCGTCGACTGGATTGCTACTGCAGCGATCTACTTTATGGCGCTGGTTTCACTCATCTCCGCAGCCGACTACTTCATGGCGTTCTGGAAGAGGATCGACCACGCTTCCAAGGACCGCCGCAAGGCCAGCTTTGTCCTTACCCGCGCCAAGGAAAAGAACATTCCGGTCACGAACCACCTGCTGTGAAATGCCTCACGAGCGACTGCCGCAATGGCAAGGGCCCGTCTGTGTCGACAGGCCCTCGTCGTTGCGGGATGAACAGTGGATCAGGCTGGGATAGGCTGAGCCGTTGCGGTGTGGGACTGTGCCGGCCTCGCGAGGCGATGCACGAAGTGATACGGCGGCCAGGGGCCGGAAAGCTGCATGTGGCAGTCCTTCATCAAAACAGTCGCTGATGAATATTTATTCTGGTATCGCTCCACGCATTTGTGATCGATCAGGTGGGCAATATCCAGCAGCATCTTGCCGCTGTCCATGCGCCGGCAGCTGATTTCCTCATCCAGCGGGCTGAACATACGGTGCATTTGTGTCGAAACAGAACGCGCTTTGGTCTGGCGTTCCCGCTGGCGGCTGGCAACCTCACGCAGGTTGGAGAGATATTCTTTGCCGACTCTCTGGGCGACCGCCGCGACCGGTGAAAAATCCCGGCAGCAGTCATCGAGGGTCACCTTCAGGTGCATCTCGGCTTTGCCGCGCAGCCGGTCGAGGTTGCCCAGAAAATTGCGTTGATTGGTGCGGATAGAACGGCGAAGGGTCTCGTCGTCCTGATAGACAGTGCCAAATCGGAAGGGAAGGACGGTTGAGTGTTTGAAGCAGTCGGCGATCACGTGAGCATGGTCTACGGCGCACTTTTGATCGAGATTGACGGAGGGGTCGTGCTCACTGACAATCACCGCGAGATCACTGGCTGGATAAAGGAATACCTGATTTCCAAAGATGCCTGTTACCGCTTGCAGAGGAACTGGTTTGCGGTGACGGGCAAGCTCAGGAAACGCCTGTTTTTCACTGACACAGTAGGCGTACCACGCCATAGGAATCAACTCCACTGATGCTGGCAGGATCGCTGCCAGACCGTTTGGATTTCTGAATTGCCGAACGACTGTGCATGGTCTTAGGCGTTCTGGCACGTGCCATCCGAGTCGATTTTCCAGGGACGTGGAGTCAAGAGAAGAGTAGTACTCGACCTTTCAACGGGGAAAAGGGCGGACTGCAATATCTTTTAAACGCTTCACATGAGGAAAATACGTCTTCTTGCAGCACTGCACCGAACTGGGACACATCCTAGTCCCGCGTTGGAACGACTGGCAATAAAGAAGATGAACTTCCGCAGAAAAATGTAGGCCGCCCAACCCCGCCCAACCAATGTCCGATCGCAAGAACGCCCCGGCAAGGTCGGTCACCGGGGCGTTTACCTCATGGGGGAGGGGTGAACTGTTTCTAGCGGTGGAAGCGAATCAGCAGGAAGGCCACCATGGCGACGACTGCGATCATCAACGCAAGCATGACCGTCGAGAGACCTCGAACCAGCTTCGAAGCGGAGCGTAAATCCTCCACTAACTCCTGATGTTCCATTGTGTTGCGCTCTGTTGATTCGCGCAGGCGAATCAACTGTTCGTCGATGCGCTTGAGCTGCACGGACTGTTCCTGGACATGGGTCCGTATATCGCGATTGCCGGCCTGAAGGTCGAGAAAACCGCGGTTGACGACTTCGATCGACTGGTTCAGCTCCGTCAGATCGGGCTTGGCCATCGCGGGCTGGGCGGGGGCCAGGGCGGTCGAGAAATTTCCTTCCAGGATCGGCAGCAGCTTGCCGATATAGGGCAGAAGCAGACGCAGGTGCATCAGCGAACGCCAGATGGAAGGCGTCTCGCTCTTGGTTTCTTCCAGCGCGTACTCCGGCTGGCTGTGTTCCGATTCGTGCGCTTCGCCTGGGTATTCCTGTTGATCCATAACCGCTGCCGTTGACATGAGAGTCACCAATCCCACTTGCGTGTGTGGTTTACAGTGCCAATCGTAACTTCCCTGGGTTGGGCTGACTATGACCGAATGGTGGGATGTATGCCGGTTAAGCCCAGAATGGGAATCTTCGCGCTACCGGCGCAGCTTAACGCTTCGCGCGCGGCAGTGATTTCTGCCCAGTTCCCTTGCGGACGATCGCGCCGGCGTGTGCGTGGGGCCTGCTGGCGGCCGGGGGCGCTGCTTTCTTCCCTGCCGACGCCTTTCCTGTCCCATTTCCACTAGCGTGCTTCGCCGCGGAACGTGACGGCGTTTTGGCCGTCGGGACCTTCTTCGGATGGCTCGATACGATCGCAGGAGCGGCTGCCTTGCGGGCGACAGTCTTCGGGGCCGGGTTTTGCTTGCTCACAGCCGCAGGCGGGGTAGGGGCTGCCTTGGCTGCGATCATCGGCGCCTTTTCGACGGGTTTCGCAGGAGAAGACTCCGCCTGTCGCCGCAATGCATGAACGGCGACCCGCATCATCTCTTCTTCCGGCGCCGGCTTGCCTGTCCAGATCTCAAATTGGCGCGCGCCCTGCTGTACAAACATTTCGACGCCCGTGATCACGGGAATGCCCTTTTCTCTCGCCATCCGAACCAGGGGCGTGTCGATGGGGTTGTAGACCGTATCGAACACGATGCGGGTGTTCAGTTCATGAGGCTCCAGGATCGACGCGGTCTTTTGTCCTGCCATGCCTGCCGGCGTCGCGTTCACAATCACATCGAATTGCGTTTTCGCCACCTGGTCGCGGCGGATTACCTTTGCCTTGGCCTGCCGCGCCAGCTTTTGCGCCGTTTCTGTGGTCCGGTTCAGGATGAAGACTTCAGCGCCCTTCTCGACCAGGCCGAATACGGCTGCTCGCGCTGCTCCTCCCGCGCCCAGGACCAGCACCTTTGCGCCGCGGAGGGACAGCCGCCGTTCCAGCGGCCGGGTGATCCCGCCCACGTCCGTATTGAAGCCAAACAGCCGGCCATCCTGCGAGCGCACCACGGTGTTGCAGGCCCCGATCTTTGCCGAAAGCGGGTCCGTTTTCTCCAGGTGCGGCATGATCTCCTGTTTCAGCGGCATGGTGATCGCGAGGCCATGGACAGGCAGTTCATGCACGAGCTTCAACAGGTCGGAGAGCTTTTTCGTCTCCAGCGCCAGAAAGACCGCGTTCACGGTCTCGCGCCGGAAGGCCGTATTCTGCATGATCGGCGAGAGGGAATGGCGCACTGGATTGCCGGCCACGCCATAGACCCGCGTCGATGTCTCCACCTGGTCAATGCGGTAGGTTTCAAGCAGTGTGCGCGCGGCGATTTGCCCCGGTCCGGTCTCTTCGCCCTCCGAGGCGGCGGCGAACGTAAAGATACTTCCGGCGCGTACTCCAAGGACACGGCTCACCAGGCCCTGCTCACCCATGCAGATGCCGATCAGGTTGCTCCCCTCACTCTTCTGCTCGAGGAAACGCATCATTTCGAGATTGTCGGCAAGGCTCTTTGCGGTTGAGACGACCTTGAGGAACTCTGCCGGAAACTTCATCAGGCGATCAAAGGTCTTGTTCAGATCGCGTGTTGCTTCAAAGTCATGCGAGGAGAGGACCAATCCTGTGCCTTTTTCGGCCAGCGCCGCACGCAGGGCTGCAAACTGCGCCCGGGTGAGGGCTTCGGCTGTCTCGATTTCCAGGTCAATCAGGTGGAAGCCGGCGGCAGAGGCCTGGGTGAGGATTTCCAGTTCCGCGGCGGCTGAACCTTTGAACCTGCCCCCGCCGGTGACCCTCCGGCAGGTCGCGACTGCGGTCACTTCACTTCGTTCGTATAAAAAGTCCCGGAGTCTGGGGACCGCAGCGAGCGGCTTGTCCAGGTAGTCCAGCCGGAACTCGAGAAAAGCATTTTCCCGGACCACGGCATCGGCTTTTGCGAGCATTTCGGCAGCCGTATCTCCAGTAATCGCAACACAGACCCGGCTCATGCGGGAACGCAGGTAGTGGGCCGAGGCTGCTGTGGTCGTCAAAGTCATGCTGATGATTGCGGCATCTTACGGCCTGCCAGACTGGTATGCAAGTGAAGTCACAGGAAAATAGGGATTCATCGCCATTCGCTCGATACTGAGTAAGCCTCTGGTAACTGTACGATTAAGAGAAGGATTTGCATGACACAGATGATCTCGCAACTGACAACGCAGCACGCATGGACGGCAGCTGAGGGCGAACTGACCCCGGACAGCTTGACGAAATGGGTAGAAGAGCAGCTCCATGCGGTGCAAACGCGGCTGGACAGCCTGCCAAACACCAGCGAGCAGGGCGCGGAGGCGACATGGAAAGCCTACGATGACGCCATCGCGGAACTCAGCCAGATTGCCAGCGAATGCGGCCTCCTCAATAGCGTCTATCCGGAGAAAGCTGTTCGGGACGCAGCCCAGGACCTTGCCCAGAAGGTCGCCGAAGTGGCGACTTCACTTTCGCTGAACCAGGATGTTTACCGGGCACTGGCAGCCTCGCATATTTCCGGGAATGATGCCGCGGCGAGCCATTACGCGCAGCGCACCTTGTTGCAATATCGACTGGCCGGCGTGGACCGCGACGAGGCGACCCGCGCCCGTCTGCGGGAGCTACAGGACAAAGCGACAGTCCTGGCGCTCACCATCAGCCGCAACGTGCAGGAGGGGGCAAACCAGGTCATCGTTGACGCTCCTGCGGAACTGGATGGCCTTCCCCCTGACTACATCGCGGCACACCAGCCGCGGACGGACGGCGAACATGCCGGCAAGATCGTTCTGACGACCGACTTTCCCGACTACATCCCGGTCATGACGTTCGCGAAAAGCGACGCACTGCGCCTGAAAATGTTCAAGGCCTACAACACCCGGGCCTATCCGGCGAACAAACAGTTGATGCTGGACCTGTTCGCGGTCCGCCACGAAATCGCGAACCTGCTCGGCTTTTCCACGTGGGCCGATCTCGCGACTGCCGACCAGATGATCGGCTCGGCTGCGAATATGCAGAGTTTCCTCGACGATCTGGAGGTCAAGACGCGGCGCGGCGCGCAGGCCGAATATGCCTCGGTTCTGCACTTTGCGCGGACCCAGCAACCCGGCCTTGATGCTATCGACGCGGCAAGCCGCGGCTACTGGCTGGAACAGTTCCGTCGCTCCGCCTATGCGTTTGATTCCCAAAGCGTTCGGCCCTATTTTCCCTATCCGAAGGTACAGGCGGGGGTCCTGGCTACGGCGGAAAAACTCTTCCATGTTCGCTTCGAACCCGCAAGCGATGCGCGGGTGTGGCACTCCACCGTGACTGCCTGGGACGTGTTTGATGCAGGCGATGCAGGGACAAATGGCAGCCATATTGGCCGCTTCTACCTGGATATGCATCCTCGCGAAGGCAAAGACAAGTGGTTCAGTGCCGCGCCGCTCGTTCCGGGGATCCGAGGCCGACAGCTACCCGAGGCTGCCCTGATCTGCAATTTTCCCAGCGGGGATGGTGACGGCGATCCGGGCTTGTTGCAGCATTCTGACGTCGTCACTTACCTGCACGAGTTCGGCCACCTGATGCATGCGATCCTCGGCGGCCAGCAGGCGTGGGCGGGCATCAGCGGCATCGCAACCGAGGGCGATTTTGTCGAAGTCCCGTCGCAAATGCTCGAGGAATTCTTCCGCGATCCCGGATTGCTCGCCACCTTTGCCCATCACTACCAGACTGGCGAACCCATCCCCGCCGAACTCGTGGAGACCATGAACCGCGCCGGCGCGTTCGGCCGCGCCGACTGGGTGCGGACGCAATTGTTCTACACGCGTTTTTCGCTCGATGTGCACAACTGCGATCCCGCCACTCTCGATCTGGATGCACTGCTGAAAGAGGAGTACCAGCGCTTTCTGCCCTACACCTGGATCGACGGCAACCGGCTGTATTCGAGCTTTACCCATCTGGTCGGCTACTCGTCGAACTACTACACCTATCTCTTCGACAAGGTGATTGCCATCGACTTCTTCAACCAGTTCGAACGGAGCGCACTGCTGGAAGGGCCGGCGGCCATGCGCTATCGCGAAGCCGTGCTTGACCGCGGCGGTTCGCAGCCGGGGATGCAACTGGTCAGGAACTTCCTCGGTCGCGAGCAAAGCCCGGAAGCCTTTGAAGAGTGGATTGCCGAAGGTCAGCTTGCCGTAGCCGGATGAGTGCCTTTCCCCGCACGCCGGCACGCGTCCAGGCAGAAGAGTGGCTGGACCACGACCTCGGTTCCCCGTCCGAGGTCGCATCCGCCCTCCGATCGCTGCGCTGGGTCAATCAGTTCTTCGGCGGCAAACGGATGCATCGGCGTCTGCTTCAGCGAGCCACCGCGCGCGTGCCTTCGGGCAGGCATCTTCACCTGATGGAAGTGGCCTCGGGCCGCGGTGATGTGCTGGCCTCCGCAGCCGCTTCATTGCAATGGCCGAGAGAACAACTGCGGCTCACACTGCTTGACCGCAGCGTCCATCATTTGCCGGGTGAGGACAATCCCTGGCCGGCCGGCCTTCCGCAGCCGGAAAGACTCACCGCCGACGCCCTGGCCATCCCGTTGGAAAATGACAGCGTTGACATCATTTCGAACTGCCTGTTCTTCCACCATCTGACGGAAGAGGAGGCGGCGCTCTACCTGCTTGAAGCGCTGCGCGTTGCCCGCGTCGCCGTGGTGGTGAATGACCTGGAGCGCCACTGGCTGCACTATGGCCTCGCCAGACTCTTCAGTCTGGTCGACCCCAGCCGCATTTCCCGGCATGACGGCCCGATTTCAGTAAGAAGGGCATATACGCTTGACGAGATCAGCCGACTTGCCGCGGCAACCGGCCGCGCGTTCGAGCTGACCCGTGGCTATCTCTTCCGTTACGGGCTGATTCTCTGGAAGTGAACGGGAAGTCGATTCCAAGTGGAGACAAGAACCGCTTTTGATGCAAATGTCTCTTCTGCGCGGGAATGTCTGGCGGGTGAAGCCGCCAGGCGGACGGGATGCTAGGCTCTTCAGGAGGGAGCATCCTACCGGTTCATGCATATCTCCGCCGTCGCCAGCGCCTTCCCGGAAAACTACTACACACAGCAACAGATTCTCGACGAGCTTGCCAGCTACTGGTCGGAGCAGTCCGACAGGCTCCCTGTACTCAACCGATTCCATCATCGGGTCGGTGTGGATGGCCGCTATCTCGCACTCCCGATCGGCGAATATCGCGCCATGGCGCGGTGGGGCCAGGCCAACGATGTGTGGATCCGGGTCGCCGAAAGACTGGGTGAACGCGCCATCCGCTGTGCGCTCCAACGCGCCGGCCTCTCCAGTGAAGCGATCAGCGCCCTGATCACGGTCTCTGTGACCGGTATCGCCAGTCCATCCCTCGATGCGCGACTGGTCAACATCATGGGGCTGCCGACGAATATTCGTCGCATTCCCATTTTCGGGCTGGGCTGCGTTGCCGGCGCTGCCGGCCTCGCGCAGGCGGCCGAGTATGTCCGCGCCTATCCGGATCGCCTGGCGGTCTTGCTCAGCGTCGAGCTGTGCTCGCTGACCTGGCAACGGGAAGATCTATCCGTCGCCAACCTCATCGCGTCCGGCCTGTTCGGTGACGGGGCCGCTGCGGTCGTTGTCAGCGGTAGTGAAAGTGGCCACGCTGCCGACGGCCCCGAAATTATTGCTTCGCAATCCAGCTTTTATCCCGGCACTGAGGACGTGATGGGCTGGGACATCTCTGAGAAGGGCTTCCAGATCGTCCTTTCGCCGGATGTCCCGCGCGTCATCAAGGAGAACCTGCCGCGGGACATGGACAGCTTCCTCGCTGGACACGGGCTGAAGCGGAAGGACATCGGCAGCTGGGTGCTGCACACCGGCGGCCCCAAGGTACTACAGGCGACGGCTGAGGCCCTGGAACTTCCCGAAGAAGCCTGCGCTGCATCCTGGGACTGCCTGCGGCGCGTGGGGAATCTCTCCTCTACCTCGGTCCTGCTGGTGCTTGAAGATGTCCTGCTCAATCGCCGTCCTGCGCCGGGGACCTATGGCATTCTGGCTGCGATGGGGCCCGGTTTTTGTTCGGAGCTTGTGCTGTTGCGCTGGTGATTGTTTATGGAGCATGTTGATGCAGTCGTGATCGGCGCCGGACCGGCTGGCCTGGCCGCCGCCATCGCTGCGGCGCGCGCCGGATTTTCCGTCCTGGTCGCCGATCTTCGCCGCCCGCCCATCGAAAAGCTCTGCGGCGAAGGACTGCTCCCGGACGCCCTCGTCGCTCTTCAGCAACTCGGAGTTGATCTCAACGCACAGAGTGGTGCTGTCTTCTCCGGTATTTCCTTCCACGAGAATGGAGTCAGTTTCGCGGCGGCCTTCCCTGGTCCCACAGCCCTCGGCGTGAAACGCACTGTGCTTCATGAAGCCCTGAACCACGCTGCTGTCCAGTACGGCGTGACATTCGCCTGGGGTGAACGCGCTGAGCGCCTCGGGCCGGGGCGCGTCCAGGTCGGCGATGCGATTGTCGATTGTCGCTTCATCATCGGAGCGGACGGCCAGCATTCGCTGGTCCGCAAATCGGCGGGACTCACTTCGCGAGCAGCAAGACCTGATGCACTGCGTAAGAAACAGCGTCTGGCTTCCGGTGTCCATTATCGTTGCGCCCCCTGGTCGCGCCATGTGGAGGTCCACTGGACCAGCAATGTCCAGGTCTACGTGACGCCGGTGTCGGCTGACGAGATTTCTGTCGCGGTGATCTGCCTGGAGAAGCAGGTGCGCGCTGACGAATGTCTTCAGTTATTCCCTTGCTTACAGGCGCGTCTACACAACAAGGAGAAGGTTGGCAGGGAACTGGGGGCTACCTCGCTGATGCTGAATTTGCCTCGAGTTGTGCGCGCGGAGGAGAACGGAGCGACTCTCCTCATCGGAGAGGCTTCCGGGGCGGTCGATGCCATCACTGGGGAAGGCCTGTCGCTCATCTTCCATCAGGCCGTTGCCCTTGAAGCGGCCTTGCGCGCAAACGATCTGCGCCAGTATGAGCAGGCGCATCGCCGCATCATGCGGCGTCCGCGCTGGATGGCCCATCTGCTGCTTTCGCTGAGCGAGTATCCGGGCTGGCGTCTCCGGGCCTTTCGCGCCCTGGCAGCCGACCCGGGTGCATTTGCCAACCTGCTGAGCCTGCACATTGGCGAACGCCCGAGGATTTTCGGTCGCGGGGGCGCAGCCGGATTCTGCACGCATCTTTTGTTCGACCAGCTGCTTGTGCTCGATTAGCCGCTCGTGCTCGATTAGCCGCTCGTGCTCGACCAGCTGCTCTTGCTCGACTAGCTGCTCGGTGAGCGCGGGCTTACGGCTGCGAGCGGGCCTTGGTTGCCAGGAACTGCGCCGGCGTAATTTTACCGTTCGCATCTGGAAGTCCCGGCGCCAGGGTCGCTGTGTCTGTCAGGGAAGATGTCGAAATGAGATGCACCAGGTTGTCTCCCGTTGTGGACACATAGAACGTCTGGCTGTTGGTGTTGAAGACGCCGGCGATCGGTGAAGTGGCTGTTCCCGACAAGGGAATGCCCGTCAGGGTGCCCGTCGCACCGGGGGCGGGAATGGTGTAAGCGGGCAGTTTCGCGGTCCCGGCGGTGTTGGTTCCGGTGTAGGTGACAAATGCCAATGTGGAATCCGGGGAAGCGATCACCTGGTCAATATTGGTGATGTTGTACGCGGCGAGCGATTGCGGTGCGGTCAGCGTAGTCGGAATGGAAAGCGCTGATGAAGTCGGCGCACTGCCGGGACTTGTCTGCTGCAGCGGGCATTCGCCTGTAGGAATGACGGTGGCTGTATCGGTCAACTGCGCCGGCGACGCGGATGCTCCAATCAGATGCAGGCTGTTGGTCGTCGCCACCAGGTGGTCAAGCGACTCCTGGATCGTTCCAGCGGAGGGGTAATAGACCGTTGAGGTCGCATTGACGCTTGGGCAGAAACCGAAAGCCTGACTTGTCGTCCCCGAAACAAAGGGCCCAACCGCCGGGACCGCGACTGTCAGGTCCGGCGAGCAAAAGGTGTTGTATTGGGTGTTTTCGTCGACGGGTCCAGCCGCGGGGTTGGCATTGCCCAGCGAACTGGTCTCGACGTTTTGCGGAATGATGAGCTTCTGGCATGCATTCGCGATGCTTGTCGCCGGGACTGTGTTGGTGTCAATGCCCGCCCCGGCAGCGAGCGGCGCGATGCTCCAGCCGGTAAAGACATTGTGGACGATCAGGGCCGGCTGCGGCGGCGTGGTCGCTGTGCCCACGGTATTGCCCACAATGTAGACCGTATTGCCATCCGGCGAGAATTTTGCGCGCTGACCGACGCCACCGAAAGTGGTGACGATGCCGGCTCCAGTCGCGGTTGAACCTCCACCCGTGGACGTGCCTGTGCCAGTCGCAGTCCCGCTCGCTCCATTGCCTGCAACGCCGTAGAGGTAGAGGATTCCGCGATTCTGGTCATTGATCAGCAACTGGGTATTCGCCGGCGACACGGCAAGGACCACGCCGGGGACTGTCGGATCTTCCTTGGCCAGGGTATTCGCCTGGCCGGTGACCGAGTAGACCATCAGTTCGTGATAACTGCCGAAATACAGGCTGTTGCCAGTCGGGTCCAGGACCATGGAGTTTGGCGTGTAGGGGAGCTTGATGGGGCTCGACACCTGACCGACGGTGAAATCAATCGCGCTGTAATAGTCCGACTTCGGGCTGCCCATATAGAGGATGTCGGAACTTGTGCCCGTCGACTTCAAGAGCAGGGGGGAACTAACGATCGTCGTCCCGCTCCCGTTGACGCCAATCTGGCTGATCGGCGCCGGGTTGCAGGTCGGCGGCAGGCAATACGCCGTTACGGAGGCTGTGCTGGGGTAGCTGGCCGTGATGACGCCAGCCGAAGTCACGGGGATGTTCTCCGGCTGCGTGGAAGAGTAGGTCAGGCTGATGCCTGTGACTGGATTGTCATTGAGATCGGTGATTGCCGCGGTGATCGTTTCCGGATTGTTCGGGTTCAGCGGCAGCGGCGTCGTATTGTTGCTGGTCCCACCGTCCGCTGTCAGGGTGATGGTCTTGGGCGGGCAGGTGTAGAAGTAGCCGGCTGTGGAGGTGGTGGTGCCTCCGTTGACATTGCCCGTATTTGTGGACACCGTAATTGCTGTTGCGCCCGGCAGATTTGCCGTCGCCTGGTTGGTGGTTGTAAGCGTGGTGCCTATGGTCGCAATCGTTCCGACGGTCGGGTTATACGTAATGGCACCCAGGACGCTTGAGCACTCTGGAAGCGTGGAGGAATTCGGCGCGCAGAACGGGCTCGTTGCACCGGTCGCTGTGGCCGTAATATCCAGTGTCGCGGGGCAGTGTTGGGAGATGCATCCATTGGCGTCGGTCGATGTCAGCGGACACGTGACCGCGGCTGAACTACTGGGCCGCGCCAATGGCGTGACCGAGAGCGAAACGCTCCCGATCGGCGGATGCACATACACCGGGACGACATTGCTCGTGACCGTACCGGCAGATGCAGTGATGTAAGCGACGCCCGTGTTATTTGTTGGCAGGCATGTGGTGTACGCGGCCACGCCGCTCCCGCTCTGCCGGTTCCATGTGCCTGCGCAGACCTGGCCCGTTGTCGGATTGATATCGGCGATTGCCATATTCGAGGTGCCGTACGAATAGGCCTTTACAGAAACCGTCGTTCCGGTGCAGCTTTTTGCCGTAGGCGACTGCGGGTTGCCCACTTCCCCGTACGGGATCGACAGCCCTGTCTGCGAAGGATTAAACGAAATGCTCGAGATGGCTGAAGTCGACGCGCCGTATCCGAGGTTCTCGCAAAAATTGGCAGCAGGGTTGCGGCCGCAGCCGGTAACGGCAAGATCGAAGGGAAGGGTAAGGCAAAACAGGAACGCTAAAAGCAGATACCGCCGCATGAAACCTCCCCGCTGGAGCGATGCTTGCTCGCAACGGTATGTACTGCCACTTCTTAAAGAAAATGGTTGAGCCTTGAGTGTAAAGCAAAGCAGCGGCGACCGACTACAAGCAGGACTACTGCATGTACTCCTCAAACCACCCCAGTGCCCGCTCGAGGACGTCGCTGCGATGTTCCGGCAGCCGGAAGGCATGGCCCTCATTCGGATACACCACCAGCTCCGTCGGCACATGCTCGGCTTTGAGCGCATGCCAGAATTCAAACGACTGCGGCGCGGGACATTCGCCATCGCGATCGCCCACGACCACGAGCGTCGGCGTTCTTACCCGCTTGATGTAGTCGATCGCCGAACTCTTCGCATACACCTGCGGATCATCGTAGACAGACGCGCCAAAGAACGGAATCATCCATTGGTCGATGGAGTTTTCCCCGTAGTAGCTTTGCCAGTCCGCAATACCCGCGCCTGCGACTGCGGCATGGAAGCGGTTGGTCTGCGTGACGGCGAACATCGTCATAAAGCCGCCATAGCTCCAGCCGGTGAGGCCGAGGCGTTTGTCGTCGATGGGATACTTCTTTTCGACGGCATCGACGCCGGCCAGGATGTCGCGCAGATCGCCGTAGCCGAAGTCCTTGACGTTGGCCTGGGTAAACTTCTCGCCCTCGCCGTAGGAGCCGCGCGGGTTGGGCATCAGGACGAAGTAGCCGAGGGCCGAAAAGGGAACGCCGCCGTAGCCAACACCGGGCCAGCGCGGCAGGACGGCTGAAGACGGGCCGCCGTGGACCATGACGATCATCGAATATTTTTTGGCGGGGTCGTAGTCGGCGGGCAGGAGCAGCCAGCCCTGGACGTTGAAGCCGTCGTTGGTCCAGGTGACGGATTCGGATTTGCCCCAGGAGGGTTTGAGGGTGTCGTTGACGTGGGTGATTTGCCTTACTTCCGGCAAGACTGTTGAGACATAAACTTCTGGGCCATGCTCAAACGACGATTCGACAAACGCCAACTCTCCGGTTTTGGAAATCGAAA
>Ga0116228_10002710_pt1 | contig 15338 bp, 11 predicted proteins | sample S1TSphfallax_2_FD_89694 | JGI IMG/M metagenome (GOLD analysis project Ga0116228, IMG submission 89694) | Host-associated microbial communities from peat moss isolated from Minnesota, USA - S1T2_Fc - Sphagnum fallax MG | ecosystem: Host-associated > Plants > Peat moss > Unclassified | place...
ATATGACCAATGACATCACTACATATAAATTCTCTTTGGAATGTCAAAGCACTCTGAACATTTCCATTGAGTGCAAGATTGCCATGGAATGGCCAAAGGACCCTTAGTGAAATGCACAGAACCTGGAACTACATGTTTGTTTCAAACAGAAAATGGTTGATGATGAAAATGTGAAGCTCTGCTTACTAACTACATAAAGAGAATGAGCAGGGTTCACAAAAATTTCAAGAGAAGGCAATCTGACCATATGACTCCTGCATCATTTTGTCTTATCAATTGGTTCATATCAAGTCTTTGAGATTGTCTGCTACAAAAGAGGGAGCGAAGAGGGTGAGTTTCAGGCATACCTTTCAATTCTCTTCCTCTTTTCAATCCTCACCAAGCTCCCAGGTACTTGAAGATCTGGAACTAAAAGGTAGGTGTGGTGACCTGTGCAATGAAAGGTTTGTACCTAGCAGTGACAACGGTAAAAATTCTGAACAGAACTTGTTTGAAAGGGTCATATTTTCGCAGAATTTCACAGAAATGAAAATCACCAAACAGCAGACTTCTTATCGAAAGATCTTATACAAAATGCACGGAAGGTCTTTCACAGCGCATTTGAAACTCCCAATTCAAGAAGAGAAGAAGAATAGGAAACCGAAGGACTCAGGCAACTTACCACACACCGTTTGCGTACGGAGTCGACTCTCAGCTTGCGAGTTTCTGTGTCCCTTTTGACCAAACTCCAGAAAGACAGCTCCAAATCAATACAGGATTTTCGGAAATCTCAGCTTTAAGTTTAGAAAGCCAGTCAGCTCAGCAACCCGGTTTCCCTGCACGATGATTTGATCAAATTCTTTTGATGCCCACCCCTCCAGACCGTTAAGAGACACATCCTTTCTCAAGATTGAGTTGCCGTAAAGACGTGCAGCAGGGCTACTTACTGTTTAACCAAAGCGATCCCATTTGCAATACTTACCCCTAGATCTTGAAGCAACAATCCTCTGTTACGCAGATGAATGAAATTGTCACAGCTTGGCAGAAGCACGAAGGAACAGCACGAATAAAATGAGAACAGAGGATATTTAGCTTGATGATGTACAACGGTGAAATAAAACTCTCGAGCTTCTGGGCAACCCTAACAAAGGCGAAAACCCTATGAAAGAATCCTATTGACCATCTTGAGTATTGGAAGCTTAGAGACCAGTGGCCCAGCATGCACAGCTTGTGCCTTGTAACAGCAGCTGGGCTGAAACGTCGCAACGGTGAGCACGGTACTGATGTGAGTGCCAAACGAAAGAGATGCTGCGCCACGAAGTTTGGCCAGGAGGTGATGGGCAATTGAACAAGGCAGAAAACAGTGGAGATGGTGAGATGAAGAGACTTGGAGTGCGCAATGGATTATGGAACCTATAGGAGCATCTTCAACGGTGCTCAGTATGTGACTCCAGTAAAATTTATTGGGAAAAAGTCAAAATGTGCCTTTTTAGGTCATGAAATTGGTTTTTCTTTCGTGCAGCTCGTCGTGCCTGGTAAAAGGCGCAACACAGTTGTGCACCTCCCAAAAAGAGTGTAATAAACTGCACATGAGTGTGGCTCAGTATTTCTGATTGGTCGATTATAATGATTGGTCCAAATGATTTGCTCTTAGCAGTCCCGCATGTGTATGCAGTTTCAGTTTTATTGGTGGGATTGCCAAAAAAAAAAAGAGCTAAACTTAGACATTTAATTTTACTATCCGGAGTTACATACCAAGCACCCTTGGAGATGCTCTAAGGCGGAGCAAGTAAAAAGTAAAAACGGCTTTGTAAAATTGCCTGCTTTCCATTATCAGCATAAAGCAGGAGAATCATCGTTCAAGGCGAATCGAAAATTCAACGTAAACCGGCATAGAAGCCAATAATTTCCAGCTAATCATGGTATAAAACTAGAGGGCAATGACCTTGTAGTGGCTGTGGGTCGGTGGGGCCATCTTACATGGTAGTGCTTTCTAGTACCTTTTGAATAAGTAATTGAATTTTGTATTTACTAGTGTCTGGGCCATTCTTGACTTTTAAAATGAACCTCTTTCCTGTTCTTAAAAATAAATTAGACTGGTTCTGGTTCTTCAAAAGATATAATTCTGTTTTTCACTTTTGGGTCCCTTCTTAAAAAAGGTTTTGGTTCTGGTTTTGTTTTTAAAAATCAGACCTGGTTCTGTGTAACCTGGATTGGAATCAGCAGTTAACTTCCAATTAACCTCCAGTTAGCCCTGGTTTTTAGTTTTGTTTTTCAATTACTTTTTTTTGAAGATATTGATTCTAGTCCAGGTCTAGTTCTTCACAAAAAAAATCCAGTTGTAGAACCAAATTCAAAACTCAACTCAAATCCAAGTTGTTAATAATTGGAACCAGAACCAACAGTTTTAAACCTCCAAACTGGATACCCACCCAACATTGATAGTTACGTCTGTAAAAGTTCAGTATATGTTGTCCATTTTCATTTGATGGCAGATCAAATGGAAGGGCACACCTTCTTCTTGTCATGTACTGACCTCCAAGTCAATGCTGATCTCATAAACTAGGATGATTTCCGAGTAAAAGTAGCAGCTCCACCCAGTTCCAAGGTTTAGCTACATATTTCTTTCTACACAACAGTAAAGGGCATGCTATACATATTTGTTTGGGTGCTTCTTGCGTGCTTTGAGCTGCCAAAAAAATGCAGTTGTCCCTACTAACTCTCCATAGAGTTGCTTTTCCTGCTGTGCATTATACATCCCAATTACTATTGTGGTCTCAAGCTGCATATTTGCACTACAGTTTATGTTACATGTTACAATGCATGTTACATCCAGGTTGAAACAGCATATACACCAGTACCTTCACCTTCTTCAGTAAAGCCTCCTAGAGCTAATAATTAATAGAGGAAATTTTTAATTTGAAATCAGAGACCCTGATTTAGTCTATAGATGAGATATCTATAATGTTTGGAAGCAACAACAACAAAATTACAATGTTACCTATGTAGGTGCTGGTTCACCCAAGGCCATTTTTCTGGAGTAACTTAAATTGCAGCTAAGGCCAGGTCAGTTGCCTGCATGTTTGAAAAAATGAATAGATAGTTACCCACTCTCATAAAGGGACACTGGTACTCTACAGTGCATGTTACATGCTGATTGCTTTTGTTGTGCCACCACTCTTCCTACACCCCTAGCACCCTTCATCTTTTCTGTCACCAGATGAGAGAAATGCTCTGGGTATTGAAGAGGAATTATCAAGGGCTACTGCCCTACCTGTGACATAGAGGTGATTCTATAATAACAATTTCGTTGCAGTATAGTGCATGTTACACTCATATGTCCTTATCATCAAACCTCTCCTGCTGCAGTGTATTATATCATTTGGTAAGAAAGTCACCCCTTTCATAAGCTACAGTTAATGTTACATGTTTTGAAATTGAATACTAATTTCTCCCTTATGTTACTGCATTAGTTATGGCATTTTCTTCTCCGGGGACAGAAGAGTCAGTCCACAGTGCATGTGACATGCTTTTTCATCAAATCTCTCCTCCAATACACTACAATACAAGCCTCCCCAGCCCCCAACCTCTCTGAACAATTTCATCTTCAGAGTTTCGTGGGTAGAAGGTACAGGCTCCTAAAATGAAAGTCATAAATTGCATCATGTCAGCCTCCTCTGGCTGCCATAAGGTAATAGCAGCTGTTAATGAACCTGCAGGTAGCTCACATAAAATACTTCCCTCCAGAGTGTGTTACTCGATCTTTATTTCAAAATTCCCCTTTGAAAAGGGTATTAGCTGGAATTCTTAGGACTCAGGAGGTGTTGCTTACGCTACAATGCATCTGACAAGACCTTTGTTTTCATATAAACCCACATCCAAAAAGGAGTAATATTAAGGTGCATTCACACTAGGTGTTAGGGACTCTAGTTTTGAGTCCCCTAACACCATGCTAGTAATTAGGACTTATCTTATTTTTCACAAAGATTTTATATTAAGCTAACCTTTGCTTAACAATAAACCATCCCCCATTTAACATTGGGTGCCACCTAGGATGCCACCTAGATTTTCAATTAACACTGACTTAACATCAAGTGTGAATGCACTATTAGATGTGTATATCTCATGGCTCATGGTGTGCTGGATAAACAGTAACATTGAAATTTACATGATGTTTGTAAAATTACCCCCCTGCCAGCCATGCGAGTTGAGATTTAGGAGCTCCTAAATTGCTGTTTTTAAGTGTCTGCACTACAGAGTGGGTTATGGTCTTTGTGTAGAAAACCCTATCAGAAAGGGGGAAGTCAGAGGTCTCTAAACTGAGGAATTAGTTTAAGACCAGTAATTCTTACATTTTATCCATGCAAGGTGCCACCAGTTCATCCTCAAGGCTGACAGGTACTATCACCAGGCAGAAGACCCTTGGTGTGTTACTTTTGAGACTACAGTGCATGTTACATCTTTGTGGTGAAAAACCACATACAAACATTGGCTTGCAATTTCCTGGCAGAAACTCCCAACCCAATATTTCCAGAAGCGTGAGCATTCCAAGACTACAGTGCATGTTACACCTTTGTGGCAATGATCCACACAAATCCACACACAAACATCAGCCCTATGCAAATTGCCATGCCATGGTTTCCACAAGTGGGAGAATTCCAAGAAGGTGTTACTTAGACTACAGTGCATGTTACCTGTTCGGCTGTGAAGCCCCATCCAAAGGGATAGATGGTGGATATCATAGGGTAAATAAAATTGGTGGTGCCTGCCAATCTCAACCCATGCATATACCAAAACATTTCCTGGAAAGTGGGATTTCCACCAACATCCTGTTACTTGCTCTACAGTGCATGTTATGTTCGTCTACCTCTTGGCCTTGCAAGAAAGGGTAAATGTCCTGATTTGGAGAATGCGAGCTCTGAGTTTTGTCATCTTGCTACAGGGTGTGTTACATTTTTCTTTGCTGAGTAACTCTCTTTCTCTGTGTTGGGGGGGGGGGGTTTGGCGAGGGACCCTTGGGGAACACATCGGGACCCTAGGGAACACGTTAGGAACCTGATGGGAACCCATTGCGAACTTGAAGGGAACAAAGAAAAAAAGAAAAAAATCCTCCCCTTCCCTAAGGTAACGTGCCAAATTTAAGTTGTTGGAACTAAGGTTGGTGGCCCCCATTGAAGAGGGCATATCTCTTGACCATACCTCTTGACCAGTACCCAATTACTCAAAAATGATGAGGAGTTGAGAGGCTAAAACAACAAAACACTCCAAATTATACCACCAATTGAAGAGGCCATACCACTTGAACAATACCCAATTACTCAAAAATGATGTGGAGTTGAGAGGCTAAAACAACAAAACATTCCAAATTATCCGACCAATTGAAGAGGCCATACCACTTGACCAATACCCAATTTTCTCTCCCCTAAAACAGGTCCATCCTATATGGTAGAGACTGTTTCACCTGTAGTAAGCGAGAGCCATCAACCTCCCTCTGCTTCTGCTATAGTTCATGTTACATCTTGAAGGGTGTGGCTTTGTTCCACGCAATGAAACAACTAAATAATATCATTCCTTTCTTTTTCTGATGTGCTTCTTGCGATTGGTGGGGGCTCTGGAACATGATTGTTCCAGGACCCTTTGTGATGCACTTTGGGTTTGGCTCTTTCGGCTTGCACTTGGGTCCTCTCTCTTTGCTCCTTTTTTTCCCCAGATGGGGATTTTTCTTAATGTTTCTGGGGCAGGTTTAAACATCATCGATATATGGTCTGTAGATATAATCAGGGTTTCTGACTCCAAATTTAACGTTTCCCAGGATGAATATAGCATCTAAGAGGCCTCACTCAGGAAGGTGAAGGTACCATTGTAGGTGCTGGGTCACCCTGGAGAGTGGCGTTCTCTTCACTATTTACTATATTCTTCTTGCCTTCTCTTTTCCTCTGACCATATCCTCTTAATTCCTCATCTAGGTTGTGGTCTTTATGCCACCCATTTACAGTCGTTCATCCTTCTATGGTCATATTAAATTTCATCACTTCTTTCTTCAGGGTCAACAACATGTGGTCGGTTGTCTGACTAAAAAGAAAAGAAAGGAGAGAGAGAATTCAGTCGATAATTGAAATGACAATGAGGTAAGTGGTGAAGGGTACTGCACTACAGTGCATGTTCCATAGTTTTTTGTTGTCACTCTGGAACTAAATCCTTGGTACGTAGCCATTTCGAATTTTCTTTCTCAGACGTTGCTGGTAACACTCAATATTACACAAAGATGCAAAGTAAAGTGTGGGGGGAAATCTATCTAGCGTTCTTTTTTGGGGCGGATTTTCACATTGTGGCAAACTAATTTTTCCCTAGTATAAGTTCAGAAAAAAATGCAAACAAATTGGAAAATTTCTCCAAACTTTAGAAGCCACAAAATAGAAAAAAACAAAAAAAAATCTATCCTGATTCGTGACAGGTGCGGACTCACAACACTCCACACCACGTTACACAAAGTGAGAAACCATCCGGGGATTATTGATGACGAACGTTACAGTGCATATTACATCCCTACAGCGCGTGTTACATAAGCAACCGATTCTGCTGTTGACTCTGGAACTTTCTCTATAGTGTATGTTACAACCACAAACTGATTCTGGTGTGGGGATTTCTCTACAGTGCGTGTTACATCGTGCGGGAGAGTTTTTCCACCAGCGCATGTAACATTACATGTAACAGCCGCGGATTCGTTAGGGAAATCTTTACAAAAACAGATGTAACATGCACTGTAGATAAAACTTTCGAGTCTCCGGCCGGGCATTTAGTTTGAGGTGTAACACGCACTGTAGACAAAGCTTCCGATGAAAATTGGGCTTGTGGTGTGTAACATGCTATGTAGTGTGGCTGTGTGGAAGATGAGCAGGAGACTGAAAGAAGCCGATTTTGAGCTTTCTCTACAGTGCATGTTACATCTCTGTGTGTACAAATGCGGCACAAGGTTGGCCCTTCCTCTCCACAAGTTCGTCTTCGTTCTACTTGCCAATCACATAGTACGCACCCTTTTCTTTCTTTTCCAGCATTATTCAGGGTCAGCTGTAGCGAGCCAGTTCACTAGTTGCGAGCTAAATGGATCTGGCTGTATTGCTTCATACAGATATCCTAGTGATTCTCGCCATTCTCACTGGCCTTTTACAGATAGCAAAGCTTTTACGGTGCCTCCTGCTGTTGATCCGAGAGTGCAGGGCAGCACGTCGCGACGCGTCGAGATCTCGGGGGCTGGCGATAGCAGAATCCTTCACCAAGGTGTTGAGAGCTGTGCTTGTGATGCAGGGTACGTGTTTTTTACTACCAAAATTTGAGGAATTTCTTTTGGGTGCCAATTTTTTTGGAAATTGTCTGGTTGGAGCTTTTGCATATCGTGGCAATACCATTGTCTTCTGCAACTTCTTGTCCGAGCAGTGTACTCGACCATGATGAAAGATGTTGACGAGTTTCTGCTGGATGGTCGGATTGCAGGAAATGCACAAGGTGATGATGCTGGCGACCAGGGAATTGAGCTCCAAGAAATCATAGTGCCCGATACTTCTGATTCTGCGAACTGATTTGATTCAATCCACAAAATTCCTGTGCATGTGGTTTGAATTGTGTGTGTATGAGCGAGATGTGTAGTACCCAAGGACACAGAATGCATGGATCTCCTCATTTCATTTTCTAGTGTCATTCCCCTACTACTGTCTAGAAAAGGGGGATTTAGGATTTGAGTGTGGAGGACCAGGGATCTTATTTTCTTGTGATTTAACTAATTTGTGATTTGACATAATTTGGTAATTATGTTGGTGGAGATATAATTACCAACATTTATGAATATTAATGTTATTATTGATTGGTCTAGATGATTTGTCATTAGTGGTACCCAACCTTTTCCAGTGTCAATTTGGGAAACAACAACCCAAGCATCTTGGATGTAAGATTTACTATTGAAGAGACAACATGCTGGGTGTGGGTGGAGTTTTCTTAGTTGGGTCAACAGAGCACCAAAATCTGATTGAGACCAGGATTAGTAAATTAACTTTCTGTAATTTTTTATGCAATAGCTAACTAATATCATGTGTTGTTATCAGTAGGTTTCAGGAAGAAGCTGCAAAAAGCATTAGAGTACAATTGTGGGTTATCATTCATAAATCTGCTATATGTTTAGAAACTATGGGAATTGCATCCAATCCTTGTATGTGAATTATGCTCAGGGGTGAAGATATGTTGAAATCTTGAAATTATCTATGGGCAAGAGGTGTGGGAAAAGAGATTTGGGATGAACTTGTAAAGTGTATGTCATTTGTCCTGTAGTATTCTTGTCTAATTCCTGCAAAATCCAGGGGTGCTTAGAGGATTTGTTGTGGTTTCAAGTTACTCTTGGACAACTCTACAGGGGCTTGAGGAACTCATGGACGGGAAGCAAAAGTTTCCGTATTACAAACTTGAGGAATCTTGGATAGGAAAGAGGAGACAACTAAATTATTCTCAATAGTTTGCAGGTTATTGCTCATTTATGTATTTGAACACATGGTCTTCCTCCATCTAAAATTTGTTACTGGCTGTTGTGACCATGTACTGCTTGGGTCCCTTGTTGTCTCTCTGTGTGTTTTTGCTCTATTTCAATAATATGATCAATGGTATCATCACTCCTTCTTCAGTCCATCCAGAAGAGTCAATGTGGAGATCTGAAGGCTGATATAATACAGGACACAGATTGGATGTGGTAATGGCCTCACCTCTGAGGGTCCTAAAATACTAGCATCTACTCATCGCAGGGACATTCTTTAATAAGTGGGACGTACCAATCAATCTTGCTGCTTTCAATAAAACCCCACTACAGTTTACGTTACAGGTTCTGTCTATAAAACCCCACCAAACTGCATAAGGTAGCGGACCCTATTATTTCACATTTAGGAACAGGTTTTAAGTATTCTCCTGAAACAAAAATACTTCTTGCTGAAATTTGGTATGTAACACCTATCCTATGTTGGCCACAAAAACCCAATTTTTAGAATTTGCAAATTATGATAAGCATGTGAAATTTGTGACCTACAAGTAATCAGCTCAATTTGAGTTCACCATTTTCCATTTGCCCCATAATTGCACACTTCACTGCACACTTCATTGAATAGAATAATCCCTACTAACTGCACTTGGCATCACACCAAGACCCTACCATTGCACACATCATACTCAGGTGCCAGGATTGCTATTTCATTGACCCAAGTGCTCCAGTGCAAGGATAGGAAACAAGAGTGTGCAAGAGTACAGTTTTTGTGTGCAAGGATAGGGGACAACAGATTATGGTAGTGGGGGAAACGGTGTGGGATAAGAGGAGATTAGCAATGATAGGCCCCTTTACCCTAGTAGGTGGTACACATCAGATAGTGAAATTAGATTAGGTCTCATAAAACGCTGCATACAATACAGTGCATGTTGCATGATAGTTGTCTAGAAAACCCAATCCCGGAGTGTCCATCCTCCATAAAGTGCTTATCACAGTATCATTGTATACAAAACCTGATCCAAAAGGGTGATAATGTGGAATATGAAATAGGTTAAGTCATGCACCACCCTCCAGTTGGACCCTAGTAAAATAGAAGGAGTGCATCAGTGAGGCGATATTTGAGAATTGTAAGTGGGGAGATAGACCTCCTGCACTACACTAGAGTGCATGTTACATCTTTGTGCACAAAACACTTGGCAAAAAAGTGGCTCCTGTGGAACCTGCTAGCTTGATAGGGAATTTCATGTTTGATGTAGTTTTCATTAGAAAATGAGATTTTCGAATTTTGGAATATTTTTCAGAGGTGCTCTTTTTCCTACTCTCATCAAATCTGGAGCTGCACAGATAATTTGCAAGATTAGTTGCACTAAAGATATAGCTATTGATAACATTTCATATTGCTGTGATTTTGTACTGACTGGTAAAGAGAAGTACCTATAAAGATGGAGTAGGTTCTTGCACAAAACAGAGACTATGGCCCCCTAGTATTACAAGTTCATTGGTCTACATAGCATTACTAGATGCTGAAATATGCTTTTTGAATTAAGGTCCATTGACACTTGGTGTTATGGACTTTAGTGTTGAGTGCCCAAACACCATGCTAGTCATTTAGGACTTACACCTACTTACCATGAACATTTTATGTTAACATTCACTTAACATTACAGTATCACCCACTTACCATTGGGTGTCACCTAGGATGCCACTTAGATATTCATTTAACACTGACTTAACATCAAGTGTGAATGCACCAATAGTAGCCTACACCACATGCTGCCAAATATTAAGTAGGCATAAAGAAAAAATACATGAAATGAGAGGTGAAATTTCCTGCATGCGCACTGAGTTCCATCAAGGTCCTGCTACTGAACACTACAGTGCATGTTACATGTCACATCTTTAGCTGGATGGCTCCCTTGGATCTTTTCAGTGTTGGGTGGTTCTCACTTTTTTATGAAAACCACCGGTTTCGGTTCTCACAGTCATTTAAATAACCTTTAAGGTTCTCATTATTAATAAAAGAAGAAAAGATTTAGATAACTTTTAATGGTTTCAGGTTTTTGAAAAAATAAATTCCAACAGTTTTCAGTCTTGTCAGTTCTCATAAAAATTACAACCCTCGGTTTTCAGTGACGGTTTCCAGAAGCCAGTTTTTCAACAATTCATAAATTCAGAATATTTTGTAAATTATTTAATTTATATTGAGATTTTAATTAAATCAATTAAAATTTCCCCCTTTTGTAGAAAAGCCCAAAGCTTCGTCGTGAAGCTCCTGCTGAAGGAGCCGTTGCAGAGGCTAGCGCCACCCAAACTAAAACCTAAACCTTACTAAACACTAAAGTTTTCCTTAAAGTCGTCCTGTCTTCAGCCTGTCTTGGGGACTCTTTTTACTTCTTATGCCCTCTGTGAGTGAGGTCCGCAAAGTAAGGAAATTTTATTAAATCTGGGTATGAAATACTGAAACTGAGCATTTTAATGCACAAGGTTCGAGGTAAATATTGTAGTTGTACATGTAGGAGCGGTGAAAATATATGTAGCAGCAGTGGAGGCGCTCAGGAAAAACGAAAGACGGGTCAAAACCGGATGAAACTCAGTTTGGCACAAAAAGTGGTGCATTTCTTAGTTCGACCCTCTGTTAAAAGCTAATGTAATTTTTGGGAGGTTTTTAAAAATCTCACTCGGTTTTGAACCAAACTTAACGTACTCATGCCGTGTTTTCCTCACTTTACTAAACACCCTGAAAACCGGAGCTCATACGTTTTAATACCCTTAATGGTTGTCAGAAAAGATGAAAACTGATACCCTTTAAGGTTTTCAGAAAGCTGATTCTCACTTGGGAGAGAACTGGCGTTGAGATTCTCAAAAAGATTATCACTTTATGCGAAAAAATCCGGTTCTCATTCTGAGAACCAGACTGAAAACCTCAAAGGTTCTCACTAAAAATGTGAGAACCACCCAACACTGGTTCTTTCCTATTATTCAGAGTGAGTAGGATTTCTATGGACCGACCCCTGCTGCTGACACTACAGTTGATGGTACATATTTGTCTGTTTACCTCCCAAGAAAACAGAAAAACACACTCACCCAAAGGTATAGATCATTGTTCAGATCAGCTGGGTCATGGCCATCACCCACTTTTCATGCATCCATGGTAGGGAATTGTAGGGTAGATAGGCTGGTTGAGTAACACTTCGTAGCTCAGAGAGTTGGGATTCAGTGATGGTGCATTTGATAGCCCTAGCATTCAAAGACTTTTGGTGATGCACTAGTTTAGCCACTAATAGTGCAGTACAGAACAAATTTGATAAGAAATGCAAGAGTTAGGGCCTCCCAAAGAAGGTGGGGTCTTTGTTAAAAAAACCTGTCTTGAACACACTCCAACCCTGTAATAATGTGGTCACCCTACACCCTATACATATACACCAACCAAAAGGGGAGATGGTGAATATCTGAAGGCCAATATAATAGAGGACACAGATTGCATGGGGTTCCTCCCATTTTATGGCCCTTAACTACTAAGAGCTACTCATCTCAGGGACATCCCTTAATAAGTGGGAGTCATCAACTTGCTACTTTCAATAAAACCCTGCCAGAGTTCATGTGACATGATCTCCATCCAGAAAACTCCATCTAGAAGGGTAGTAGATGGTGGAGGTAGATGAGGCTTCATAAGAGTGCATGTTACATGATGTTTGTCTAGAAAACCTAATCCAAAAGGGTCCTTGACGATCATTGTCTAGAAAACTTGATCTAAAAGGGTGACTGTGTGCACATCTATGGGCTATGAAATGGAGGGAATAGATTAGGTCACAAATCACCCCCCAGTTGGACCTTAGTAAAATAGTAGGAGTGCATCTGTCATTTCAAGGTAAGTGGGAATTCAATTACAGTACAGTGCATGTTTCATAGTTGTGCACGAAACACTTGGGAGAAAAGTGGGTCCTGATGAACATGATAGCAGGATGGGAATCTCAAGAGTTTTAAATTGTTTTGGTCACAAAATGTGAAATAAAAAATTATTTCTCAGAGGATGGTGTTTTTTCCGCGCCCACCAAACCTGGGGCTGTACTCTTTATTTGTAAGAGTAGGCGTACTTTACAAAGAGCTCATGATGAGGTGCCTGCTTATACCATTTTTGGTTCACAAAACTGTCTCAAAGGATTGGATGGTAGAGATCTTAGGGTTCATAAAATGGAGGGTACAGATTTTTCCAGGTAGTGCATGGGGATCTAATTCCATATACCAATGACCTGAGGGAATATCTCCTATATCATTGGGTTTCATCAACCTCCTCTACTGAACACTACAGTGCATATTACATCTTCGACTGGATGCCTCCCAGCTCTTTCGTTGCATTTCTCACATTATTTCTGGAAAAAAGCCCTGGCCCACAGGGAAGACAGTTTCGGATGACACAGAGTGAGTAGGATTTCCATCAACCTCCTGTTACTTACACTACAATGGATGTTACATGTTTGTTTGCTTGCCTCTCAAGAAACAGAAAAGCAAACCCAGCCAAAGGTATAGTTGGGAGCAGGGTGATGGGCCATGGCTAGGGTGAACTGGCACCCACTTTAGTACCTTCACCTTTCTGAGTGAGGCCTCTTAGTGCCCATATTAGAAAATGTTAGATTTGAACTGAGACACCCTGATTTAGACAATGTTGGGGATAATTGCAATATTTAGAAATATTTTTTATGAATTTTGGGTTTGTACCATTGTACCAACGCAGGTGCCAGTTTGCCCAAGGCTGGTGGCCACAACCCAGTTTTCTTACAGCAATGGTATTTAATTTTTTCCTCAAAACAAGGTAAAACTCCCAAGGAATGATGGCTCACTGTTGTAGCTCATTCTGGGCCCTTGAAACCTTAAAAAGGTTTTGGGTTAAACCCAATGGTGTGCAGTTGAAACTCAGGAAGGCCCTCTGCCAATGAGCTTGACTTGGGGTGCCAGTGGCTTGTTAGGTTGTGTATGCTGTTGTGCTTCAAAAAAAATTAAAAATTAAAATGTTCTCCAGTACTTTTCCCTTTCATCACCTTCCTGCAGCTTACACTAGGCTACAGTGGTTGTTACATTTTTGCTACCCCCACTTTGTCTTTGTCCTCAAAATATCACACCCTACCCAAAAATTACACAGCTCCATATGACTTCGAATAAAGTTTCATTCCATTTTCAAAAGAGGAGGCTTATAAAATGGGGGCCTCTTTTCCAAAAGATTAACCAAAATCCATGTGACATTGAAGGGGTTTAGGAGGATTTAGGTGATCATGTACTTGTCACTGGGAGGGATTCTGCCCTTTGTGAGTTAGGCCTAAGCTTCTCAGTTTCAAGCTTCAACTGCTCTTTCAAATGCATGTGACCGCACATACAAACATCATGAGCCACACCCCCACTTCTTTTGGGTCCTCCCTATGGCCCTTACTTAGGCCTGATACTGTTTTTCAAAAGAGAAAAAGAAAGAAGCATTGATGTTGACAACTGTAAACAACTAAGCAACTTGCTCTACAGTGTATGTTATGAGTTTTGTCTTCCTCTTGGCCTTGCAAGAAAGAATACAATCAATAGGGTAAATGTCGTGAGATAATTGGGAGAATAGGAGCACTGAGTTTTGTAGTATGTGTTACATTTCTGTTTACTGCAGTCTGCGACTGTCGACACTTTCTCTTGTCTAAAACAGTGCCACCCTGTAGGGTAGACTGTTTCACCTGTAGTAAGTGAGACCCATCAACCTTCCCCTGCTTCTGCTACAGGTCATGTTACATCTTTGAAGGGTGTGTGGCTTTGTTCCACTTTTGCATTGAAACAAATAAATAATACCAATTGCTTACCATTCCTTTCTCTTTCTGATATGCTTCTTGTGATTGGTGGGGGCTCTGGAACATGATCATTCCAGGACCCCTTTGTAGTGCACTTTGGGTTCCCCTCGTTTTGCTTGGACTTGGGTCCTCTCTCTTTGCTCCTTTTCTTCCCAGATGGAATTTTTTCCCGATGTTTCTGGGGCAGGTTTAAACATCATTGATATATGGTCTGTAGATGCAATCAGGGTTCTGGCTCCAATTGTAACATTTCCAGGATGAATATAGCGTCTAAGAGGCCTCACTCACGAACGTGAAAGTACCAGTGTAGGTGCCCAGTGTAAACAAATACAGTCACAATTTGGCCAGAGTGAACTGGCACCCACCAATGCAACAGTCGGCTGTTCTGTCTGTGGGATGTTCTGCATTTTCTGATCCAGCCTCAATCAGTCAACTTTTTTTTTCTCTTCTGATAAATGAGTTGTTTCTATGATGTTTTTTTCTCAAGCTTGACCTTCATGCTACCATCCCACCTACTCATCTTACGGAGCTAGCTATCTTATTGACTTAGTTATGCTATTAACCTACATCTTGGCCCTACTTACCAACTAAAAATCGAACCCCACTCTTACTTACCTACCTACCTTCTATTTTTTCATTGGCTAAACTTTTATCCTCTAAACAAAATTTTTTATTTCTTCTTGGCTAAACCTTTGTTTCTTTGCAAAACATATATTTTTAATAGCTAAACCTCTATTTTTTGGCTAAATATTGTTAGTTTTTGATTAAATCTTTGTGTTTTTGTCACCTCTCAACAAAACTTTTATGTATTCCTAGTGAAACTTTTAGCTTTTCTTAACTCAAGTTTTATATAGTAGCATAGCCTTTTTCTACTTCCAAATTTGTTTAAACTAAACATTAGTTTAGCACCGACTCCCGACCCCGCAAGGGGAAGGGACGTATTTATTAGATAAAAGGCCGATGCGGGCTCGCCCGGTATTGCGGTGAATCATGATAACTCTGTCGAATCGCACGGCCCTGGCGCCGGC
>Ga0116228_10002712_pt1 | contig 15335 bp, 8 predicted proteins | sample S1TSphfallax_2_FD_89694 | JGI IMG/M metagenome (GOLD analysis project Ga0116228, IMG submission 89694) | Host-associated microbial communities from peat moss isolated from Minnesota, USA - S1T2_Fc - Sphagnum fallax MG | ecosystem: Host-associated > Plants > Peat moss > Unclassified | place: USA...
ACGGACGCAGCCACATGTTGCGGCCGAACATCACGCCCGTGGCACCCGACTGCATGTAGAACTCCACCTTGCGCAGCACGGCCGCGTCGTCGTCGTTCTTCTCGCCACCGGAGAACAGCACGATGGTGCGGCCCGCCGAGCGGACCACGCGCGACGTACGTGCCGCTGCATCTTCGACCAGCGTGTCGTAGGGCGCAGGAGCGCCGTCACGACGGTCGTCCGGCTCGTGCAGCTTCACGATGTCGGCACCTACTTCCAGGGCCACGCGCGCAGCGTAATCCTGTGCATAGAGCGAACCCTTGCCGCCCTTCGCGTCGATGGCCGAGCCGCGCGGATACGACCACAGCACCAGCGGCATGCCGTAGCGGTCGCAGTCTTCGCGTACCTGACGCAGCTGGCGCAGTTCGTCGTGCTGACGGGGCGAGCCCACGTAGAGCGTATAGCCCACGGCATCGGCGCCCAGGCGCACGGCGTCTTCCACCGAGGCGAACTGCGGCGAGGTTGCATCGCCGTCACCGGCGATATTGGTCTTGCCGTTGAGCTTCAGGATGAGCGGCACGCGGCCGGCATGCTGGCCCATGTACTTGGTGGCCAGGCCGATGCCCAGCGCGATGGCGGAAAAGCCACCGGCCTCGGCCAGGCGGAACTGGTAGGTCGGGTCGAGGGCGGGCGGATGGGGGAAGAAATCGGTGGGACCATGCTCCAGGCCCTGGTCCAGTGGCAGCACCAGAAGGGTGCCGTTGCCCGGGCCATGGCCGTAGAGAATGCGTTGCAGGCGGGTCCGCTTGCCGGGGGGCAGGTCGAGGTTCGCGAGCGTGGGGGTTTCGGTCGAAAAGGCTTGCATGTCGGTTTTCCTCGGATATACCCTGCAATCGTAAGTTTCGTTATCTTTCGTTTTTAAGCGTACCGAAGTCAAGCCCAAATGACAGTCCAACCTCAACATGTGGTTCCCGAACTCGCCGCGCTGCGTGCTGCGCCCGAGGCCCGCCAGCGTGAGCTGGGCTATGCCGACACCCTGCGCGAGATTCTCCAGCAGCCTGCCACATGGCGGGTGACGGCCGGTTCGCAGGCCGTCGCGCACCGTGAGCTGATCGAGCGCGTGCTGGCGTTCCGCCCCGAGCACGTGGTCATCACCGGCTCGGGCAGCTCGGTGTATGTCGGCGAGGCGGTGGCCCCCGTGCTCCAGGCCGAGCTTGGCGTGCCCGTGCGTGCCATCCCGGCCGGCGACCTGCTCACGCACCGCGTGGGCGTGCTGGCCGAGGGGCGTGGCCTGCTCGTGTCCATCGCCCGCTCGGGTAATAGTCCCGAAAGCGTCGGCGCCGTGGATGCGGTGCTTACCCATGCGCCGGCATGGCACCACCTTGCCATCACCTGCAACGCAGACGGGGCCCTGGCTACGCGCTACACCGACGACCGGCGCGTGGATGCCATCGTGCTCGACGAGCGCACCAACGACCGCAGCCTGGTGATGACCAGCAGTTTCACCAACATGCTGCTGGCCGCCAGTGAAGTGGCGCCGGGCGCCGCCGCCCCGGCCGACGGCGTGGCGGCACTGGCCGAGCGCGTGGTCGATATCTATGCCGACGCCCTGGCGTCCATGGCCTCCAGCGGGCGCGACACCGCCGTGTATCTCGGCAGTGCCGGCGCATTCGGTGCTGCGCGCGAAGCGGCGCTGAAGATGCTGGAAATGAGCGGCGGCGACACCGTGACTCTTGCCGAAACCTTCCTCGGCTTCCGCCATGGCCCCATGGCGTGGCTCAACCGCAACGGTCTGCTTGTGGCCTTCCTCTCGGGAGATGTCGCGACGCGCGCCTACGAAAGCGACCTGCTGCGCGAACTCAACGCCAAGAACCTGGGCGCCACGCGTGTCGTGGTGGGGCAGGACATCGACCCTGAACTCGTCGGCGCGTCCGGTCTTGCGATCGATCTGCCGGGCCTCTACGACCTGCCGCCTGCACAGCAGTTGCTCGTGCATACCTTCGTGGGCCAGTGGCTGGCCTTCTTCCGCTGTCTCCAGCTCGGCCACAAGCCGGATACGCCGTCCGAAGGCGTGCTGACGCGCGTGGTGGGCGAATTCGCGCTGCATATTCCGGAGACGGACGCGTGAAGCCCGTCCTCGTTGCCGGCGAACTCAACGTCGACCTGATCCTGACGGGCATGGACAGCCCGCCGGTATTCGGCGGAGAGATCCTGGCCAGCGGCCTGTGCCAGACGCCCGGCAGCTCGTCGATGATCTGCGCGATGGGGCTGGCACGGCTGGGTACTCCGGTGCGCTTCGTGGGCCGCGTGGGCGGCGACGAGCGCGGACGTTATTGCACCGAAGCCCTGGGACGTGCAGGCATCGATGCCTCGGGCGTGATTATCGATCCGTGGCTTGAAACCGGTCTCACCATAGCGTTGTCGTCGGCGCGCGACCGCGCGCTGGTGACCTATCCCGGCGCGATCGCGGCATTGAAGGCGGAAGATGTTACCGACGCTTCGTTGCAGGATGCCTCGCACCTGCACGTGTCGTCGTATTTTCTTCAGCGTCGCTTGCGTGAAGGGCTTGCCCACCTGATAGCCCGTGCGCGACTGGCGGGCCTGAGCGTTTCGCTCGATCCGGGTTACGACCCCGAAGGCCTCTGGCAGGCGGGCATCCGCGATGTGTTGCCCCTGGTCGATATCTTCCTGCCCAACGAGGTGGAGGCGCTGGCGATCACGGGTGCCGCTGACGTAGAGACCGCATTGCGTGAACTGGCGGCGTTGTGCCCGACGGTTGTCGTGAAAACCGGTGCCAAGGGGTGTATCGGCATTGACGAGGATGGCGAAATCCATCGCGTGTCTGCTTTCACTGTCAAGGCAATGGATACCACGGGGGCGGGCGACAGCTTCGACGCCGGTTTCCTGCGCGCGTGGCTCAACAGTCGCCCCCTCGACGCATGCATGCGCTGGGGGGCGGCCTGCGGTGCGCTGTCCACGCGCGCACTGGGCGGCACGCCAGGCCAGGCCGATGAGGCCGAGGTGCGCTCGATGCTCGCTGGTGTGACGGCATGATCACGGTCGCGGGGTTCAACAGCGCCATCGATCGCACGATCGACCTGGATGCGTTGCGACCCGGCGAAGTGCAGCGTGCCCGCGATGCGGTGGCACGCCCCGGCGGCAAGGGCGTGCATGTGGCGCAGACCATCGCCGCCCTTGGCGTTCCCTGCACCCTGGTGGGTCTTTGCGATACCGCGAACGCACGATGGTTCGAGGAATGGCTGGCCATTCGTGGCGTACGTTTTCGTGGCGTGCATACGACCACGGCGTTGCGCCAGTGTCTCGCCCTTCGCGAGGCGGATGGTCGCATGACCGAAATCCTCGAAGCCGGTCATGATCCGGGCGAAGACGTACGTCTCGTGCTCGACCAGACCTTGCGTCACTGGCTGGCCGAGGCCATGGCGCTGGTGTGCACCGGCAGCCTGCCACAAGGTTATTGCACCAATTACTACGCTGCCCTGGCGCGTGACGCCGTAGTGCCTTGCTTTGTTGATGCCAGCGGTGCGGCGCTTCGTGCAGCGGCGAATGCATCGCCCTTCCTGCTCAAACCCAATGCGCAGGAAGCCGGCGAACTGGTCGGCCGTCCCGTAGGCGATGGCGACGCAGCGGCCAACGTCGTTCGCAACCTCAGGGATCGTGGCGTCAGGCATCCGGTCGTGACGCTGGGCGGGCAGGGCGCCGTGGGTGGCGACGGCAGTGGCATATGGCATGCGCGTCTGGATGTGGATGGCGTGCGCAACGCGGTCGGTTCGGGCGATTGCTTCCTGGCCGGCATGGTTGTCGCGCTGATGCGTGGCGAAGGGATGGACGAGGCACTGCGCCTTGCAGTGGCCTGCGGCGCGGCAAACGCGCTGGGCGACGAAACGGGATACGTGAAGATGGATACGGTGCGCGAGCTGTTGCCGCGCGTGCGTATCCGTCGCATCGATCGATAGAACCACAGCGGGAGAAGACACGATGGGGAAGGCAAGTCAGGGGCTGCGTTTGCTGGTGGCGGCCTGCGCCATGGCGCTGGCATCCACGGCGGGTGCGGAGGACTTCGGCAAGGGCGGCATGTCGGTGCGCTGGACGCTCGATGACGGGCATCTGGGCGATGTGGTGGTCACCGACCGGATCAACGCGCGCGAACTGCCGGTCACGCTGCCGTTCCAGATCACGCTGGCCGACGACAAGGTGCTTGGTCCGAAGGATTTCCATCTGGACGGCAGGATCGTTGAAAGCACCCTGCGTGCCGACCCGAAAGCCTCCCGCGCAGCGGAACGCCTGCCGGGCAAGGTTGCCAGGGCCAGCTTCACCGACGCCGAAGGGCGCTTCCGCATCGACCTGTCATGGGTGCAGCGCGACGGTTCCGACTATCTGCGCGAGATCGTCACCATCACGGCGCTGCGCGCCGACGAGCCGATCCGTCGCGTCGACCTGCTCGGTGCGAAGGTTACCGACTCCGAAGTACTGGGTTCGGTGGACGGCTCCCCGGTGGTCTCGGGCCACGACTGGTTCGGTTTCGAGAACCCGTTGTCGAAGAGCCAGGTACGCGGCGGCACGCAGGTGCAGCTCTGGGTCGAGCGCGAACTGCCCTTGCGCAAGGGCCAGTCCGTGACGTATTCGGCAGCCGTGGGTGCCACCCACGACAACCAGTTGCGCCGTGACTTCCTCACCTATATCGAGCGCGAACGCGCCCATCCGTATCGCACCTTCCTGCATTACAACTCCTGGTACGACATCGGCTACTTCACGCCGTACACGGCCGACCAGGCGGTGGAACGCATCAACACCTTCGGCAACGAACTGGTGACGAAGCGTGGCGTGAAGATCGATTCCTTCCTGTTCGACGATGGCTGGGACGATCGCAGCGGCAGCTGGTCCTTCAGCAAGGACTTCCCGAACGGCTTCCACCCGCTGGCCGAAGCGGCGAAAAAGTACGGCGCAGCGCCCGGCATGTGGCTGTCGCCCTGGGGTGGCTATGGTCCGCCGGCGAAGGAGCGCGCGAAGCGTGCGGGTGACGCTGGCTATGAGATCGTGGACCACGGCATGGCCTTGTCGGGGCCGAAGTACTACCAGCGTTTCCACGACGTCACGATGAACCTCGTGAAAGAACAGGGCATCAACCAGTTCAAGTTCGACGGCACCGGCAACGCCAACAAGGTGTTCCCGGGCAGCGTGTTCGACAGCGACTTCGATGCCGCGATCCACCTCATCGACGACCTGCGTGCAGCAAAGCCCGACCTCTTCATCAACCTCACCACCGGTACGCTGGCCTCGCCGTTCTGGCTGCTCTATGCCGACTCGATCTGGCGCGATGGCGAGGATGACGAGCTGACCGGCGTCGGCAGCAAGCGCGAGCGCTGGATCACCTACCGGGATCGCGAGACCTTCCACAACATCGTGGAGAAAGGCCCGCTGTTTCCTCTGAATTCGCTGATGCTGCACGGAATCATCTACGCCCGCGAGAATCGCAAGCTCAATGCCGATCCGGGTCATGACTTCGCCAACGAAGTGCATTCGTACTTCGGCAGCGGCACGGCCTTGCAGGAGCTTTACATCACCCCCGACCTGCTCACGCCGCAGGACTGGGACACGCTGGCCGAAGCCGCGCGCTGGTCGCGCGACAACGCCGGCGTGCTGCGCGACACGCACTGGGTCGGCGGCGATCCCGGACGCCTCGATGTCTACGGCTGGGCGTCGTGGACGCCGGCCAAGGCCATCCTCACTTTGCGTAATCCTTCCGACAAGCCGCAGCTGGCCGTGATCGACCTCGACCGCCAGCTGGAACTGCCGCCCGACGCGAAGCGCCGGTTCCAGGCGCACAGCCCGTGGAAGGCCGATGCCGGCCAGCCCGCGCTGGCGCTGGATGCCGACAAGCCACAGACGATCACGCTCCAACCGTTCCAGGTACTCACGCTGGAACTGACGCCGTAGCACCGCGCTCCCGGTTCCGGGAGCGCATCCATCGCTGGCTCATCGCAACGCGGGGGAGACGCCGCGGTGGGCCGGCTTTTGCCTCGATCCGGCCAGGGCGACCGGGGCAACCACACTGGGGAGACAAACGATGAGGTACCGCAAGTGTAGGCTCGCGCTGATGATCGCGATGGGGTTGGGCGCGGGGGGCGCCTTTGCACAGTCCACCACCGGCAGCATTGCCGGCCAGGTGGCGCCGGGAGCCGGCGACAGCGTACATATCGAAAGCGATACGGGATTCCAGCGCGACGTGCCGGTGGATGCCCGTGGGCGTTATGCCATTCCACAGCTGCCGCTGGGCAGCTACACCGTGACGCTGCGCAAGGGCGGCAACGCCGTGCAGTCACGGGGCAACGTGAGCCTGCGCGTGGGTGTTGCCACGGATGTGTCCTTCCAGGCGCAAGCCGCGCAGAACCTCGAAGGCGTGGCGGTATCCGCCAATGCCACGCCGCCCATCGACGTGACCAGCGTGGATTCGCGCACGGTCATCACTTCGCAGCAGATGGCACGCCTGCCGCTGGGCTTTTCCGCCGAATCGGTGGCACGGCTTGCACCGGGTGTCGTCGGCAATGCCGGTGGCTTCACCAGTGACACGGGCAATTCGCTGATCAGCTTCGGCGGCTCGGCGGCCAACGAGAACGCGTATTACATCAACGGTTTCAACACGACCGATCCCTTGCAGTCGGCCGGCGGCCTCACGCTGCCGTATGGCTCCATCGAGCAGGAGCAGGTATATACCGGCGGCTACAGTGCGCAGTACGGTCGCTCGGACGGCGGCGTGCTGAACATGGTGGGCAAGCGCGGCAGCAACGAGTGGCATTTCGGCGGCAAGCTGAGCTGGGACCCGGCCTCGCTGCGTGCGTCCTACAACAACACGTATTACCAGAACGGTCTGCCGCCCGTGCCGGTGGCAGGCTCGCTGTATGTGCCGCGCAGCCGTAACAGCACCTGGAACACGGTATACGACGCCTACGTTGGCGGCCCCCTCATCAAGGACAAGCTGTTCTTCTTCGCCAGCGCGGAAATGGCGAAGAGCGAAGGCACCCGACTGGGCGACGTGACCTCCACCAGCCCCTATACGTCGTACACGTACAAGATGCCCAAGTGGTACGGCAAGCTCGACTGGAACATCGACGATAACAATATCCTCGAACTCACCGGCGCCGCCAACAAACGCCAGACCAGCGGCGACATCTACCGCTACGACTACAACGCCTTGCGTCGTGGCGACCTGCTGGGCCAGTCGGACGAAACCAAGCGCGGCGGTACGCTGTGGACCGCGAAATACACCGGTTATCTCACCGATTCGCTCACGCTGTCCGCGCAGTACGGCAAGATGCGCACGACGAACTTCGTGCAGCCCGTGGGCTACAACCCGGGGTTGACCTATATCAGCGGCACGCAGAACCAGAACCCGCTGTATACCGGTGGCTCGCCGCGCACCATGGGCCAGACCACGTCGAGCATCTACGATCCCGGGCAGGGCAACCGTTCGTCCAACCTGCGCGTGTCGCTGGCCTGGGCCATCGGTGACCACACCATCACGGCCGGCATCGACAACCTTGATTCCCAGGCCGTGGACCAGGGATCGAGGACGGCCGGCCCCGGCTACTCCTGGTCATACGGCTACACGGCCAATCCGGGTAACGGGCTCGCGCCGAAGCTGGGCGTGGGAGCACCTTCGGCATTCCCGAACGGTGCCGGCGGTTACTACGTGATGAAAAACGTCTCGTACGCGGTGGCCAGCGTGCGCTCGCGGCAGCGGGCGCAATACCTGGAAGACCAGTGGCAGGTGAACGACCGCCTGCTGTTGTCGCTGGGCCTGCGCAACGACCAGTTCACCAACTACAACGCCAACGGCCAGGCCTATATCGCGCAGACCAAGCCGCAATGGGCGCCGCGCCTGGGCTTCAGCTGGGACGTGAACGGCGATGCCTCGTTCAAGGTGTACGGCAACGTGGGCCGCTACTTCCTGGGCTCGCCGCTGGCGCCGGCGCTGAGCGCAGCTGGTGCGTATACCAGCACCACGCAGTACTTCACCTACTCGGGTATCACGCCGGATGGCATCCCGACGGGACTGACGCCGATGTCCGGCCCCGTTTCGGCGAACAACGCCTTCGGCGTGCTGCCCGACCCGCGCACGGTCACCGCCAAGGGACTCAAGTCGGAATACCAGGACGAATACATGCTCGGCTTCAGCAAGAGCGTGGGCGATCAGTGGGTGTACGGCGCGAAGCTCTCGCGTCGCGTGCTGCGTACCGCCATCGACGACTTCTGCGACGTGGACCGGATCAAGGATGCGGCACGCGCCCAGGGTGTGCAGGCGGCGTCGGTCAACAGCTGCTATCTCATCAACGGCGGGGCGGGCAACACCTTCGTGGTGCTGGACGCGGCCGGTGCGGCGCATGACGTGAAGCTGACCCGCGATGAGCTTGGCTTCCCGAAAGTGAAGCGCAACTACTATGCGCTGGACACGTTCTTCGAGCATCCCTTCGACGGCAAGTGGTACGGTCGCGTCGATTACACCTTCTCGCGCAGCTACGGCAACACGGAAGGCCTGACGCAGTCGAACGTGCAGTCCGATGGGCCGTCGCAGTCGGAAGACTGGGACTTTGCCTCGCTCATGGTGTACAGCGGCGGCTTGCAGGGCAACAACCACAAGCATCAGTTGAAATTGTATGGCTATTACCAGTTCACCCCCGAGTGGCTGGTGTCCGCCAACCTGTCGCTGATCTCGGGAAGCCCTGCGGTGTGCCTGGGCCTGTTCGGTCCGGACAACACCGATCCGTCCGGCTACAACTCCAACTACCACTTCTGCAATGGCCGTCCTGCGCCCCCGGGATCGACCGGCAACATGCCCTGGCAGCGCCAGCTGGACCTGGGCGTGAAGTATGCGCCGGCCTTTGCGGACAACAAGCTCGGCTTCCACCTCGATATCTTCAATGTGACCAACAACCAGGTGGCGCTCAACCTCAACCCGCACTATTACCTGGACGCGACAGCCTCGCCGAATCCGTTGTACCGTACGCCGCTGGTCCTGCAGGACCCGCGTTACGTCCGTTTCTCGGTTACGTACGACTACTAGGGGAGTCAAGCGATGAAGGGTAGGGTGGTGAGCGTGCTGGCTGGCATGGCGCTGGCTATGGCCGTGCCGTCGTGGGCGGGGTCGCCGCTGGCGATCGATGGCGATCATTTCGTGCGTGACGGCAAGCCCTGGCTGGTTCGTTCGGGCGAGATGCATTACCCGCGCATTCCGCACGAAGCCTGGCGCGATCGCCTGCGCAAGGCGAAGGCCATGGGCCTCAACACGATCACCACCTATGCCTTCTGGAACGTCAACGAGCCGGAGCCCGGGAAGTTCGACTTCTCAGGCGACGGCGACATCGCCTCCTTCATTCGCATCGCGAAAGAGGAAGGGCTCGATGTGATCCTGCGCCCGGGGCCCTATGTGTGCGCCGAATGGGATTTCGGTGGCTTCCCTGCGTGGTTGCTGCGTACTCCGGGCCTGCGGGTGCGTAGCTACGATCCGCGTTTTCTTGCGGCCACGGATGCGTGGTTCAAGCGGCTGCATCAGGAACTGGAACCCCTGTTGTCCAGCCACGGCGGCAACATCGTGATGGTGCAGGTGGAGAACGAGTACGGTTCCTACGGTGAAGACCGTGACTACCTCGAAGCCATCCACAAACAGATCGTGGCCGCTGGCTTCGATGTGCCCCTGTTCATGTCGAACGGACCGGGCCCGGGACGCATGGAGCCGGGTACGTTGCCGGGCCTGCTGCCGGTGATCAATTTCGACGGCGATGCGGCCGATGCGAAACAAGCCTTCGACGAGTCCGCGCCATATCTGGCCGGTCACCCGAAGATGACCGGTGAATACTGGTCGGGGTGGTACGACCGCTGGGGCGAGCCGCACCAGACCCGCACGGCAGCCGTAGCCACCAGCGCCGTGGGCTGGTTCATCGACAACAAGGTGTCGTTCAACCTGTACATGGTCGACGGTGGCACCAACTTCGGCTGGATGTCCGGCGCCAACGAGGAAAACCACGTCTACAAGCCGGTGACCACCAGCTACGACTACGATGCGCCCATCGACGAGGCGGGGCGTCTTACGCCGAAGTACATGGCGTTGCGCAAGCTCATCGGCGCGCACCTGAATCCGGGAGAGACGCTGGCGAAGCTGCCGGCGTCGTCGCCGACCATGGCCATTGCGTCGTTCAAGCTCGACACATCGGTATCGTTGCTGGATGCGCTGCCTGTCTTGTCGAAGCCGCAGTCATCGGTGCGTGTGCGTTCGATGGAGGCTTTTGGACAAAACCATGGCCTGATCCTGTATCGCAAGCGCCTGGATACGAACGTCACGGGTAAGCTCGATCTTGGCCCGGTCCGCGATCTGGCGACGGTGCTGGTCGATGGCGAGCCGCGTGGCACGCTGGATCGTCGCCTCGACCAGCGCACCCTCGACACGCCGTTGAAATCGGGCGATACGCTCGACCTGCTGGTGGAGAACATGGGTCGGGTGAATTTCGGTTCTGCGGTGCCGGATGAGTACAAGGGCCTGCGCCACGAGGTGACCATCGGCAAGGACACCTTGTCGAACTGGCAGGTGTATCCGCTGCCGTTGAACGATCTGTCGGCGCTGCCGTTCCATCCGGGCACGGACGCGAAGGGACCGCGATTCCTGCATGGTGGCTTTGAGCTGGCGAAGGTTGCCGGCGGGAGTTTCCTCGACATGCGTGCGGGTTCGCAGGGGCACGTGTGGATCAACGGGCATCACCTCGGGCGCTACTGGAACATCGGCCCGCAACAGACGCTGTTCGTTCCCGCCGAGTGGTTGCGCAAGGGTCACAACGATGTGGTGGTGTTGGAGATGGGGGCCAGGGGGCCGGCCGATCTCGCCGGTCTGACTGATCCCATTTTCGCTACCCACTGAAGACATTTTCGGCGAAAACCGGTCGCGCGCGAGGCGCGCTCCTACAGGGAGATTTGTAGGAGCGCGCCTTGCGCGCGACAGCAGCGGGCGATTGAAGCCATGCGCATCAAGCGCGATAACGCCTGACCCCGCACATCAGACCACCACCACCCTGCAGCCATGACTCCCCAGCTCAAGCCGGTGCGTCAACCCGATACGCTCAAGAAACACATCATCATGCGACACGACGACCAGCGTCCCGTCGTACTGACGAAGCATCTCCTCCAGCGCCTCGATGGCCGGCAGGTCCAGGTGGTTCCCTGGCTCATCCAGCAACAATAAACGAACCGGCGGATCAGCCAGGATGCCGCGCGCAAGACACGCCGCTAGCCGCTGCCCACCACTCAACGCCCGCGACGGTGCGGTGGCAGCATGCGCATCGATCCCCATCAGTGCCAGGCGACTGCGCAGCGCGCCTTCATCCATGCCGGGCTGGTCCCCCATCACGGTGTCGACGAGCGACCTGTCAGGATCAAGGCCCTCCATATGCTGGTCCAGCCACGCCATGGGCACGGCAACGTGACAGGTGCCGCTGACTGGCCGGAGCTGGCCTGCCAGCACACGCAGCAAGGTGGACTTGCCCGAACCGTTGCTACCGACCAGCCCGATACGCTGACCGGCCTGTATCGTCAGCGAGATCCGCGGCGGCGCACCGCGAAGATAGGGTAGTTCCACGTCGTCCAGCACGGCGACGCGTTGCGGACCACTCTCCGCCACCGTTGCCGTCATGTGCAATGCAGGGCGTTGATCCACCCGCGCAGCCGCATCGCGCACCCGCTGGTCCAGCGCTTCACGACTGCGCTCGTTCTGCACACGCAGGCGAGCGGTGGAATGCTCGGCCTGCTCCTTTCGTCGCCCGAGCAGGATGGGAGCCTGGTTGGCTTCCTTTCCGTCTTTCGTACCGCGTGCCTGACGTCGCTCGGCCCGTTCGTTGCGCTCGCGCAGCCATCGTTCTTCGCGTCGGCGCTCTGCCTTGCGCTGGGTCAGCTGTGTCAACGCGGTGTCGCGCTCTGCATCCCGGGCCTGGGCGTAATCGTCGTAGTTGCCGCCGTAGACACGCAATCCATGCCCTGACAACTCGACGATGCGCTCCATGCGCCGCAGCAGGGTACGGTCATGGCTGACGACGATCAGGCCTTGTTTCCACTCGGCAAGGCGTTCAAGAAGGGTCTGACGCGATGCCCGGTCGAGATGATTGCTCGGCTCGTCGAGAATCAGCATGTCGGCACCGGACAGGAACGCGCCGGCCAGGGCGACGCGCGTGGCTTCGCCGCCACTGAGTGACGTTGCCGGAGTGTTGCCGTGGAGATAGCCAAGGCCATGCCGCCCCAGTTCGTCATCGAGACGACGCAAGCCATCCCATTGATCGCCCACGGCATCGAAGTCGGCAGGGTCGGTGCTTCCCGCTTCGATACGGGCCAGTGCGCGCAGGATCACGCCCTGGCCGGCGATATCCGCAACGGTGAGTCCCGGGTCGCGAGGTATGTCCTGTGCGAGGTAATGCACCGCGCCGTGCGCCACGACGTGGCCGCTCGTGGGCACGAGCAGGCCACCCAGCAGACGCGCGAGCACGCTCTTGCCGACGCCGTTGCGTCCGACAAGGCCGGTAGGCGCGGTATCGAAGGAGATATCCAGTCCGCTGAACAACGAGCGGCCATCTGGCAATACAAAAGAGACGCTGTCGAGCGTCAGGAGGGTCGTCATGCGATGAATTCCAGGGATGCGAAAAGACGCCCGCGAGGGCGGACTTCCTGGCCGTAGATAACGGCGGCATCACTGGCGCATCGGACGAGTACCTCTATGGGAAGGATGGTGGCGGGATGGTACCACGCAGGCGCTGCCGCCCGGGTCCGTGCCGCGGTGGCCCGCCTCCCGCCTGGGCGGTGTTCCTGTCCGTCACCCGTCCGTAGGTTGTCCGCGGACAGCTTCCCGCCCCGACCCGTGCCGAGGAAAAACGGCGCATGGCAGGGCTCAACGCCGATGGCCCGCTATTTGCTAGACGCTCAGGGGGCGGGCAGACACAGGCAGGCACGCCCGTCAGGGGAGGCCCCGCGGAAGCGGGGGCAACATCGGCACGTAAAGGAATGACTGCATGTTTGGCTATTACCTGCATCTTGCATTGCGCAGTCTCAAGCGAAGCCCGGGGCTCACGGCGCTCATGATCATCGCCATCGCGTTCGGCGTGGGAGCATCGATGACGACGTACTCGGTCTTCCGTGCAGTGTCGGGCGATCCGATTCCCTGGAAATCGTCGCGGCTCTTCGTGCCGCAGATCGACGCATGGGGCCCGCAGGCGCGTACCGATGGCTCGACGGAGCCACCGACCGCCATGGGCTATATCGATGCCATGGCCTTGATGAAGGACCACCGTGCGCAGGCGCAGTCCGCCATGTATGCCATCTCGCCGTCGGTCGTGCCGCCCGGCGGCGGCAGCCATCCGTTGAACGTCAGTGGTCATGCCGTTTTCGGTGAATTCTTCCCCATGGTCGATGCTCCCTTCCTGTTCGGTAGTGGATGGAGTGCTGCCGACGATAGCCAGCGAGCCACGGTCGCCGTGATCAGCAGCAAGCTGAACCAGAAACTGTTTGGCGGAAAGAACAGCGTCGGGATGGCGATCAGCGTGGAGGGCAAGGACTATCGCGTGGTGGGCGTGCTGAAAGACTGGAACCCGCAGCCGCGCTTCTACGATGTGGTGAACACAGGCGGCTTCACCAGCAGGCTGGATGAGATATTCGTGCCGTTCGAGCGTGCCATCGAGTCCAACCTGCCCAATGCGGGCAATACGAACTGCATGGAGCCCGCCAAGGAGCCCGGTTTTGCAGGCTTGCTACGCTCGTCCTGTGCGTGGATTCCGTTCATGGTGCAGCTCGATGATGCGGCTGCCGTCTCGGCGTATCGCGATTACCTGGACAGCTATGCGCGCAACCAGAAACAGGCAGGTCGCTTTGCCTGGGCGCCGAACAATCGGCTTCGCGACATCCCGGCGTGGCTGGAGTGGCAGCAGGTGGCTCCCAGGGACACGAAGGTGTCCCTGATGGTGGCGGTCGGGTTGTTGGTGGTGTGCCTGATCAATACGGTGGGTCTGCTGCTCGCGAAGTTCCTGCGTCGCAGTGGCGAGATCGGTGTCCGGCGTGCGCTTGGTGCGCCGCGCAGGGCGATCTATGCCCAGTTCCTTACCGAGGCCGGCATGATCGGCATCGCCGGAGGCTTGCTTGGCCTCGTACTGACCGGCGTGGGTGTCCTTGGCGTGGGCTGGGTGCTGCCCAGCAATATCGCCGTGCTGGCCCGGCTCGATGTCGGCCTGCTGGCCTGGACCCTGCTTGTGGCGCTGGTTGCCGCCCTCGTGGCCGGTGTCTATCCGACCTTCCGCGCCTCGCGCGTCCAGCCTGCCTTGCAGCTCAAGTCGAACTAGGGGATTTCCATGAGCCTGCATCCCATTCTCTCCGCGCTACGAAAGCACAAGTCGGGTGTCGTCCTGATCACCCTGCAGATCGCCTTTACCCTGGCGATCGTCTGCAATGCACTCTTTATCATCGGCAAGCGTATCGACACGATCGGCCGCCCTACGGGCATCGATGAAAGCGATCTCTTCCTGGTGCAGCAGCAATGGGTGGGGGCTCCCAGCGAAAGCGATGCCAAGGGCGCGCAAGTGCTGGACAACATGCAGAAGGAAGATCTGGCAGCCCTGCGTGCCATGCCCGATGTGGCCGCCGTCAGTCCCACCAATTCGCTGCCGTTGTTCTCGTCGGCGTGGACGGGTGCCGCCGGCCTTCGCCCGGGTAATGGCACGCTCGATTCAGCCAGCGCAGGTACGGCACACGTTGTTTATTACTTCATGGATGACAAGGCCTTCGATGTGCTGGGGACGCGTGTCGCGGCAGGCCGGCCCTTTCAGCCCGACGATGTGGTGAATGTCAGGGCGACGGACCCTCGCCGGCCCAGCGTGGCCATCATCGCGCGCGCCTTGCAGGACAAACTGTTTCCCGGTGAAAGCGCCATCGGCAAGGTGTTGTACCTGGATGGTGCCACCACGCCGGTGCGCGTGATCGGCATCGTGGATGCGCTCCAGGGGCCGAGCTGGGTGAAGGACTTCGAATGGAATACGGTACTGCTGCCCTTGCGGGGCAACGGCAGCTTCACACGCTATGCGGTGCGGGCCAAGCCGGGGAGGCTTGAGGCCGCCATGAAGGCCGTGCCTTCCGCGTTGTATGCAGTCAACCCGATGCGGGTGCTCGGCGAGGACAGCATCACGCCATTCGCGGATATTCGCGCCAAGGCGTATGAAGAAGACGTGGGCATGGCGATCATCATGGGTATCGTATGCGTCATCCTGCTTGCCGTGACCACGGCGGGCATCGTGGGCCTCACCAGCTTCTGGGTGGGCCAGCGTTAC
>Ga0116228_10002713_pt1 | contig 15335 bp, 15 predicted proteins | sample S1TSphfallax_2_FD_89694 | JGI IMG/M metagenome (GOLD analysis project Ga0116228, IMG submission 89694) | Host-associated microbial communities from peat moss isolated from Minnesota, USA - S1T2_Fc - Sphagnum fallax MG | ecosystem: Host-associated > Plants > Peat moss > Unclassified | place...
AGACGGAAATGGTTCCGGTCTCCGCACGCACGGGTGAAGGCATCGATCAGCTTCTCGAGACGGTTCTGCTCGAAGCCGAACTCCGCGATCTCAAGGCGAACAAGACGCGGCGCGCGCAAGGCGTCGTGATCGAATCCGCGCTCGATAAGGGACGCGGTGCCGTCGCGACGGTGCTCGTGCAGAACGGGACGCTCCGCACGGGCGACGTCGTCGTTGTCGGTAGTGCGTTCGGAAAGATCCGCGCGCTCGTCGACGACAAAGGCAAACAAGTGAAGAAGGCGGGCCCCTCGATTCCGGTCGAGATCATGGGTCTCTCCGAAGTCCCGAGTGCCGGCGACACGTTGATGGTCGTCTCCGACGAACGCGTCGCGCGCGAGGCCGCCGCGAAACGTTCGACGCGTCGTAAGGACGTCGCGATCGCCGCGACGAACGGTCCGCGCGTTTCGCTCGAAACGTTCATGTCGACGCCCGCGGACGGCGCGCGCAAATCGCTCAACCTCATCCTCAAGGCCGATGGCCAAGGTGCGGTCGAGGCGCTTCGTTCGCGACTCGAGGGTCTCTCGAATGCGGAAGCCGATCTGCGCGTAATTTACGCCGGCGTCGGCGCGATCACGCCGAACGACGTCAACCTCGCGAGCGCGTCGAACGCGGTGTTGATCGGCTTCAACATCCGCCCCGACGAGACGGTCAAACGTCTCTCCGAAAACGAGCAGGTCGACATCCGTTTCTACAACGTCATCTACGACGTGGAGAACGATCTCAAGAAGGCACTCGTCGGGATGCTGGCGCCGAAGTTCCGCGAGGTCATCCTCGGCCGTGCGGAAGTTCGCGAAGTGTTCAAGGTCTCGAAGGTCGGCACGATCGCGGGTTGCTACGTGCAGAGCGGCAAGCTCACGCGCAACGCAAAGGTCCGCATCTTGCGCGACTCCGCGGTCGTCTTCGAATCCGAACTCGAATCGCTGCGTCGCTTCAAAGACGACGTCCGCGAAGTCGCGGAAAACTTCGAGTGCGGCGTGCAGATCGCGAAGTTCTCCGACCTAAAAGAGGGCGACGTCATCGAGGCCTACGCCTCGGAACTCGTCGCGCCCGAACCGGTCCCGGCATAAGCCGGGACCGCCCGAGATAGGCGATGGGGAGCGCGCTTCAACCACCGTTCCGGAAGGCGATCGTCGGCATCGCCGTGTCCGATCCAAAAGCGTCGGCGCGGCGGCTGCGTCTCATCGCGAGATTTTATTTCGCATTCGCCGCGATCTGCGTGGCGACGGGCATCGTCTTCTTGCTTTCCGACCGCCGAATCACGTTCGTCACCGCGTATCCGATCGTCGCGGGTTTCATGATCGCGATCAACGGATGGGCGCTCCTGAACAATTCGCGAAAGATCGAATCGGGCGGCTCCATGTGGCCCCGATCGAGTGCGCCGCCGCAGGGGCACTAGGCCTGACGTAGGCGCCGAGCGTCGCTCGAGTCGAACCTCGCCGCGATGGGCCCGTTGCTTCTCAAGTTGCGCTATGCGTCGCCCGGGGCGATCGCATTTTCGGCCGCGATGGCGCTCGTTGCGGCAGTCGTGCTCGCTCGCCTCGAACCGGTGGCTTCGTTTCCGATCGGCATGCTCTTCGGGTTGGGCGTCGGGCTCGGGGCCTTCGCATTTGCGGTCTGGTCCACGCGCGTTCGGCGCGGCTGAGGGCCCGTGAACCGCCTGAAGACGTTCCTCCGGTCGCTCGCAACGCCCCTGAAGATCGCCCTGCTCGCGGTCGTGTTCATGCGCTTCCACGCCTCGTGGATCGGGGCGACCGTGGTGCTCGGGATGGGGGTTCTGCTCTTCGGCCTCGACCGGACCGTGCGGCGCTGGGCCGCCCGGGCGCTCGGCGGGAAGTGAAGCGGCGGCAAAGGGCGAACCTTCCGAAGGCCGCGGAAACGCAACCGTCCGGTCGACGGGTGGGTTTTGTGGTGGTCGTGCTCGGGGCCGTCGCTGCAGGCGGATTTCTGGTCCGGCAAATCCTAGATTATCTCGCGGATGCGAGGCAGCCGGTGCTCCGGCAAGGCGATGTGGTTAGTGCGCTCGGTTCGGTCGCGATGCTCGCGTTTCTCGGATTTGTCGCGTTCAACACGGTGCGGAAGGCAAAACGATGAAACGTGAACGGATGGGACGGATCGACACCGAGCTGCAACGCGAGCTCGCGCGCTTGATTTCGACCGAGCTCAAGGATCCACGACTGGGTTTCGTGACGGTCACGCGCGTCGAAATCACGAACGATTTGCAGAGCGCCAAGGTGTTCGTGTCGATCATCGGCGACCGTCACGTGGCCAAGCAGAGCATGGAAGCCCTCGAGAACGCCCGCGGATTCTTGCGCGGCGAACTCGGGCATGCCGTGTCGCTGCGGCACACGCCTTCGATCTCGTTCGTCGAAGATCGCAGCACGGAGCGCGCGATCGCGCTCAGTAAGGTCCTCGCGCAGACCGCGCGGGAGCAAGGGCAAACGGGAGAAACCCATGATTAGTGAAGCACTCCGCTCGACGACGGGCGAGGTCGTCGCGGAACTTCGGAAGCGCGAAGCGTTCGTAATGGTGAGCCACGTGAAGCCCGACGGCGACACGCTCGGCGCCGGCCTCGCACTCGGCCTCGCGCTTCGCGCGATGGGCAAACGCGTGTATTACTTCCAGCAAGATCCCGTCCCGCGCAACCTGCGTTTCTTGCCCGACGCCGATCGTGTGGCCCGCGAGCTTCCGGCCGACCTGCCGGCCGATGCGCTCTGGGTGTTTTGCGACATGAGCGATACGTCACGCGCCGGCGAGTATCTGCCTCCGCTCGAGCGCAAGAACGTGCTCGATATCGATCACCATCTCGGCAACTCTCACTTCGGCGCGTTCAACTACGTGCTCGAAAAAGAGTGCTCGACCGGAACGTGCGTGATCCATCTGCTGCGCGCGCTCGATGCGAAGATCACGCCGGAAATCGCGACGTGCCTGCTCACCACGATCATGACGGACACGGGCGGCTTCATGCACTCGAACACGACGGCGGACGTGCTGCGCACGTCGGCCGAGCTCGTGGAACTCGGTGCGGATAAAGAAGACATCACCGAAAAGATTTTCGCGAACAAGCGTTTCGCCGCGATCCGCCTTCTCGGTGCCGCGCTCGATTCGGCACGCCTCGAAGAGGACGGCAAGTATTGCTGGTCGATCGTCGACGACGCGATGCTCGCGAAGTTCGGCGCCGATGGTGAGGATACGGAAGAGATCGTGAACCATCTGCGCTCGGTCGAAGGTGTCGACGTCGCGGCGCTCTTCAAGGATTTCGAAGGCGACGTTCGCGTGAGCTTGCGCAGCAGCGGCCGCGTCAACGTGCAGACGGCGGCCGGTCGTCTCGGCGGTGGCGGACATTTCCGCGCCTCGGGTCTGACCTATCGTGGCCCCGTGGCCGATGCGGTCGTAGCGGTGCGCGATGCGCTCCGCGCCGAGGGCCTGTAACGTTGCCCCGACGCTAGTCACGGGCGAGAACATGCTCGGTTTCGTCAACGTGTTCAAGCCGGCCGGGCCGACGTCGACGCAAGTCGGCGCGCGCGTTCGGAAGATGTTCCAGACGCCGGGCGGCCCGAAGTTGCCGGTCGGTCATCTCGGTACGCTCGACCCGATGGCGGCCGGCGTGTTGCCGCTCGCACTCGGGAAGGCGACGCGGTTGATCCCGCTGATCGAGGATCGCCGCAAATCCTATACGTTCACCCTCGTGCTCGGTCGCTCGACGGCGACGGGCGATGCCACGGGCGACACCGTTACGAGCGGCGCGGTGCCGGCGGATGCGGCGGACGAACTTCGCGCGGCGATGACCCGCTTCATCGGCGCCGTCGAACAGATCCCGCCGATGTACAGCGCCGTGCAGATCGACGGCACGCGCCTCTATAAGCTCGCGCGCCGCGGCGAAACGATCGCGCGCCCCGCGCGCAAGATCACGATTTACGCGCTCTCGTTACTCGGATACGAGGACGGCATCGCGCGCTGTACGGTCGCGTGTTCCGAAGGCACGTTCGTGCGCACGCTCTGCGAGGATCTCGGCGCCGCGATCGGGTGCCCCGCGCACATGGGCGCGCTGCTACGCGACGCATCGGGACCGTTCGTGCTTTACGAGAGCTTGCTGCTCGAGGATATCGAAGCGGCGCCCGAGGCGGCGCTCATCGCGCCGGAGCGCGTGATTCCGTTTCCGACGATCGTGCTCGATGGACGCGGGTCGGCCGACTTCCGCGCGGGTCGCCTCGTGCCGCTGCCGGCGGGTTCCGCATCGAAGCATCTCTTCGTGCGCGATTCGACGCGCACGCTCGTGGGTGTCGGCGAAGCCGTGGGAGCCTTGCTCGCGCCGCGGAAAGTCTTCGTGTGAAGATCCATCACGAACTCGAGACGCCCGCGACGGAACGCCCACTGGTCGTCGCGATCGGATTCTTCGACGGGTTCCATCGCGGCCACCGCGAGATCGTCCGCACGCTGCTGCGCTTGCGGCGCCCGGGATACCGCGCCGCGGCGATCACGTTTCGGAACCATCCCGCGACGCATCTGCGTCCCGGGAGCGTGCCGCCGCTGATCGCGACGCTCGAAGAGCGCGTGAACCTGCTCGCCGCGAGTGGGATCGACGAACTCTTTCTCGTGCCGTTCGACGACCGGATCGCACGCACGGACGCGCGCGTGTTCTTGCGCGAGACGTTACTCGGCACGCTCGGTATTCGCGCGCTCGTGGTGGGCGAGAACTTTCGCTTCGGTCACGGTCGCGAAGGCGACGCCGAGCTCGCGCGCACGACGCTCGCGGAGCACGGCGTCGACGTGGTTGCGGTACGCCCGGTTCTCGACGCGGGCGAGCGCATCTCGAGTACGCGCGTTCGCGCCGCGATTCAGAGCGGCGACACGGCGACCGCCGACCGTCTGCTCGGCGGATCGTATACGTTGCGTGGCCGGGTGTCGCTCGGTGCGGGGCGCGGGCACGACCTCGGATTTCCAACCGCCAACATCGACGTGCCGCCCGAGAAAACGCTCCCAGCCGACGGCGTGTACGCCGCGGTCGGACGCTACGATGGCCGCGACCGCAGCGCACTCGTTTCGATCGGAACGAATCCGACCTTCGACGGCGTTGCTCGTACTGTCGAAGCGTGGCTGCTCGATTTCCGCGCCACCGTGTATGGGGAAGAGATCGCGCTCCGCGATTTCCGCTTCATCCGCGAGCAACGGAAATTCGCGGACGTCGACGCGCTCCTCGCGCAGATGAACGAGGACGCGACCCACGCGCGGTTCCCGTCTTTCAGTGCATCGTAATGAATAATGAATAAGGGACTCCCGTGAAATTGCTTGGTCGATTCGCACTCGCTCTCTCCCTCGCGCTCGCAGCGTTCGCGCCGATCGCAGCGCTCGCCGTTCCGCACACGGGCGACGTCGCGCCGCCGTTCTCGATTGCGAAGGTCGGCGGCGGAACGATCGATCTCAGCAAATTTCGCGGGAAGCCCGTCTACGTGAATTTCTTCGCATCGTGGTGCGGTCCGTGTAACGAAGAAGCACCCGACGTCGCGAAGCTGTACCACACGTACCACGCGCGCGGCCTGACGATCGTCGGCGTCGACGAACTCGAGAACGCATCCAAAGCGGGCGACTTCGTTCACCAGTACGGCTGGCCGTTCGCGGTCGGAGTCGACGGCGACGGGAGCGTCGGAAACACGTACGGCGCGCTCGGCTTACCGGTCCACGTGTTCATCGACAAGCATGGCAACGTGAGCACCTATCGCCTCGGCGAGATGGATCACGCGGAAATCGAAGAGGCCATCAAGAAGATTCTCTAGGCACATGATTCGCATCGCGTGGGTCTCCGTCGTTCTCGCATTCGCGACGTCGTTCGGAGTCGCGCTCGCCGATGCGCCCGCGCCGTCGCCATCGCCGACGCCCGCTGCCGATCCGATCGCCGCGGCTGCCGATGCGGTGGCCGCGAAGTTGATCGCGGGCAAGCATGTGCCGGGCGTCGCGATCGGGGTGAGTACCGGCGGCACGATCGTTTTCGAGCGCGGCTACGGCTACGCGGACGTCGCGAAAAAGATCCCGGTCACGACCGATACGCGCTTCGAAATCGGTTCGGTCACGAAGCAATTCACGGCCGCGTGCATCCTGCAGTTGGTCGAGGCCGGGAAGCTCTCGCTCGACGATCACCTCGGAACGTTCGTCTCCGACTATTTCATCGGGCGCGGCGTGACCGTCCGTCAATTACTCGCGCAGCAATCCGGGATTCCCGAGTACCTCGAAGGCCCCGACGCCGTGACCGCCGCGGGAACGCAAAACGCGACCTACGCGACGTTGCTCGCGCGCGTTTCCGCGACGCCGCTCGAATTCGCACCGGGGACGCGCTACAAATACAGCAACACCAACTACATTCTTCTCGGGCGTATCGTCGAGGTCGCTTCGGGCGAACCGTACGAACGCTACGTACGCGAGCACATCTTCGCGCCGGCCGGGATGACGCAGTCGGCGTTCATCAGCGACGAGAGCACGATCCCATCGATGGCGAAAGCGTATGCGGCGACGCCGAGCGGCTTCGAGCCCGCGCCGCCATTGCGCGACGATTGGGCGACGTCGGCCGGAGCGATCGTATCGACGGTCGGCGATCTGTTGAAGTGGGACGCCGCGCTCCTCGCCGGAAAGATCGTCAAGCCGGCCGACGTGGCGCTCATGCGGACCAACGCGACGACGGTCGACGGTACGGCGACCGGCTACGCGTTCGGCTGGCTCGTCGACGCGGTGGGCGGCCATCCGCGGATCTGGCACAACGGCGCCACGTTCGGATTCCACGCGGTGAACGAAACGTTCCCGACGGAAGGCGAGGCTATCGTCGTCCTCGTGAACTCGACGGTCTTCGTGGAAGGCCAGATCGCGCCGATCTTCGCAGCGACGCATCCCGATGCCGCGCCGCCGACGACGGCCGCCGCGGGCGAGCTACCCGCGGTGACGGCGCGCGTACGCGACTGGCTACGGCGCTTCGAGACGGGCGACATCGATCGTTCGCAACTGAACGATACGATGAACAAGGCGCTGAATCAGGATCTCGTCGACGCATCGAAGGCGCAGCTCGGCCCGCTCGGAACTCCGGAATCGCTCGTCTATCGTGGCAAGGTTGACGCGGATGGCTCGACCGTCTACGTGTACGTCGCGACGTTCTCTCAGGGGACGTTTCGGATCCTCATATCTCTCGACGCCACCGGAAAAATCTCGGGATACCGCCTCGTTCCGGCCTGATCGAAGCCCGCGCATCGGCGCTTACTGATGCACCGCTGTGCCGTGGTAGCAGCCGATGGTGTACGGGAAGTCGTAGGTCGCGACGTAGTGATAGATCGATGTCTGCGCACCATGCCAGAGCACGGAGCTCGTGATGCCGTGGCATTCGTCGAGATCTGCGGTCGTGAGAACTTTCCCGTTAGACCACGGTCCGTAGATGCCGTAACCGTCGAGCGCGTAGCCGAGGAGCGACGAGTTCGTGGATGCCGAGCCCGCGTCGGTAACGCACGCGAAGATCCAGCCGTGATAGTGGTACGTGCTCGACTGGTCGGGGTGACCGTGGCACGCATCCTGTCCTTCGCGTGCGACGGCATCGTGGCCGAGTGCGTCGAGCGCGTCGAAGATCGAAACGCCGTTGACTGCGATCGCGACCCGGCCGCCCGTGAGACAGCCCGGCGACGCCGCGGGCGTGGGATTGTAGGGAAGCGTGTAGGAGATCGTCTGCGCGGCGATCGAGTTCGGGTTACCGTCGTACGGATACACCGCATCGGTCGACGCGATCGGAAACGTACCCGTGGTTATCGGCGCGAGCGGTAAGCCGTTGCCGCTCACGTCAAGCGACGATCCCGACTGCACGGCGAAAAACGTACCGGACCAACCGGCGTTTCCGGGCACCACGTCTTTCGCGAGCGCGTTCCACGTTTTCGAAGTGAAGTTGATCCACGGCGGCGACGCATTCGGCCCCTGGCCGTTCGGCACGCTACACACGTACACCGAGCCGACCGCGGGCGTGGTGGTGCTGTAGTCGTCGTCGCCGAGCGGTAACGTGGTGCAGTCGAGCGCGCCGGAGGACGTCGTCGCGCTCGGACACGTATACGCCGTACCCTGTGCGCCGCTGCTCGGAGAGGCCGACGCAGATGCGGACGCGGCGGCTTGCGGCGATGCGCTTGCTGTAACGCGTGGCGTCGACGACGTGCTTCCGCTGCATCCAGCGACGAGCGCGAGAAAGAAGAGTGCGGTTGAAAGCGAGGCGACAAAGCGTTGCATGGGCACCGTTTTATCGTCGAAATCTGTGTGGCTTCTGTGGACGGCCGATTTCGAAACGGCCCGATCGCGGAGACTAAGCCGCGATCACTTCGATTCGATCTTCGTCGAAAAGTGCCACGCGCGCGCCGCCGCCTTCTTTGATCTCGCCGCGTAAGATCGCGCTCGAAAGCGGATTCGTGACGTGGCGCGCGATCGTACGCGCGACGAACCGCGCGCCGCTTCCGGCCGCAATACTTTGCAGCGCGAGGAAACGCCGCGCTCCAGCGTCGAGCACGATCGAGATGTGCAGCGCGCCGAGACGCTCCGCAACGGCATGCATCTGCAGTTCCACGATCGACTCGATCTCGCGTTCGCCGAGCTCGTTGAACTGCACGACGTCGTCGATGCGGTTGAGCAGCTCGGGGCGCATATAGATTTCGATTTCCGAGGGCGAGGCGTTGCTCGTGAGGATCACGATCGCGTGCCGGAAATCGATCGCGCGACCCTTCGCATCGGTCACGCGACCGTCGTCGAGAATCTGGAGTAGAATCGCCGCGACGTCGCCGTGCGCTTTTTCGAACTCGTCGAAGAGCACCACACTGTAGGGGCGTCGGCGCACGGGTTCCGTCAGTTGGCCGGGTTCGTCGTGACCCGAGTATCCGGGCGGCGCGCCGAGGAGGCGCGAGACCGTGTGCGATTCGGTGTATTCGGTGAGGTCGATGCGGACGAGCGCTTCCTCGGTGCCGAAAAGTTCCGATGCGATCGCGCGCGCGAGCTCCGTCTTGCCGACGCCGCTCGTGCCGAGAAACAGAAATCCACCGACCGGCTTGCGCGGATCCTTGAGGCCCGCACGTCCGCGACGGATCGCCTGTGCGACGGCGGCGATCGCGCGCTCTTGGCCCACGACGCGCTTCGCGAGCGCTTGCTCGAGATCGAGGAGGCTTCGCGACTGCTCCTCGGTGAGGGCGCCCTGCGGAATGCCGGTCCACTTGGAGACGATCGCCGCAACGTCCGCCACTTCGACGATGCTGCCGCCGCGAAGCGCGACCGAGGACGATGCCTCGTCGATCAGGTCGATCGCCTTGTCCGGCAAGAAGCGGTCGATGATGTAGCGCGCGGAGAGCGTCGCCGCGGCTTCGATCGCCGAATCCGAGATCTCGACACCGTGATGGTCGCCGTACCGGCCGCGTAAGCCGCGCAGGATATCGGCGGTTTGGGCGACGGTCGGTTCGTCGACGGTGACGGGCTGGAAGCGTCGCTCGAGCGCGCTATCGGTCTCGATGTACTTACGGTACTCATCGAACGTGGTCGCGCCGATGCATTGCAGTTCGCCGCGCGCGAGTTCGGGTTTGATCATCGACGAGAGGTCGAGGGAGCCTTCGGCGGCCCCGGCGCCGACGAGCGCGTGGAGCTCGTCGATGAAGAGCACGATCTCGCGCGCCGAGCGCTTCACTTCCTCGAGGATGCGTTTCACGCGGCCCTCGAACTCACCACGATACTTCGTGCCTGCTACGAGTGGCCCGAGCGAGAGCGCGAGGATCCGCTTGTCGCGCAGCGCCGCCGGAACGTCGCCCGCCGCGATCCGTTGCGCCAAGCCTTCGACGACCGCGGTCTTGCCGACTCCGGGCTCCCCGACGAGCACGGGATTGTTCTTCGAGCGGCGCGAGAGGATCGCGACGACGCGTTCGATCTCCGCGTCGCGGCCCACCACGGGGTCGAGTTCGCCGGCACGTGCGGCGGCCGTGAGATCGCGCGAAAACGAGGAGAGCGTCGGGGTCGTGGAACGCAAGCGCTTCGCCCACTCGCGCGGGTCGGCGGCGGGCATTTCGCGTTCGCTGCGTTGGAGGCGATCGATCGCAAACGTGGTCCCGACGGCGAGCGCGACCGCGGCGAGCGCGGAGCCGACGAGCGGGAAAACGGCCGTCTTCCGGCGGCGCGCGCAGGGCTCGCAGACCTCGGCCTCCACCCACGTGCCGCTCCGTAACGTGAAGTCTCTCACCGTCGCCGGCCGCATACCACACGTCTCGCAAATCGTAGCCATGGGCGCTGTTTCGCGATGCCCGGCCGCGCGGCCCGCGTCCGGCTTTGGTCGCAAAGGACCGCTGGAAGCGAGCCCCCAATACGACCAGCCTGTTTCGCGTTCGAAAGGGTCCCTTAGGAACTAATGGCTTACATTATTACCGAACCGTGCATCGGCACGAAAGATAAGTCGTGCGTCGACGTGTGTCCCGTGGATTGCATTCACGGAAACGACGACGACAAGCAGCTTTTCATCGACCCGGAAGTGTGCATCGATTGCGGCGCCTGCGTTTCGGCATGCCCGGTCGAAGCGATCTATGCGGATTCCGACGTCCCCGACAAGTGGAAGAACTACACCGCCATCAATGCGGAGTGGTACAAGAAGTAACGACGCCTGAGCTTCCTGCCGCTGCACCGCGTCGTCGTGACCGGTATCGGAGTCGTCTCGCCGATCGGGATCGGCGTTGGCGATTTTTGGAAGAACACGCTCGCCGGTAAGGTCGGAACGGGTCCGCTGACCCGTTTCGATCCGAGCGATTGCGATACGAAGATCGCCGCGCAAGTCGATGATTTCGACGCGAGCGATTTCATCGCGGGCAAGCAACTGCGGCGAACGGATCGCTACAGCCAGTTCGCCGTGGCCGCAGCGCGTCTCGCGCTCGACGATGCGGCACTCGACATCGACGATGACGTGCGCGACGATGCGGGCGTGTGGATCGGGTCCGCGCTCGGCGGTGTCGCGTTCGCGGAGCGTCAGCACGGTGCGTTCGAGCGCGAGGGTTCCCGCGCGGTGCGGCCGTTGCTCGCGATATCCGTATTCGGTGCCGCAGCGACCACGAATGCGGCGCTCGCGCTCGGCTTGCGCGGCCCGAACGTCGCGAACTCGAATTCGTGCGCCGCGGGCGCCGTGGCGATAGGCGATGCGTATCGCGCGGTCGCGCGCGGCGACGTGCGCGTGGCCCTTGCCGGTGGATCCGAGGCTCCGCTCGCGCCGCTTTCGTTCGGCGCGTTCGCGACGATCAAGGCGATGTCGACGCGCAACGACGAACCGAAGCGCGCGAGTCGCCCCTTCGATCGCGACCGCGACGGCTTCGTGATGGCCGAGGGGTCGGCGATGCTCTGCCTGCAACGCTTGGAAGACGCGCTCGCGGCCGACGCGCGCATCTACGGTGAGATTTCCGGATTCGGTCTGACCGCCGACGCCCATCATATGACGGCGCCGCAGCCCGACGGCCGAAGTTCGGCGCAGGCGATGACGCGCGCGCTGTACGAGGCGCGCGTCGCTGCGGATGAAGTCGAGTTGCTCGGAGCGCACGGCTCGTCGAGCCCGCTCAACGACGTGACCGAGACGGTCGCGTTCAAGCGCGCGCTCGGAGCCGCCGCGTACGGCGTTCCGGTCGCGGCGACGAAAGGCCAGCACGGTCACGCGCTCGGCGCGACGAGCGCGTGGGAAGCGGCGCTCGCGTTGCTCTCGATCCACGAGAAGCGCGTGCCGGGTATGGTGAACCTCGAACACGTCGATCCCGCATGCGATCTCGACTACGTGCGCGAGGTGCGTGCGATCGCTCCACGCATCGTCCTCTGCAATTCCGCCGGCTTCGGCGGCATCAACGCCGCGCTCGTCTTACGAGGAATCGAAAATTGAACGATACCGTTCCCGCCGTCCGCGCGCTCGACGCGCGCAAGATCTACGACGGCTCGGGTGACGAGCCGGTGCACGCGCTCGACGGCGTCTCGCTCGACGTCCGCGCGGGCGAGATGGTCGCGCTCGTGGGCCCGAGCGGCTGCGGAAAAAGTACGCTCCTGAACTTGATCGGCTGCGTCGACCTCCCGAGCGGCGGCACGATCGAGGTCGACGGTCGCGCGACCTCGGCGCTCGACGACGACGCGCTTACGGCCCTTCGGCGCGAACGGATCGGCACGGTCTTTCAGTTCTTCAACTTGCTGCCCGCGATGACGATTGCGGAGAACGTCGCGCTACCGCTCGTGCTCCAACGCCGGCCGCGCTCCGAGATCGACGCGCGCGTCGCGGCCGCGCTCGAGGCGGTCGGCATCGGCAACAAGGCGCATTCCTATCCCTCGCAAGTTTCAGGCGGACAGATGCAACGCGCGGCGATCGCCCGGGCCACGATTCACGATCCGGCGATCGTCCTCGCGGACGAACCCACGGGTAACCTCGACTCGCAGAGCGGCGCCGTGGTGCTCGCGCTCCTTCGTACGTACGCTACGAACGGGCAAGCGATTTTGATGGCGACGCACTCGAGCGAGGCGGCGTCCGTGTGCGATCGCGTCATTCGGATGCAGGACGGTCGCATCGCCTCGTAGCGTGGCTCCGGATCGACGCCCGCGGCGTCGAAGCCCCTGATGCTCTTTCGCGGCCTGGTCCTCGGCCATCTGCGCAACAACCGGTTACGCGCGCTCGTCACGCTCTTCGCGGTCGGGCTCGGCGTCGCCATTTCGCTCGCGATCGATCTCGCGAACGCAACGGCCGTCTCGTCGTTCGCCTCGAGCGTGAACGTCGTGGCGAATCACGTGAACTTACAGGTACTCGGCATCGGCCGCGGCTTCGACGAGCGGACGCTGCTGCGCGTGCAAGCGGTCGACGGCGTGCAATACGCGGCGCCGACGATCGAAGAGTCCGTCGTGATCGGCGCGCGGCCGGGCGATCCGTTTTCGGGTGAGATCCTCCGCGTGCTCGGCGTCGATCTGCTGCGTCCGTTGCCACGCGGTGAGGGAACGCAGGACGCGACGCCCGGCGCGTTCTCCGCGACGGCGGGTGGCGGGCCGAATCCCACGACGATCGTCGATGGGCGCGGCGCGATCGTCTCGCAGCGGATCGCGAGCAAGTATCGCGTGCACGTCGGCTCGTGGCTCGTGGGGCTTTCCGGCGATCGCACCGTCCGCTTTCGTATCTCCGCCATTCTCCCGGCCGGCATCGCGGGTCTCGATACGAGCGTGATGTTCGTCGATATCGCGACCGCGCAAGAAGTATTCGGCAAGGTCGGACTTCTCGATCGCATCGATCTGATCGTCGATGACGCGCGCCTGCCTGCGGTGCAGCGCGCGGTCGCCGCCGTGCTTCCACACGGCGCCCGCGCGATACGTCCCGAGGTACGCACGGGCGAAATCAAACGGATGTTGCGGAGCTTTCAGCTCAACCTCGCGGCGCTCTCGTACATCGCGATGCTCGTCGGCATGTATCTGATTTACAATACCGTCGCGATCTCGGTCGTGCAGCGACGCCCCGACGTCGGCACGCTGCGCGCGCTCGGTGCGACGCGGCGCCAAATCTTTCTCGCATTTCTCGGCGAGGGTGCGCTCTTCGGGACGTTTGGGTCGCTGCTCGGGCTCGTGCTGGGCGCATTGCTCGCGCGGCTTTCCGTTGGGGCGGTGTCGCGCACGGTCGACGCGCTCTACGTCGCGACGCACGCGGACCGCGTCGTGTACGATCCGCTCGTGCTCCTCAAAGCGTTCGCCGTCGGTTTCGTGCTCGCGACGCTCTCCGCCGTGTTTCCCGCGATCGAAGCGGCGTCGACGGTTCCCGCGATCACGATGCGCGCGCTCGGCTTCGAGACGCGCCGCGCGCGCCCGGGCGTCGGCCTCGCGCTGTGCGGTGTTGGGCTGTTCGTGCTCGCCTATCTGTTGACGTTGCCGCCGCCCGTCGACGGCATCCCGCTCGCGGGGTACGCCGCGGGCCTCGCGATCATTTTCGGTGCGTCTCTCTGCGTGCCGCTCGCGATTGCGGGCGTCGCGGCGACGGCGAAACGATTCGGTTCGCGCTTCTCGCCCTCCGCGCGCATCGGCGCGGCGAATCTCGGCTCGTCGCTACGCCGCAATAGCGTCGCCGTGGCGTCGTTGATGGTCGCGATCGCGATGATGGTCAGCGTCGCGATTCTAATCGGCTCGTTTCGCACGACGGTCGTCGCCTGGGCCGACGAGACGCTCAAGGCCGATCTCTTCGTGCGGCCGCTCGGTTTGCAAGACGCGTCGTACGACGCGCGCTTCTCGCCCGCGGTCGCGGCGACGATTCGGCGCATTCCCGGCGTTGCGGCCGTCGACACGTTCCGCGCGATTTCGATTCCGTACCACGGATCGCTCACCACGCTCGCCGCTGCCGACTATCGGACGATCGCCGATCGCAACAAGCTCCGCTTCATCGGGAACGTCGACACGCGCGAGCTCGCGCACACGATGCCGAATACGGAAAACGTGGCGATCAGCGAGCCGTTCTCCACGCGCTTCGGCACGCGCGTCGGCGACGACGTGCTCGTCGACACGCCGAGCGGGCTCGTGCACTTCCACGTGGTCGCGCTCTATAACGATTACTCGACGGATTCCGGAATCGTGCTCGCGGATAGCGAGACGTTCGCGCGGCTCTTTCACGACGATAGCGTGAATTCGCTCGCGATCTATGCGAAGCCGGGCGTCGATCTCCACGACCTCCGCACGCGCGTGATCCGGAGCGTGCTGCCGCTGCGCATCGACGTGCAGACGACGCGCGAGTTGCGCGCGCTCGTGATCGAGATCTTCAACCGAACGTTCGCGATCACGTACGCGCTCTACGTCATCTCGATCACGATCGCCGTGCTCGGCGTCGTGAGCACGCTCTTCGCGCTCGTGCTCGAACGGCGTCGCGAGATCGGCTTGCTGCGGTATCTCGGGCTCTCGACGGGTGAAGTCCGCGGCATGGTGTTCTACGAAGCGGCGTACATCGGCGGCCTGGGCGGCCTCACGGGCGTCATCGCCGGCGTGCTGCTCGCGCTGCTGCTGATCTTCGTGATCAATCGCCAAGCTTTCGGGTGGCTCATCGAATTGCACATGCCCTGGGATTTTCTTGGAGAAGCGATCGTGCTCGTCGTCGTCGCCGCGCTCGTTGCCGGCATCTTCCCCGCTTCGGTCGCCGCGCGTATTCGCACGGCGGAAGCGGTGCGCACGGAATGAAGATGTCGCATTCGTTCGCGCGCGCGCTCGCGCTCTGCTTGGCAGCGATGCTCGCCGTTCGCGCAAGCGCCGCCGAGGCGACGCGCGTGGAAGGCTTCGACGAAGCGCTCGCGCCGTAT
>Ga0116228_10002715_pt1 | contig 15327 bp, 13 predicted proteins | sample S1TSphfallax_2_FD_89694 | JGI IMG/M metagenome (GOLD analysis project Ga0116228, IMG submission 89694) | Host-associated microbial communities from peat moss isolated from Minnesota, USA - S1T2_Fc - Sphagnum fallax MG | ecosystem: Host-associated > Plants > Peat moss > Unclassified | place...
ACGATCGACCAGGCTCTGCTCGATCGCCCCGGCACCGACGCCTACCAGCTCGACCTGCTCGAGGACTACAAGTCGAACGTTGCGCTTTACGATAGCTGGCACGCGGCATTCCGGACGTATCAGCCGAAAACGCTGATCTTGTGGGGCAAGAACGACCCGTTCTTCATCCCGGCCGGCGCCGAGGCGTTCAGGCATGATCTGCCGCAGGCTCGACTGGTCTGGCTCGATGCCGGTCATTTCGTCCTCGACGAGAACGCGGCGATCGCCGCCGCCGAAATCAACGCCGAATTCGCCCGGTCTTGAACACCGTGCCCGCTCGCCGTCGCGGCGGCGCGGCGCTGAGCGTCGTCGCGGCCCGAGGCAGTGCATCGCCGGTCATCAGCCCGATGCCGCGGCCAAAGGTGAGGTATGCCCAAAACCACTGCGCACCCACAACGAGACGATCGCGGGCAGCCGCGGACGCGTGGATCGGTTCGGCATGTGTTGCCGGACCCTTGCAGCCCTCGTTGCGGGCCTTGCGCAACACTAAACATTTGTGCAGTCTTGGGGCAAGCGCCGTCTTCAACCGGCTGCAGCCTGGGGAGGGTCACATGGGTCACCGCGCAAGCGCGTGGGCGAGCGCCGGCATTCTGGCAACCGCCTTTGCCAGCCTAGACGCTTTGGCGCAGACCGCGCCGCTGGCAGTGCCGGCGGCGGCGCCGCTCGAAGAAATCGTTGTCACCGCGCAGAAGCGCAGCGAACGCCTGGCGAAGGTGCCGCTGCCTGTACAAGCGATCAGCGGCAAGGAACTCGCGCGGCAGGGCGTCCACACCAGCACCGACCTGGTCCGCCTGGTGCCCAGCGCCTCGGTGGTCTCCTCCACCGCCACCGGGTTCGACACCATCGAAATCCGCGGCATCAGCAGCGGCACCACCGGCGACAGCCTGGTTGGCTACTACCTGGATGACACGCCTTTCGGCATTCCCAATTTGCAACTGAGCCCGCCGAGCCGGCTGCTGGATGTCGCGCAGGTCGAAATCATCCGCGGCCCGTCCGGCACGATTTACGGCCAGGGCTCGTCCGGGGGCACCATCAAGATCATCACCAACAAGCCCGACCTCGACACCTATTCCGGCTCGATCGGCACGGAGTTCTCCGGCACGCAGGGCGGCGGCATCAATTACGAAACCGACTTCATGCTCAACGCGCCGCTGATCCGCGATGTGCTGGGCCTGCGCGTCACCGGCAGCTATGAGAACCTCGGCGGCTACGCCCATCTGGCCGACCTGCACCAGGATAATGTCAATGACGCGCAACTCAAGAACATCCGCGCCGAGGTGCGCTGGCAGGCCACGCCCGATGTTACCGTGGATGGGCTGTACTGGCATATCGAGAACAGCCAGCCCTACAATAACAATCTGACGCCGTCCGATGCGCCGGCGCAACTGAAATCCACGCTGACCGCGGTTTACGGCGCCGAGGGCCTCGGCGCGCTGGCGCCGTATTACGCCGGCTTGTCGACCGACCTCGCCTACCCGGTGCAGCCGATCGGTCCGCGCACCATTGCCGGTGTTGACGGCGTGCGCGGCTTCACCAATGTTGATGCCGATATCTATTCGCTCGATGTCAACTGGAACACCGACATCGGCACCGTCACCTCCAATTCGTCGTATATTCAGCACAAGCTGTTTTTCTCCGACCCGGTCGTCGGCTATCTGGTCGATGACAGCGACTTCAAAACCAACTCCTTCACGCAGGAGGTGCGCCTGGCCTCGGCGCCGGATAGTCCGATCCATTATCTGGTCGGCGCCGCCTACCGCGACGCGACAATACATTCCAATATCGATTTTTTCGCCGATGAACGGATTTTCTTCCTGCCCGGCGTCAAGGAAGAGCTGATCGACATCGTGGGCCCGCTGCACACCAAGTCCTATGCCGTGTTCGGGGAGGTTTCGACCGCCCTGTTCGGCGGCCTGCTCGAACCGCTGTTCGGCATCCGCTATTTCAACGATGATCGCAACGCGACCTCGTTTGAACCCAATACCGGCTTGACCGACCAGGGCAGCGCCAATTTCAATTCCGTCAGCCCGCGTTTCAATCTCAAGTTGAACGCCGCGGATAACGGGATTTTCTTCTTCAATGCCGCGAAGGGATTTCGCAGCGGCACGCTGCAGACGGCGGAGCAGGTTGCCGAAGCCAACGCGCAGGGCATCCCCGCCACCGCCGTGATCCGGCCCGACAGCCTGTGGACCTACGAACTCGGCACACGCTGGCAGTTCCTGCAAAATACGCTGGCGCTTGAAACCTCGGTCTATCACACCGACTGGAAGGACGTGCAGATCGAATTCAACAATAGCGCCGGCTCCGTGTCGGTGGTGAATGGCGGCAATGCGCGGATCAATGGCGTCGATGCGCTGGCGCGCTGGAACACGCCGGTCGTGGGCCTGTCGCTCGGCGCCGAGGGCGGCTATCTCGATGCGCGCTTCAGTTCAATCAACCCGTTGCTGGCGCTGGCCACGGCGGTGCGCGAAGGCGGCGCGCTGCCCAATGTGCCGCGCGCGACCGCGACCCTGTCGGCCGATTATCTACGCCACCTGCCGGAACTGGACGACGCCGTGCTGTCGCTCGACGGCTCCTTCGCCTACCGGTCCGACCAGATCGACCCGGCCTCCGGCTTGCGCTCCAGCGACGTGCGCGATATGAGCCTGCGCGCGTCGTTGCAAAAAGGCCCTTACCGCGCCGAGATCTTCGCGCTGAACGCGCTGAATGACGGCGAGCCGGTGGTGCGCCAGCTTTATACGTATCAGATTCTGTATCCGCGCCAGGTTGGCCTGCGGCTGAGCTACAGTTTCTGAACAGTCCGATATGGGCCAGGAAGAACGTATTTCTCTTTGGCAAGAAAGAGAAAACTCTGGTCTGTTGTTTCGAGGTATGAGTTCAACGGTGAGAAACAATGTTGCCCATAACAGATAACAGTTTTTTGGTTCCCTTTTGCAAAAAGGAACTGCTTCCTTCGCCCGCTGCCGTGTTGCCGACCGGCCGGTGCTGAACTAACGTTCAGGTCTACGCGGGCTGTGCAGCCGGAGAAATCATCATGCGCGAAGTCGCCGTCGTCGCCACCGCCCGCACCGGCCTCGCCAAATCGGTCAGGGGCAGCTTCAACACCACCCACCCGATCACGCTCGCCGGCCACGCGCTGCGCCACGCCATCGCGCGCGCCAGCGTGGACGCGGCGGAGGTCGCCGATGTCATTCTCGGCTGCGGAATGCCGGAAGGTGCGACCGGCTTCAATATCGCGCGCAATGCCGCCATCAAGGCGGGTTGCCCGGTCGGCACCGCCGGCGTCACCATCAATCGCTACTGTTCATCCGGCCTGCAGGCGATCGCCTTCGGCGCCGGCCGCATCCTCAATGAGGGCGAAACGGTCATCGCCGCCGGCGGTGTGGAATCCATCTCGCTCGTGCAATTGTCGGGCAACATGAACATGACCCATGCGGTCGAGCCCGCGCTTTTCGCACAGCTCCCGGCGTTGTGGATGTCGATGCTGGAGACCGCGGAGATCGTCGCTGCGCGCTATGGCGTGTCGCGCGCCGCGCAGGATGATTACGCCCTGCAATCCCAGTTGCGCACCGCGCGCGCGCAGCTTGCAGGCGCTTTCGCCGATGAAATCGTGCCGCTGGCGGTACGTTGGCGCCGCGCCGACAAAGCCACCGGCACCGCCGAAACGCTCGACCATGTCGTCAGCTCCGACGAATGCAATCGCCCCGATACGACTGCCGAATCCCTCGCGGCACTCAAGCCGGTGTTCAAAGGCGGCACGCTGGTCAGCGCCGGCGAAACCGTCACCGCCGGGAATGCGAGCCAGCAATCCGATGGCGCCAGCGTCTGCATTCTGATGGAACGCGCCGCGGCCGATCAGCGTGGGATCAAGCCGCTCGGCATTTTTCGCGGCTTTGCGGCGGTCGGCTGCGAACCCGATGAAATGGGCGTGGGGCCGGTTCATGCCGTGCCAAAATTGCTCGCCCGGCACGGCCTCACCGTGCAGGATATCGACCTGTGGGAGCTTAACGAGGCGTTCGCCTCACAAACCCTGTATTGCCGTGATGAACTCGGCATCGATCCGGAAAAATTCAATGTCAACGGCGGCGCCATTGCCATTGGCCACCCGTACGGCATGACCGGTTCGCGTTGCGTCGGCCACGCCCTGCTCGAAGGCCGCCGCCGTGGCGCGCGGCATGTGGTGGTCACCATGTGCGTCGGCGCCGGCATCGGTGCGGCCGGATTGTTCGAGGTCGCCGCGTGACCGGCTGGGCCACCCTGGAGGTCACGCAAGGCGAACGCGGCATTGTCACCGTGCGGCTGCACCGGCCGCAGGCGCGCAATGCTCTGACCGCGGAAATGATGCGCGAATTGACCGAAGTGGCGCGGCTGTATCGTACCCGAACCGATATCCGCGCCGTGATCCTGGCGGGTGCGGCCGACTATTTTTCCGCCGGGGCCGACCTCACCGCGGTACGCCCGGACGGCGACCGCGCGGCGCTGACATTGCTGCAATTGCGGGAAGCCATGCTGGCCGGCCCGGACATGTGCCGCGCCTGGGAGGAGATCGAGCCGGTCACCATTGCCGCCATCGAAGGATATTGTGTCGGCGGCGCCTGCGCCCTGGTGCTGGCGTGCGATTTCCGCATCATGGGGGAAGGTGCCGCCATGCGGCTGCCCGAAGTGCCATTGGGCATCAACATGAGCTGGCGCACATTGCCGCGGCTGACCAGCCTGGTGGGCCCCGCGCGCGCCAAGCAGTTTGCCATTTTCGGCGAATTCGCCGATGCCGCGCGCTGCGCCGCATGGGGCATGGCGGACGAAGTGACGCACAAGGGCGGTGCGCTCACCGCTGCCGAGGCCTGGGCGGCGAAAATTGCCGGTCTGCCACCGCTGCCGGTGCGCATGACCAAGGAGGCGGTGAACGCCGCCAACGCGGCAAACCATTACGCCGCCAGTTTCATGGACCGCGACCAGTATCTGCTGACCTTCGGCACCGAGGATCTGCGTGAGGGCGTCGCCGCGTTCTTTGCAAAGCGGCCGCCAAATTTCACCGGCAATTGAACGCGGCTTAGGAAGGAAGTCGTTCTTTTTCGGAAAAAAGAACCAAAGAACTTTTACCTATTGGGTCCAGCGGGCGGCCCGGCCACCAGCGCTGCAAGCTTCGTTGCCATCGCATCGAGTGCCGCAAGTTTCTGCGCCAGAAACGCCGCCCGCGCCGAAGCCTCATCCGGCAGCGCCGGGCCCAATCGCCCCGGCCAGTTCAAACGCGACGCTTGCAGCCATGCCGCCAGACCGGCGTCCCTGGCCCATCGCAAATCATTGCGCATGTTTGCAATGGTGCCGTGCAGCCAATCGATGGTCGCGTTGGGATGCGGCACCGGCACGCAGATGTCGTTCTTTGCCGCGTCGTCGTCGTAGGCAGCTTCGACATGCGCGATGAAGGCAGCGCTGAAGACCTGCTGGCAACTGCGCACAGTTTGCAGGGTGATCAGCCTGCCGTCGAATACCGGCACGACGGGCCGCTTCTCCAGCCCGTCCGCCGTGCAATCGACATGCAGCGTTGCGGCATCGGTGGGCAGGCTGCCATGATCCAGCACGATCCGGTCGGGCTCGATGCGGTGTACGCGGCCGAGGCGCACGACGTGCCGGATGCGCCGCAATTGCGCAAGTTCCGGTTTCGAGACGGTTGCGCAGCGGAACATCGACGGTTGAATGGCGCTGTCGAGGCGGAGTAGGATGCCGGCGTTTTCCAGGCCAACGAACAAATCCTCAATCGAATTCGCCGCGAGTATGGCCTGAAACTGGCCGACAAGTCCGGGCGTGACGGTGTCGGCGAAGCGCGGTCCCGGCTGGCATGCGGCGCGGTCCACCAGCCACGAATCGCGCGGCATGATCCAGGTGATGCAATCGGGATCGGCGCCCTGGCGCAGCAGCCACAGGCAGGTATCGATCCCGGTTTTGCCGGCGCCGATCACGGTGTAGTTGTCGGCAGGCGCGCGCAAGTCGGCCAGCGCATTGGGTGGCACGACGTGCATGCCGGGTTCGATGCCATATTGCGGCGGCCGCATCGCGGGCACGGTGACGTGTTGATATGTCGAATCGACAACCTTGCGGCGCACGTCCACGGCGAATTCCTCGCCGCTGACGATGGCGCGAAAGCGCTGGTTGCCGGTGTATTCGCACATGGGGTAGTAATGCAGCCGGCCGGACGGCAGCAGCGTCTGGTGCAGGACGTGATCGAAGTAGGCGCTGATCTCACCCACCCCGGCAAGTTCGTAAAGGCCTGCATTCCACCCGTGACCGTCGATCGCCGCGTTACCGAGGGGGCGCGAATTGACGCCATAACCCACCGATGGCTGATGCAGCCGCACGAACGGATAGGCGATGAGCCAATGCCCGCCCGGCTGGTGATAGCGATCCACCAGCGTAACGCTGGCGCCGGTTTCGGCAATGAGCGTATCGGCGAACGCCATGCCCATGGCGCCCGCGCCGACGACGAGATAGTCAGTCTCGATATGCGTTGGCATGGTGCGATACCCAACCCAGGCAGGACGTTTTCGGACGACAAGGCCGCGTCGATGCCGGCACCGACGCACAAGGTGACGCCTCCGGGTTGTCGGCGCGGCTGAACGTTAGTTCAGTTCGGGCGTGGCTGCAAGTCTGTCGCCGGCGCATCAGCGTGAACGCGCCTGTCGATCGTATGACAACCCGCGTTGATTGCTGCACACGCCACGCCGCTCTAGACGGATGTCTCGACAGATAAAAGTTTTTTGGTTCTTTTTTTCAAAAAAGAACTGCTGCCTTGGCCTTTGCTTTCTACAAGACCGTGCCGGCACGCAGCTTTGTGTCGCGACTAAACGATTGCTCAGTATCCCGGATGCCTGCACAATGACGGACCGTACATTCGGGTTATCCAGAATGCGCCGACACGCCGCAGCTTCCTCGTCCACAGCCGCCCCTCAGGTCACCGGTGTCCGCCTCGGCGACCTGATGGCTGCCGCGCCGCGCGACGCAGTGGCGGCGACCGGCCCTGGCGAACGACTTACCTACGCTGAACTGGCGGCCGAGATCGATGCCTATGCCAAGGGCCTGCTCGCCATCGGCGTGCGGCATGGCGACCGCGTGGCGATGCTGACACCGCCCGCAGTCGATTTCTGGCGGCTGCTGCATGCCGCAACATCGATCGGCGCCATCTGGGTCGGTATCAATCCTGTCTATCAGCAGCGGGATTTCGGCCTGTTGCTGGAGGACGCGCAGCCATCGGTCGTTATTGCGGTCTCGCCGTGTTTCGGGCGCGATTATGCCACCGAGCTGGCGCCCTTGCTGCCGGCCGGCGCGCGCCTGGTGGTGTTCGGCATGGCGCAACCCGGCATGCTGGAGCGCAGGGCTCTGCTTGCGGCCGGTGCGGCGGTCGATGCCGCATCGCTCGGCCGCGCACGCGCGCGGGTTGATCCGGAGCACCCGGCGGTGATCGTGTACACCTCCGGCACGACAGGGCGGCCGAAAGGTGCGCTGCTGTCGCACCGCGCCATGACTTTCTGCGCGCTCAGCAACCTCGCCTGGATGGGAGGTGCGGCACTCGCCCGCGCGATTTGCGCGGCACCCGTGAACCATGTCGGCGCGATCAACAACATTTGCATGAACGTGCTGGCGGCGGGGGGCACGATCCTGTTCTATCCGGAGGTCGATCTGCCCGCTTTGGCGGCGTTGAGCGAGGCGGAGAAACCGACCTATCTTGTCGCATCGCCGACCGCTTTTGCCATGATGCTGGCCGCCCCTGGCGTGATGGCCTCGCGACTGGTCAATACGGAATTGCTGGTGTTCGGCGGGGCCGCGACATCGCTCGCAACGCTGCGGCAAATCGTGGCGGGGGGCGGCACCGCGCTCGCGGGCGTCTATGGCCAGACCGAGACGTGCGGCATTGTTACGCATTGCCGGCCGGAGGATTCGTTGCCGGTGCAGGCGGAAACGATCGGCCGCGCCCTGGCGGGAATGCAGGTACGGGTTGCGGACGCCACCGGCCGCGAATTGCCCGTGGGTGAGGTGGGGGAAATTCAGGCGAGCGGGCCTGGCCTTATGAGCGGTTATTTCAGGAACCCGCAGGCCACCGCGGCCGCCTTCACGCCGGACGGATTTCTGCGCACCGGTGATCTGGGCATGATGCGACCGGACGGCACGTTCGTGTTCACCGGCCGGCTGAAGGAGATGTTCAAGTCGGGCGGATACAACGTCTATCCGGTTGAAATCGAGCAGGCGATTTGCGAACATCCGAGCGTGGCGCTGGCCGCCGTGGTTTCGGTGCCGCATCCTGTATTCCAGGAAGTGGGCCACGCATTCGTCGAGCAGCGGCAGGGCGCCGCGCTGACCGGCGAGGCGGTGCGGGAGTTTCTGCGCAGCCGCATCGCGAACTATAAAATCCCCAAGCAGGTGGTGGTGGTGCAGCACGGTGCACTGCCACGGCTGGTGATCGGCAAGGTCGACAAAATGGCGTTGCAGCGGCTGGCTGCGCAGCCTCAAATCGATTGAGGGCAAAGAAAGCGGCAGTTCTTTTTTGAAAAAAAGAACTTTTATCTGTTGCCGGCGGCACGCGCCCGCCGGACGCAATTAGCCAAAGTGTTTTGGTTCTTTTTTCAAAAAAGAACTGCTTCCTTCCTGTCAATCACCGCCGACATCGCGTTTGCGAAACGCGCCGTCGCGCAGCAGCTGCAGATAGGCGCGATAACGCCGGCGCCACAGATCATCCTCAAAGCCGGACCGGCCAAGCACGCGGGTGATGTGCGGGTCGAGCAGAGTCGTCCCGAGTTCCAGGAACGTCATCAGGAACGGCAGCCAGAGCCGGTCGAGATCCGGGCGCAAATCGCCGTTGGCGTCCAGCCGGGTCACGGTTTTTTGGTTGATGTCATAAAAGCGGGCAAAAATGCGGCCACCCCAGTCGCTGTCTTCCAGCAGGGCGCGCCGCAAATACTTCACGGTGACTTGCCATTGCGCCCGGTGACGCGACACCCATTCATCGGTCCAGACCTCCGGGCGGGCCATCAGATCACCGGCGACCGGGGCCAGGATCTCCTCGAACTGCGACATGAAGTGGCGGTCCACCGCCTCGCGAAGCCCTTCCTTGGAGCCAAAGTGATGATTTATCAGCCCAATCGAGACGCCGGCGCTCTTGCTGATGTCGCGGACCGAAACGCCGTCGAAGCCACGGTCGGCGAACTGCGCGAAAGCCGTGTTGATGAGGCGCTCCCGCCCATCCGGTGTGGCCCCTCCCGCCAATTCGCTCATGTTGACCCCCGCACCACGCGCTGCGCGGGCTCCGTAGGGTTTGCCCGGTGTTGCGGCGCACCGCAAGGCTCAGCGTATAGCCGTTCGGGCCTTCAAGCACCGTTGCCAGCGGGTAAACGCTGAACTATTGTTCAGCATCAAATGGGGTGGTACCGCTATGCATTCGCGCGCCGCGCTGCGGGAAAAGATCGGCCTGGAAATTGGCGTCTCCGACTGGGTCGCGATAGAGCAGGACATGATCAACCGCTTTGCCGACCTGACCGACGATCACCAGTTCATTCATGTCGATCCGCAAGCCGCGGCGCTGACCCCTTTCGGCGGCACCATCGCGCACGGATTCCTGGTCCTGTCCATGCTGGCCAAACTCGGCCGCGCCGCGGATTTTGCGCTCGAAGGCGTCACGATGGGCGTCAATTACGGTTTTGAGCGGGTGCGGCTGGTCGCACCCGTCCGCGCCGGCAAGCGCATCCGCGGCCGCTTTGTGCTGAAGGCGCTGGAGGAGCGTGCCGCGGGCCAGGTGCTGGCCACACTTGGTGCCACCGTTGAAATCGAGGGCGAATCGAAGCCGGCTGTGGTCGCCGACTGGCTCGCCTTGCAGTTCGTGGCGGCGGGCGTTTCGGCATGAGCGTGCGGTTCGACGGGCGGGTGGCGATCGTCACCGGCGCGGGCGCGGGGCTCGGGCGCGCCCATGCGCTGGGTCTGGCAGCACGCGGCGCGCGCGTGGTGGTGAATGATTTCGGCGGCGCGGTAGATGGCACCGGCGGATCGTCGGGTCCGGCGGAGCGTGTGGCGGCCGAAATCATCGCGGCCGGCGGCGAGGCGATTTCGCATGGTGCCGATGTCAGCAATGCCGCGCAGGTGGACCACATGGTGCAGGACGCGATGGCACGCTGGGGCCGCATCGATATCCTGATCAACAATGCCGGCATCCTGCGCGACGCCAGCTTCGCCAAGATGACGCTGGATGATTTCCGTCTGGTCGTAAACGTGCATCTGATGGGCAGCGTTACGTGCACGCATGCTGTCTGGCCGCACATGCGCGCCGCCAAATATGGCCGCGTGCTGATGACCGCGTCGTCATCCGGCATGTACGGCAATTTCGGCCAGGCAAACTACGGCGCCGCAAAGATGGCGCTCGTCGGCTTGATGAACGTGTTGCATATCGAAGGCGAAAAGAACAACATCTGCGTCAACACCCTGATCCCGGGTGCTGCGACCCGGATGACGGAATCGTTGCTGCCGCCACACGCCTTGGCGCTTATGACACCGGAGGCGGTGACGCCGGCCGCACTCTTCCTGGTCAGCGAGGATGCGCCCCGGCGCGTGATCCTCTGCGCCACCGCCGGCGGCTTCTCGCGCACGCTGATCCAGGAAACCGACGGCATTTTCCTTCCCGCGGCCGACCGCACGCCCGAAACGATCGCCGCGCGATTCGCCGATATCTCCGATCCGTCGCATCTCTCGCTCCACACCGACGGCGGCGGACAAGTCATGAATCTTCTGGCCAAGGCCGCGGCGGGGTTTAGTCCAAGCGTTGGAAATCGGCACGGCTGAAACAGATAATAGTTTGTTGGTTCTCTTTTTCAAAAAAGGAACTGCTTCCTACTGGCCCCTACCGGTGCGCCGTCAAATGCCCCAGAATGAGACGATTCACCGCCTCGCCCTGCTCGATGTGCGGAAAATGTCCGGCGCCCTCGATCTGCGCCACCTGCAGCCCGCCGGGAAAATCGGCGTCATTCAGGCACCGCCTGAACATGCGCGGATCGACGCAACGATCCGCCAAGCCGCCGATGGCGAGCGCCGGCACCGTTATGTTCGCTTGCATCAGCCTCGCCGACTCCGCTGACGGGCGCAACGCTTGCCGATAATAGGCGAGCGCCGCCGGGATCACGCCCGGCTGCGAAAAGGCCGCGCGCATCTCGGCCAGCGCACAAGCCTGCGGCTGCCACCCTGGCGACCAGCGCCGCCATAGCCCGGCGAGCCAGGCTCCGTTGCGGGCAAGCAACTTGCGTTCCGGCAGGGCGGGTAGTTGAAAATAGAGAATATATCGAGATTGCACCAATTGACGCGGCATTCCGGCCCAGTTGGCCGCGAAACGCCGCGGGTGGGGAACCGCCAGCGTGGTGAGCGAACGAAAACGCTCCGGCGCGAGCGCCGCCGCAGCATACGCGATCGACGCGCCCCAATCGTGCCCGATCAGATGCGCGCGCCGGGCGCCCAATGCATCCAGCCAGGCAACCACATCACTGGCCAGGGTGTGCAACTGGTAGTCGCCGCCCGCCGCCTGCGATGCCGGTTCGTAGCCGCGCAGCCACGGTGCGACAGCGCGGTAGCCCGCCGCCGCCAATGCCGGCAACTGGGCATTCCACGTGCCGGGCGTATCGGGAAACCCATGCAGCAGCAGCACCAGGTCGCCGGCGCCGGCGGCGCGCGCGGTCAGGCGCAGCGCGCCACGGTGCAATTCCGGCGCCGCATCCATCAAGACGCAATGGCGCCGTGCAGCACCAGTGTCTTGCCGTGCGAAGCGCCGCTTTCCATCGCGTCGAACGCGGCTTCGGCATCATCGAGCGAAATGCGCGCGCCGATCATGCTGCGCCAGCGGTCAGGCGCGGCGGCGATGATACCCATCGCGGCGGCAAATTCCGCCGGCGTCGAGTGGATCACGAACTGCACCGAGAGTTCCTTGGCGATCGCAACGACAGCGGGGAAACTGTCCTCCCCCGGCGCAATGCCGACCACCACGATGCGGGTGCCCGCCGGAACATCGAGCATGATGCGCCGCAATACGCCGCGTGCGCCCGTGCAGTCGAACACCACCAGCGGCCGTCCGGGTGCAAGCCGTGCCGCGGCAGCGGTGCCGTTTTCGCCCTTGCCGTGGGTCACCGTTTCGGCGCCCATCGCGCGGGCGTGCGCGCCGCGCGCCGGCTGCAGATCGCTCGCGATGATCGGTGAGACACCGCCGGCCGCGAGCACGCCGATCATTGCAAGGCCGATCGGCCCGCAGCCGATCACCAGCGGCACCGCATTTTCCGGCATCGCCGCCTTGGCAACTGCGTGCACGGCAATGCCCGCGGGCTCGGTCAGCGCGGCAAGCTCGGTGTCCAGCGTGTCCGGGACAGCAACGAGCAGGCTTGCACTCAGCAGCATATAATCACCGAAGCCGCCAGGTGCCAAAGGCGAGGCGCCGAGCGGAACGACACCGGCTTCGCGCAGCAGGAACGGTGGCGAGCAGACCCGGGCGCCCGTTGTCGCGGTGACGCCCGGGCCGGCGCGGACGATTTCGCCGACATATTCATGGCCGAGCGCCACCGCGCCGGTCAACGCCTCGGGTACGGCGCCCATCTCCGCCGCCGCCCGTCGCAATTCGCCAAGGTGGCGGCGCAGATGCAGATCGGATCCACAGATGCCGCAGGCCAGGTTGCGCACCAGCACCTCGCCCGCGCCGGGCTCCGGCATCTCACGCTCGGCCAGGTACAGCCTGTCTTCCTCGAGCAGCAATGCGCGCATGGGGACCACCTCACCCGGGGCCTATTCGCCGATGATGATGAGCTTGGAGGTATCGAGCCCCAGCGCATCGGCCACTTTGCGATACACGTCCAGCACGGTGCGGGCATCGGCGATCGAAACCGGGTCGCCCTTTTCATCAAGGTTGATGTTGGCGCCGGCAATCGCAAACCAGGCGAGCGTGTCGCCTTCCTGATCGGCCGGCGTCATCAGCGTATGCGCCGACCCGGCCGGCTCGAACAGGAACGATCCGGGTGTGTTCACCTCGTCCGGACTTTCCGCGTAATACCAGCTTCCCTGCAGCGTCACGCCATACACCCAGCCGGTATGATAGTGCTTCACCACCCGCGTCCCCGGCGGCAGGCGCACCACGGAAACCCAGATGCCGTTTGCCAGATCGACAGACTGCAATTGCAGGGACGAACCATCGCCGGTCGGGATGAACGGAAGATCGGACGGACGGACCAGCCGCGTCCGCGGTCCGTCACCCTGCGGGATGATCGGCCTTGCCGCCAGTTCTGCGGCCAGACGCTCCAGGGCATTGTCTGTTGGAATGCTGTCCACGCGCTGCTCTCCCGTCGCGGTCTCCGCCGCGCTTTATTTGACTAAACGATCGTATAGCATGAGCAGAAGCGGCGTGCAACCACGGTGACGGCTGTTGCAGCCGGCTTGCGGCGGCACGCTGCGCATGAAGGCAAGTGAATAGCGGCGATATCGCCGCATCCGCGATGATCACGCACACCGTCTCCCTCGACGAATGACCCGCGGCCTTTGAAGATCTCCGCCATCCCAGGGATCAATGCAAGGTCATGCTGGCGCCCTGGAAAATCCGAAGCAGCGCGTTTCCCCGGCTTGACTATGCACGCTCGAAAATCGCAGCCAGGCCCTGACCTCCGCCGATGCACATCGTTTCAAGTCCATAGCGCGCCTTTCTTCTATGCAGTTCGCGTACCAGATTGGCAAGGATGCGGCCGCCCGTCGCACCAATGGGGTGGCCCAGCGAAATACCCGACCCGTTCACATTCAACCGGTCCCGGTCGTCCCAGCCCCAGCCTTTGAGAACGGCGAGAACCTGCGGGGCGAACGCCTCGTTCAGTTCAACGAGATCGATATCATCCCACCCCAGCCCGCTGCGCGCGAACAGGCGCGCCACCGCGGGAACCGGACCGATGCCCATGCGTGACGGCTCGCATCCCGCGGCCGCCCAGCCGACAAACCAGGCCGCCGGCTCCACGCCGATCGAGGCCAGTTTGTCTTCGGCCACCACAAGGCAAGCCGCGGCGGCATCATTTTGCTGACTGGCGTTGCCCGCGGTTACCACACCGCCTTGCTCGATCGCTTTCAACGCGCCGAGACTTTCCGGCGTGGCGTCAGCGCGGATGCCCTCGTCATGCGCGAAACGAAGCGCCTCGCCACGCTTCTGCGGCACCATGACGGGTACGATCTCGTCGTCGAACTTGCCGTCGGCCCAGGCCTGGGCGGCGCGCCGATGGCTGGTGGCGGCGTAGTCGTCGCACGCCTGGCGGGAGATTTGATAATCCCGCGCCAGATTCTCCGCCGTCTCGATCATTCCGCTAATCACGCCAAACCTGGCGATCGGTTGCGACATGACGCGGCCGCGTGTCAATCTGTCGTGAAAAATCGTCGATCCGGATCGAGCGCCGCGCCGCATGTCCGTGCTGTAATATTCGACGTTGCTCATGCTCTCGACGCCGCCGGCAATCACCACGTCGGCAGCACCCGTCTGCACCATCATCGCGGCGTCAATAACCGATTGCAGGCCGCTGCCGCAGCGCCGGTCGAGCTGGTAGCCGGGAATGGTTACAGGGAGGCCGGCGGCAAGTGCTGACCACCGCGCGATGCACGCCGCCTCACCGTTGCCATAACCTTGCGCAAAAATGACATCATCGACGATATCCGGATCGATACCGGTGCGTTCCAGCAGCGCCTTGATGACCACGGCGCCCAAGTCACCCGCCGAGATCGTCGACAGACCCCCCATGAATTTGCCGACGCCGGTTCTAATCGGTGCAACGATCGCGGCCTTGCGCATGGCGGTTTACCTCCCTGAACGTTATTGAAGGTCCAATTCAGACCGACGAGAAATTTTTGCCTTCGGCGGCAAGTCGTTCGAGCAGGGCTACCGGACGGAAATCGTCTCCGTAACTGCCTCGCAGAATCTTCATCCGGTCGAGGATTTTGTCGAGACCAACCAGTCCCGCCCCAAACATGGGGCCGTCCCTGTAGGCCGGCCAACTGAATTTAGCGGCTGGCCTGGATAAGGTTGAACCAAAAAACCTGATCGTTGTTGAGCCGTGTGATATGTGGATAAGTGGCATGGCGCGCCGTTACCACAAACATCCAGCTCGCCGTGCCACTTATCCACATGTCACACGGCACCCCAGCAGCAGGCAGTCTATAAGTCAATCCATTCGGTCAGTGTTTTCAGCAACAGGCTCGCCGGACGGTCGTTAGAGCGCCACTCGCACGCCTTGAGGAACAGGTGGAAGTGCGATCGTGGGA
>Ga0116228_10002716_pt1 | contig 15324 bp, 5 predicted proteins | sample S1TSphfallax_2_FD_89694 | JGI IMG/M metagenome (GOLD analysis project Ga0116228, IMG submission 89694) | Host-associated microbial communities from peat moss isolated from Minnesota, USA - S1T2_Fc - Sphagnum fallax MG | ecosystem: Host-associated > Plants > Peat moss > Unclassified | place: USA...
AAACTTGTCCAACGAGATGGAAAAAATAAATAGACCACCTACATCCAAACCTCATACATTTCTTCATTTCCACCCACTTTAAGTGATCTAATTTTTTTTAAGTGTGTCAATTGAAGGTCTACAATAACTTGTTTGAACTTCATCCATGATAATGCCCAAAAATCTTAAATTGCTTAAACTACTTTCATTGAATATTTATCCCTTTCATTTCCAAAGGACATATCTTGGCCATTTCTTGACAAATTTGAACAATTCTTGTGGCATTGGATGCACCAAGTGGAAGGCTACATCTCTTTGAACTCCAAATGCAACAAAGGTATGTCTATAGATTTGTGTTTTTTAACAAATTAAGTATTAAATGATTGACCTAGTTATCTAATTTTGAGTAAAGGATATGGGATAAAATATAGTTGTACTAACAAGACTCCCTATTGTTCCTTCTATTAATTAATTAATGGGTGCCCCAATAGTTTTATTATCTTGTTTTTTTTTAAGGAGCCACATTGATTGGAACATAATGGGAAAAAAAAAGCTAAAACAAAAGTTCTCCCCCACTACTCCCAACCCCATAACAAAAAAACTATCCCCTCGCAATGAATGTTAAGCCTTCTTAAGAGGTACATGAAATTTCTATTTTAAAAAACTATTGGTCACAATGTTAAAATTGGGCTAATACCCCCATCCTAAGAGCGTGGGTACCTATTGGACTATGTTGGTTAAGTATTTATTGTGAAAAATATTAATTAATTCTAGCATGTGCCCCGACTTTATTTTATTTTATTTGTTATGGACCTTGTTCGTTGGCCCAGCAAAATTTAAACTCCAAAACTTTATTAGATATTCCTCCAAACAAAAGCTTTTACTCTCAAAATAAAATTGTAATATACATCTTCCATGTTGCCCCGCCTATATAAGTTACAAGAGCACATGTTTTAGCAAATGAGATGGGATAAAAGTGAAGTGCTATTGGGAACATCTTGAGAACTTTAAGAACATGTTACAAATATAATGAGAACATCTTGTGAACAACAAAAATCCAAAACTCCTCAACTTCTTCCCCCCCCCCCCACACAGAACAAACCTTTGAAGTGCATATTGGATCATCTCATTGGTTGAACACAATTTCTATCTCTAATATGTGTTATAACTCCCATACCTAAGAACAACCTTTTGGAAAGGGTTAAATAAATAAATACCCAACCTTCTCCTTCTCCTTAAATTATAACTTTATCCTATTTCATTTCACCCTCACCCCATTCAACTTTAGAAAGAACAAAACCTACACCTAGACTTGTAAACCTTATTCATTAAGCTTCCTTGGGAATTCTTGGCCCCCTTATATCTGCTTAGAAGGAGTTCACACCATGCAGGCAACAAAGAATTGAGTTAGGAAGATACACAAAACTAGTTGATCCTTTTGGGGACCTGGAGTGGAGGTAGGCCTAGCACCCAATATTATGAAAGGTATTAATATTTTTACTGTTGATGTAATTAAGGATTTTTCATATAATTTATGACATAATAATTCAACTCATGTGAAAGAAACGCAACAAGAAACAAAAATTCTTACTTTGAAAGTGTTTGAAATGATGCCACATAGCACTCTGAAATTTCAGATTATGTTTTGAGCCCCTCAGGCCTACCTCCCGTAACAAAAGTTGGGTTGCAATGGAATCAATTTGCATTTGGCATCCTTTCACTTGTTGCATGCATTCATGTACAGGCTTCGGTACTAGAGAGAAGGCAAGTACCACCAACCATTTTGCACCAACCTAGTAACCTTATAAGGCATAAGGCCCACCATGGATAAAAATGCACTCTATGGGGGGGGGGGCATTCTTTCACCTAAAGGCCTTATAGGGAAAAAAAATTCCTACTATTAGTATTGCTTGAAGGGTATTACCAGAAGTGGGTGGGGCTCACGTTCATCTTCTGCCTCAGGTTGGGCCCTTCTTCTGGTAATGCCCTTGACCTAGGGGCTTACTGGACTCATAATATTGTTACAAATGTTTCCTGTATGCATTTTGTTGCAAAAGAGGAAGGCTAAGGTTCAGTAGTCAGTTTGTCCAAAAAAACAAAGTAGCAAGTTCCTCTTTATTGGGGGTTTTTTGTGCCGAGCTTAGGTCCCCCATGATTTTGAGTGGTATCTTTAAAAGCATTGCATGAGAGACAAGGTGCCTTTGCAGACAAGACACTAACTAAGCAACCAACCTCCCTAGAACTTCTTCATGGGTGTCAAAGTGCACACCCTGCATGTAGAAAAAGAAGACAGTTAGCATGCTTTGAAACATGCCTTTTCATAGCATATATCATGAACCCCTTTCTTGTTATTTTCCCATCACTATTTGAAGACATGAACATCTGAAATTTTTTTGGCTTGCATGTCAAAAGTGCAATTTGTGTATGTAGCTTTTGTACCAATGTTTTATGGTACAGTCTTGCACCTTTTTGAATGGGAAACATTTTCCTACATGATGTAAAAGGCTTCTCCATGGAAAACCGTACCAAAGGATACAATCTTCCAATTTATTTATTTAATTTTTCTGTTCTTAAAATTCACATAAGTATAGAAAGCATACTGTGAAAAGTGCCTACTTTTTTAACAAAAAAATTGGGAAAATTTTGTTTCTCTAGTTTAAATTCAACTAAGCTTGCTTTTGGGGGGTGAGGACGGGAGGGGAATAAGGCAATTTTTTTGTTATCTCACTATTGAAAGAAAATCCATGGCTACAACTTGGAATGTGATCGAATAACTTTGAATGTTTGTATCAAATTCTTCGCCCTTTTTGAAGGATCTATTGTACTTTGCCACCACAAATTAGATGCCTTAAAACCATCCTTGACTCTTCCACTTGACCTTGGCCCATCTACTAACTCAGTCTAACATCCTAGACCCCACAAGACCCCCCTTACCCTCTCCAACAACATCCATCTACAGTTCTACAGAATACCCAAAATATCAAGATTAGGTAACCCATGGATAAAGGCTAGGTCAGTGGCCTAGGGTGCATAGTGTAAGTAACCTATGAAATAGGCTCATTTGCCCATCCTACATATAACAAAAAGCCTAGGTAGCCTAGGCATCTTGAAGCAAAAAAAGCTTACCTCATCTTAGGGTAAAGATTGGGTGGCATAAGGGACAAAGTGTAGGTATCCTAATTTTTTGAGGTTCTATGGAAATATTAGGCAGCCTAGGGTTCTAGGTATCAAATTTAGAGCCAATTGCAAAACCAGCCTTGTGGTAAATTTTCTTAATCAAGAATTAAGGTTAGATGAAGGGTTTTACAATGTTGGGTGGTTATTGTTGTTGTTGTTGTATTTTTTTATTTTATTTTTTGAGAACCATCAATTCTAGTTTTGATAATGAATTTTAAGAAACATTATCGAAAAATTGGTGTAAATTGATCAATTTAAGTTTTTTACAAAGGATAATTATTAGGTTTCAACCAAAATTAGTTTTAGATGAAAGCACACTAAGGTGGAGTACTTTCTAACATATGTGCAGTCCATACTACTGTTAAAATAAAAATCTATTTTACATTGTAATAGAATATATTATATTACACAAGTCATATGGCAAGGTTAAACATTTTTTTTTTACTTCTAGATTTTATCAATTGTAAATAATTGCATCAAAACTTTACATTTTAAAAATGAGAAGTTGGTTTATTTATTCAAATGAATAAAGGAATTTATAAAAACATTCATATTTTATTTATTATTTATGGTTTTAAAAATCTTTAAAAATTGTCTTCCTTTGTTTCAATGGCATCACACTACTTTTTATGTCAGAAAAAAAACATTAAACTAAGCATTATAATAAATGTAACAAGTCCATAATTATATTATATGGATTGTGACACTAGGTTTTTGGCATTTTAAAGGTCCAATATGGGTGAAAGCACACTAAACCCCCCCAAATTATAGTTACACATATAATCTTTCTGCAATTAAATTTCTTCGTAATATATGGACATCACATCTTGAATTTTTTTGCTTTTTATAAATATATTTGATTAGCTTTACACTCCATATAATCAATTATTTTCAAAAATTCAATAAACATCGAAGATTTTGAACATATGGAATATATTTGTGACAAAATAATACCCGTCACAAAGTTTGAAAATTTGAAATATATATTTCAAAACTAGGGTTGTGGATGGAATCCTTGGGCGATTTTTTTTTATGGTGTATGATATTGATATACATTAATATCATACATATATATGATAGTAAAATCTAAATATTTAAAGTTTTTGGATGAAATTTCATTCAAAAAATGCGTTTGTTTGCATTTGTTTAGTAATGAATGCATAATAATATTCTATTTATAGGAAAAAACCACTACTATATCAAAGAGGAGAAGATTTTATAGATGGGCATTCCATTATTTTTTCAATTTTCTTTTCTTTGGTAATGTTTCATGAATCATAAACATGAGGCCCTATGGTCGTTGAAAAATTTGTATGTTATATACTTTGTGTACATTGATTTTATCCAATCTTTGTCATCTAACCGTTGGATCAAAATGAATTTTGAATTTAAAAAGTTGTTGTGCAAATTCCAAATTTTTTTACTTGTGTTTAAGATAACCAAAGGATGCCATCAAGATTTTAGCTTACTGCGTGTTATCATATTTGTTATACATCACCTTTTTTGAACAAAAGTGTTTCACCCTTAGTGTGCTTTCATCCATATGTTATGGTAACTCAAAATCTATTCATGAAATTCATACAATGTGCAATATTTATTTTTAAATCATTTTCACATATTATTCACTTATATATATATATATATATGCCATGGCCCATGATTGATAATCCAACAAGCTATGATAGGATTATGTACTCCACCTTAATGTGATTTCACCTTTTTCATTAAAAAAATTATGACCAATTTATCATCCAATATCAATTGTTGATATTAAATTAATGGTAGGGCCATTGCGTATAACACACCTTGTTAACATACCAAACTTCCTCTCTTCTATAAACTAGTGTTGGGAATTTATTACAAGCATGAAAAGGCCCCCAATGGGTATTAAAGTGGATTTTTACATGTGTAATTATGGTTCTAAAACCTAGATTTTGGCATATAACATTGATTCACAAATTATTGAAAGAAATCAAATAACCAGTCATAAAATCACAAGTTTTTCCTTGATTCCTTCATAAATATCACAAGTTCTTTAAGGTTTTTAAAATAATTGAAACCAACAATTTTTATTTTTTTTTAATTTCAAAAAATTGGAATCAACTAGTCTTTGAATCTAGAATATTTAAGAAACTAAAATGGATGGTTTTTTTAAAAATTAATAACCACACGATGTTGCTATAAAACCTTCCTCTTTCTTGCAAGATAACTTTCAAAAATAACACCTTGAAACCTTTTCTTACTAATATTTGCACATATTATTTTTAAATGGTAGACATAAGTAGAAAAAGTATTTTTTTGCAACTCCATTTTCAACTAGGTTTTCTAATTATAAGCATCATGTGCAATTAAATTATAAGTAAAATGTATTTTTTATAATTATTCATAAAAAATAAATAGTGACAAGTTAAAAACAACATCCATGTGACAACAAGTTGGGACCAAGCCTACCATTTGTCATGAACATGAAAAGTACCAAAACAATAGGAATTCCAAATGACATGGAACCAACCATAACAAAGGTAAACCTAGTTTTAAATATAAACATAAAACATGAAAACCAAATCCAAGAATATGAAATGTGCAAGATGTAAGATCAAATGAAATTTTATTATGAAAATAGAGAAAGAAAAGAACACAACCATGGTGTACAATCATACCCAAATTATTGTTGAATAGACTAAAGGTAAAATGAGGAGAATTAACTCTATTTATACATTATTAAGAATTTAATTACAAGGAAAATATCTCAAAATATTTCAAGGAACCTTTTTGGGAACCATCTTAATTACATTATGGATGACCAATGAATGGACTTCATCCATATGGGTGAGAAATGGATATTCATAGATGGTGTTGACAATGGTATTAACCATGATGCTAGGGATGTCATTTGCGATATCATTTCCCTTCATAATAATCAATTTTACAAATAACAACCTTAAGCTTGTTTGGATATTATTAATGGATTTTTTTCACCTTGTCCATGGCATTTCATAGATGTTTAATGTTTTCTCATGTGCATTCATCCACATCACAACCTTGTTGATGACTAAAGTATTACAATTGATTATTTAATATCTCCAAATCACGAATTTTTCCACCTTGTACTCTTATTCACCATTGATTTCAATCAACAAAAACAACTCAAAAACTCTTCTTAAAATGGTGGATGCATGGGTAAGGCTTTAACAATGAAACATGAAACATAAGAAAGATTTCCATGGAATCTAAAAAATTGAATTAAATCATTGATTTTTTTCACAATGGTAAATGGATAAAGTTTTTGGTAGTCCAATTTTTCAAAAGGTCATGTCATCATGATATTTTATCATTAAAATTAAACTTGGTTTCTAACCTTAAATATTAGTTGGTCTTTGTGATGTTCATTAGCATTTTCCTTGAATTGTTTATGATTTTTTTCAAATTAGATACAAGTTAAACTCAAATGTACATTAACCACACAACCCAATTTTCAATTGCACCATCACAAACTTACAAGGTTGCATAGATTTGTACAAATTATGTGTGAAATTTGGTTTTCATAAGTTTGTACAAAAATTGCATGAATTTCATGTTATGGTTAATATGAACGATATTTGTACATATTTAGTATCTTAAATATTTAAATAAATGAGACATTGTTTTGAAATGACATACATGAATGTTCATGTTTAATGCACAAAAATATATTTTTTATGCAAAATTACATCATGATAATTGCATAAATTTAATTAAAATGTAAATTGTACATACTTCACATCAAAACATCATAAACAAAAAAACCTTGTGGAATGTAAATAATATTCCAAGGTTAGATTAGCCTAATCTATTTCCCCATCCATTTCGGTGTGGAAAGTTGATGATAATTTCACCTTCACATTTAAAAGTTCAAAGAGTTTTTTTAAAAACTTAAATGATATTTTGAAAAATGTCATGCTATTGGAAGACATGATCAGAAAATATTTTGTTTGTTCTTTCATTGGTTATGTTTTTTGTACAAGGAATGAAATGAATCATCTTTGTTAATCAATCCACCCATTGAAATGGAGTTATATGAATTATAAAGTAAAAGATCTATGATGAAATTGAGAAAAATTGAAAACCATGGTGATGTAAAGATTAGTAATGTGGCTAAAAGAGCCCATGTGAATGATTACAATAACTTTTTGTTTATGCCCAAACATTGCATGAACCAACAAATTTTTTACATACTTCTAAAATGGTGATCACCACTAATTTCAAAATATTATTTCCATGGTCTTGTTGAATCCAAAATATCATGCAACCAACATGTCAAGCCTAGTTTAGAAAATTTAGACATGAACATGGCCATCAAGTGCATATAAAAGCCCATCATGATATAATAAACCATCTTAAAATTTAAACTTGTTATGATCACTCAAAAGACTCCAAATTTGATTTTGATTCCTCAATTCATCTTTGATGTTAATAACAAAAAAATCATTTTTCAAATCTTCAAAATTTTAACAAAGAAGGGTTATGTCATTAAAAATTACCAACCATGCTTGAAGTTGAAGGTGTTCAAGTTTGAAAATGACATTAGATTGTTAATCATAAACTACATCTTCTTTTTTAAGAACGGGGTATGAACGACATAATAATGGGTATGTTTGCTTTGTTGGTGACAAGACTAATATGTGATGATAAATTGAAATAGAAATAATGACAATGCCCATTGAATTTGACATTGATTCAAAACACGAGTTATCATGAAATCTTGAAGGTTCATGTGGTCTGAATACTAATGATTTCATGGTGAACTTCTTCAACCAAATGATACCACTCTTCAAAAATATTCACAATGGCTAATTGTTTTTGGTCATGAATTTCATAGTTCATCTAACAAGAAAAAAATTATAAAAAAAAAAGTCAACAAGGTGAAAGATATCATTTTCTTTGAATTGTGAAAGTGCAACACCTAATGCAAAGTCAAAAACATCCATTTCCAAAATTAAAAAAGGTTTGGAAGGGTCCACAAAAATCAAGAATAAGGCAATTATGAAGGAAACCTTCAAAAATTAGAAGGCAATTTCAACTTCAACTCCCTAAACAAAAGGTTGATATTTCTAATTTAGACAAGTAGAAGGGGTCGTTATCATGGAATAACATGCAATGAAACATTGATAAAAGTTAGAAAATCCAAAAAAACATTGAACATCACAAACAAAAGCTATAATATCCCAATCTATAATGGTTTGAACCTTATGAAGATCCATGCAAATGCCATATTTATAAATGATCTAACACAAGAATTCCATTTTGGTTTGATGAAATTTACACTTTTCTAATTTAGTGTAAAGTTTTATTTCCTTGAATTTATCCAAAACAAAATGTACATGACATTCATGGTGCTCCATGTTCTTTGAGAAAATGAAGATGTCATTGGTGTATAGAATATGAAATCATTCAAATACTCGTGGAAAGCATCATTTTTAGGTGTTGGAAGATGGCAAATGCATTTCTAAGATTGAAAGGCATCCCAATGTACTCAAAATGGCCATAAGGTGCTTAAAATGTCATTTTCTGTTCATCACCTTTTCAAATACGCACCATATTGTATGTTCCATATAAATCAATTTTAATGTACACCATGGTGTGACTCAACTATCCAATAATCCTAAGATCAAATGTAAAGAGTGTCAATTCTTGATGGTAAGGCAACTTTAAAGTGCCAATTCAAACCATGATGATGAACACACATTCACAAGGAGTCATCCTTTTTTTTAACAAACAAGATTGGGGCACCAATTTGAAATTTGAAATGTCAAATGAACCTTATTTTGAAATTTTCATCAATGCATTTTCAAAGCATCATGAATTCATCTTGTGACAAATTATAGATGGGTTTGAATGGAGGTGGTGCACCTTTTTCAAAATCAATTGTGCAATCATATGGTCAATGTTATGGCATGGTGTCAACATTCTTCTTTTAAAACACATCCTTGTATATTTTGTATGAAAAAATATTTCATATTGATGTGATTCAACATCTGGTTTGGGAAAGCATAAATCAAGAATACATCTCTTTATTTATCACATGCACAAAAGCCTTTGCTCCCACGAACAACAATTTGGAACACTTGGGTTTTCATGTACCACCAAAGGTTTTCTTATGTTTGAAATTTTGGATGTATCTATTTCATGTTTTTCTTTGAATGCATGATTTTTGCCAAACATGTTGGTGTTGAAATCTTCACATTTTAAGGCCTCATGCTTTGGTGGTTCAAAATGAAAATTCTTCATATGCCAATCCACTTGTGGATTATGCAAAGCAACTCAAAATGACCCAATGATGATGGGGTTTCTAGGGATGAAATGATATTGAAGACAATTTTGTTAATGTGTAATGCAATGGTAACCTCCAATGCTTTGATTTTGTGTGTTATAGGTTTCAAAAAAAAATTCCAACCATCAATGACTTCAACCAATCTTAGTGTGTTAATTTTCATCAAAACCAACTTATGTTAGCACACTAAATCCTTGTTGGTGAAACATGTAGATACATTAAAATTGATAAATGTTTAAATTTTCATTGTTAAAACTTATTGCATTTGATAGTGATTAGTATCAAAAAACATGATATTGGATTTGGTGATAAATTGGGACCATTCTCATCACATTAGTACAAAAGTGAAGTGTAGTTCATTAGCCTTAATCATTATGGGACTTTAAAAATTAAATAGTTCCTCCCCATCCTAATCATTTCACCTTGGTTAATATTATGCATTATAAAGTCATTATATGATTTTCATGTTTCATTGTTGGTTTACATAATTCATTATAGTATTTTTTTTATTTTTTACATATTCTTATTTTAAATACCCTATGTTATTTTCAATTATTATAAGTTATTCTATTTTATGTTATTTTTAATTATGTTATTTTTTGCTATTTAAAATGATTTTACCTTAGGTTATTTTCAACTATTTAAAATTATTTCACCCTAAGTTATTTTAGGTTATTTCATCCTAAATTATTTTTGGTTATTATAAGTTATTCTACTTTAGATTATTCTCAACTATCCTAAGTTATTTTTCCATAACATATTATAAGAAATTTAACCTTAAGTTATTATACATTAATTTATTTTATTATAACATGGGTTCTTTTAAATTTTTAAGCTATTAAATTTTAAGATATTTTAAGCATTTTATTGTACATTATAATAATGTAAAATAACATAGGATAAATCAAGTTAAAATAACATAAAATAAAAATGGAATAACCTACAACAATATAACTCAAAATAACTTAGGTTACAATAACATGTAATATCTTAGAATGGAATAATTTAAAATATATTAAAATAACTTAGGGTATAATAACATAAGATCCAATGTTTGGAATAACTTTAAATCATCAAGAATAGCCTTATGATATAATAATTTAAAATAACATAACTTATAATAATATAAGGTAGAATTATAAAAAATAACATTAATAATTTAGGGTAAAATAACTTAGTGTGTAATTATTTAAATTAATTTAAAATAATCCATGGTGAAATAACCTTAAATAGTTTTAAAAGAATTGCCTAAAATGGCTTATAATACTAGAAGAAATCCCCCAAAATGCAACCAATGCATTTTACAATTATGTGTAACTAATTATCATTTGCAACTAACTCTTATTGGTTTTACAACTATTTTGTACCCTTGACCATTCTTGTAATTATGCTACAATTACATTTGTAATTAATGACTTCTTCATCTTGCACTCTAAGATTATTTTCATCCATGATCATGTCCATATGTCCCATTAATTACAAATGGAACCAAACTTAGTTGCACCTTTAATGTGTTAAGATAACACTTAATGATATATACATAGGTGTATTAGGAAATTTTTGAAAAGTTTGCGTACTTTTGTCAAGTTATATTAGGGGTATAATGGGGGTATGTTTCCATTGGTGTATTTATAAAGTTGTATTTAGACAAAATAACTACCAACCTACTTATATATGTTTGTTTACCTATTTAGCTTAGCCTACCAACCTATTTATTTATATGTCTACCTACCTATCTAACCTAGGTTACTTACCTAGCTAACATAAATTACTACCCATTAATTAATTAATCAATGATTAATTAGCTACACTTATTTTTAATTCGTTGATAACTAATAGTTCATACTTAATATTTATAAATAATATTTCATAATAATTCAATATATTAATTTTTTAAATACGAACTATCAACCAATTATTTATAATTAATTAATTAATTAATATTATTTTTAATATTAATGTAATGATATTGGAGCTATTTATTTATTTATTTATGAATTATTCATCAATAATTTATTACTTAAGTATTCATTATTTAATATTTCATTTGTTTATTTGACTATTTAAAAATCATTAATGAAAAAAATAATTAATAAGTTAATTAATTGATTCATACATATATAATTAATTCGCTGATATTTTATTTTTTATGAATTTATTACTTAAAATTATAACTAATAAGTTGGTTATTTCATAATTAATTAATCATTTATTAATTTATATTTATGAAAAAATGAAAACTTATAATTAATAAATTTGATATTAATTTATTACATAGATATTAATTATTGATGATTTCACATTTAATTAATTATTTTAATATTTAACTGAAATTTATAATTATCAATTTGATTAATTAAATTACTTTATTTAACAATTAAATTATAAACTATAATTTCATTATGAGTTATTATTTTAAAACCTATAATTAATAAGTTAGTTAGTTATTATTTAACGGTTAACTATTTATTGGTTAATATTATAGTTATTTATTTATAAATTTAAAAGCTATTATTATAATTTTATACATAATAATTTGGTTAATTAATTATGATTTCAGTCATTTATTTTTCTATTTATGAATTATGAATTAATCATTTATAGTTAAACGAGTTTTTTTATTTAGTTATTTAAATATTTAATTAATTACTTATCTACTTAATTGCATAATTTACAAAATGAAAAAAAAGGACAAAAGATATGAGATAATCTTTTTAGTTGTAACCTAGTTTACAACTAAGTTGCATTTTCAAGTTTTATCCAATATGCTTTGTCTTGAACTTCCATCTTGAAAATTATATAAAAAAGCTTTGTCCTACACTTGCACATGAAAAAACAGATGTCAATTAGGATGAACCAAAGGAGCTTAACCTTTAAAAAAGTTTAACCCCAAAGGTTAAATGTAAAAAAAAAAATGTAATATTTTTCTACCTCTTTAACCTACCTACCTACTTACCTACCTACCTAATAAACCTACATACTTAAATATTGATTTAAAATTCATTTTGACCAAAATCCAAAAATGCCACATGGCATATTGGTATTATGCCATGTGTCACAATTTTAAACCATTTAAATTAGACGATTAAAATTCATTATCTATTTTTAAAACAATTTTTAAAAAATCAATTGCCACATGTCATTATGTAAGTTGCTAATTTTTATGGTAATATATGGATGACATACAATAGCATATGGATGGTGAAATATTTGTTGACCATTGATTTCATCCACACTTGCAACTAATGGTTAATGCAATTAGGCAATTTTTAGTAGCAAATGTCTTTTGCAACTAGAAAATAGTTACAAATGGTAGTTTTTTTCCTAGTATTCCTCTAGTGATAATAACCTACATCATAAGCTTACCCCCTTGGTGTATTTGTGATGTTACAACACTTTAACAATGTGTTCAAAATGAAATGTTGATACAATCACTGAATGATAATATGATAGCATTGTAACACAATGTTTTGATCCAAATACTATGTTACAATGTCATCACAATATCATATGAATGATTGTTCAACACTTAACATGTTATAAAAACATAAATACACGGAAAGGGCAAATTTGTGATGTGAAATACAATTACTTAATATAACATAAGGTGGAATTGTTTAAATAACGTAACATTGAATAACCAATAATAGCTTAAAATAAAATAACTTAAATAATTCAAAATAGTCTAAGGTGGATAACTTAGAGTAACCTATATATAATAACTTAGGAATAACTTAAAACTAGCTTATGGTATTTTAAACATAGCCTAACATAGCTCATAGTAGCCTAGGAATCGCTTAGGATTAATTCATGAACTTAATTTATGGCATTTTACACATTAGGGTAACCTATGAATAACTTAAAATAATCGACAAATAACTTAGGAACCTGACCTATGGTAGCCTACACATAACCTTAAAATATTTAATATTAGTTTAAAAACCTAAGCTATGATAATTAGGAATAAATTGGGGTAGTTTATATTAATTAAGGACTAACTTAGGGAACCTAGCTTATGGTAGCTTTAGAATAGTTTTAAATAACGTACATTAAGTTTAAAATAAGTTTAAAACCCAGCCTATGATAGCTTACACATAACTTAAGAAAAGAATGTGGATAATAATATGTGATGACAAATGTGTATAATTGTTTGAATAATGGTTCAATGGTCAATGATGCTTTCCTCAAACATAGAAGCTAACGGAGGTGAGGGGTTCAAACCTTCACATTTGCACCCTAAATTGATGGGTTAGGTTTTTACCTTAGGTCAATTGGCATATATTAACCTACCTTTTTAGCCTAGCATATGTAGTTTAGTTTAAGTTCCTAAATGCTTAGTTTAGGTTTTTATCTTAATTTATCTAAGTTCTTAAATGTTTGCCTATGTTTTTACCTTTATTTTAATTTAGGTTTGTAGGAAATTAAGCTTGGTTATGAATTAGGAGACTAGCCAAATAAATTAATTATTAAGGAATTCGATTAATTAATAATGAATTCATTATCTCCATAATGACTTGACCTTAATCACTATAAAATTCGTTGGTTTAACCATAATGATTTTATCCAATTTCATTTGAAATTCCAATGAAACATATGGTGAACTAAAACACATTTCTTAGTGGTGACATGATGCATTAACAAGTAGCTTCACAATCCCCATTAAGATTAATTTTTTATTTTTCAAGTTATGGGTTGGTGACAAAAGTGGCATGCGGTATATGTTTACCACACTTCTTTGGACATTCATGAACAACATGACCTTGATCTCCACAATACAAGCAAAGATTATTTTGTACATTGTCATTATTTTTCTTATTTGGTGAAAGGCTTGAATTATGTTTTGTCAATTTGCATGGGATCATTATTTTGTGAAGCTACTAGTAATTGGACAATATGGGGGGGAGGGGTTCCAAAAAATATGACATGACCCCTTTCTTGGCGACAAAAAAATTTAGTTACCATTGGACCCTAGGGGTGTGTCAGATGGTGATTGAAATTTTTCAATCATTGAAGAGGGCATGCAAAAGGATGATTTTTTTTTCAAAAATGAAATTACATGCCCCCACCCCTTTTAGTGATTGAAAAATTTCAATCACCATCCAACATACACCCACTGTTGGATGGAAGTTGAAAGTGGTGAAGGCTTGTGCTATCAATTTTTTTTTCAAAAATCATCCCATGCTTTCCCTTTTGGGTAATCAAAAATTTTCAATTGCCATCTGATGGTGGGGGTATGTTTGATGGCGACCAAATGTTTTTGGTTGCCATTTGAAACACCTCCATTATCTGATGGTGACCAAATTTTTTGGTCACCCAAAAAGGCATGGGGGGAAGGGCATGAAATGGCAATAAAAACAAAGGGAGGGCGGGGGGGGGTGGGGGGGGGAAGCCAAAAAAATGGAAAAAAAAGGGAAAAAACCAATAAGATAAGAGGAAAATATTGACAAGATTAAGTAGAGCAAAAATAATAAGAAGACGGGAAAATGGGGGAGGGGGGGGGGGGGGAGAACAAAAAAAGAAAAAGGAAAACAAACAAAAAAAAAAAAGAAAAAAAAAAAGGGGGTTATAAATTTTTAAATGAAAGGGGGATGAAATAATTAAAAAATGGGACATATGAAAAAAAAGGAAAAAAATAATGATGAAAAAAGTAAGAAAACAAACAAAACACCGAGGGGGGGGGGGGGGGAAAAAAAAAAAAAAAAAAAAAAAAAAAAAAAAAGAGGGGGGCAAAAAAAAAAAAAAAAAAAAAAGAAAGGGGGGGGCCCCCCCAAACGGGGCGCCTTTTTTATTTTTTTTCTTTTTTATTTTTTTTTTTTTTAAATTTTTTTCTCTTTACAAAAAAAACAAACACCACCCAA
>Ga0116228_10002717_pt1 | contig 15322 bp, 11 predicted proteins | sample S1TSphfallax_2_FD_89694 | JGI IMG/M metagenome (GOLD analysis project Ga0116228, IMG submission 89694) | Host-associated microbial communities from peat moss isolated from Minnesota, USA - S1T2_Fc - Sphagnum fallax MG | ecosystem: Host-associated > Plants > Peat moss > Unclassified | place...
ATGCTACATCAATTATCATTGAAACAATACCAAAATCAAATCAATACAATCTAAATTGTTTCAATGCCTATTTTACACCAACAAAGCACTAAACCTTGGACATCTTGTAAAAGTATTGTGAAAGCACTTAAATAGCACTAATACAAGGGGGTCCCCACTTTGTGATGATGTGGGTAGGTAAGTAGGTTGTAGTAGGTAGGTTGGTGGGTGGTTGGGTAAGTAGGTGGAGACGTAGGGATAATCAAAATATATGCCCCAAATAATCCAATAGAGATGTGCAACCTATGGGAGTTGTTCATAAGTAGGATTTCCAAGGATTATAACTAGGTTTTATGTCGATATTTGAACAATGTGGTGGAAAGGTGCAAAGATAAGTTGTTAATTCGTGGAAAATTATTTTTGGAAAAAAAAGTTGTTTACTAGGTAAAACCTAGCAAACAACCTCTTTCATGAATTAACTAGTAAGATTTTAAAATATTTATCAAATGTGATGATGAACTATGTTGGACTTCCAACTAACCTCTTGTATTCTAAGGTAATTGACGCGCTCCCAAGCTCTTTACTAGATTAAAGATGAGTCCAGGTAGAAGAAGTCAGCGAAAAAAGGAAGGAGTTCGGGGCATGCTCCTTGATTCTCAGCACTTTAAAGGGGTAGAGGGGCATGTTGGAATTCTGGGATGGGACTAAGGAGAGTGACAAGCACTTAGTTACTCACTCGAATCTACATAAAAACCACCCAACATGGTGGTTAATGCTATGTTGGAACACCCTTGGTGCTAGGACAAATCACAGGCAACCTCGGACTCACAAGATTCACCACGGCTTGGATTCGGGGGAAGCCACCACCTTCCCCCATATATATTTTTTGTGTCTCTTCACGAGACCCACATCCAAATGGCCTTTTTTGTCTCAAGACTCCCAAAAAACTACTAAGGCTAGACTCCGCAACTTTTTGGAGCCATAACTTCTTGCTCAGACCTCTGATCGGGATGAGGTCTAAAGCAAAGTTGTAGCTCTTGTCAAGAGCTTTCCAATGGGGTATCGCACTCAATCTGCACACATGAAAATTGGGTCGATGCAAACCCATTTTAGACATGTAAACTTCAATAACTTTCCAATGATATAAAGAACTCCTCAATGCAAGGTGTATTGACCTTTGCAATCACTCTCTGAAGGTTCGAGAGTCCTTCGGGACTCTGATTCCCAAAAGGAGTGTTCACTTGGGAGTGTGAGTCTTCATTCCCACACTCTTCTTGGCCCACACCCTTATGACCCTTTTTGCTTTGGTTATGAGCCCAAAGTTGGGGTTGTGATAGTAACAAAACATTTTAAGAAAAGGTCATTAAGGAAAATGGACATTTATATTAATGAAAAGGTGAATCAAAAACAAGTTATAAGATTTGGTAAGATCAACCAAAGGGTGCCATGATCTTTTGAAGTTAAAAAAAATTATCAAATTTTATAAAAAGTTTATAGAATTTCATAAAAAGTAGGCCACTTTGACGAACAATCTAAAGATTATGCACAATGATTTTCAAGAAATAAAACATGACAATGAATAACACTAACAGGTGGGAAGACTAAAAAGAAAGAATTCAATTGTTTAAAAAGGTGAAAATGACGAGCCAAAAGTTGAAGGCGAAGATAAAATGGAAACAAAATGAATGTTTCGTTTCTAAAGAGTTATTTATAATTGCAAAATCACAAAGTAATAGGGCCTTGATTTTAGGTTTCCATCAAAACTACCTAATCTATATTTTTGAAATCTATATTTTAAAAATATAGATTAGGTAGTTTTGATGAAAAGATAAATGTTTGAAAAAACTTGTAATTTCTACAACAAATTCTATTGTCCCCAAAAGAATTAGCTTAGGACCAAGGAATTAAAATCTAGACGTTTTAATTTTCTTCCCAATTTTTTTTCAAATGAAATGAATTTTAAATTGGTAAAACTTGTTTCAATAGAAAAGTTACACTTTGCAACAAGTTCCATGGCCAATAGCAAGGCCCTAGCTGGCCCAAATAGAATGGTGGTCTAATCTTCACCCATTTTTGGGATCTAGTTAAAGTACAAACTATGTAAAGATGTTTAACATGATAATCAATGAGAGATGCTTCCTAGTAGGGTAAATAAAGGTTAAATGACTTTAATATTCAAAGGAGGGGAAAATGAATACCTAGGAAATTGGTGCCCAATTATTTTACTAAACATCTCTTACATGATCTATCATCTTTTCAAAAAATCTTTAATGTATACTTCAACACATACTCATGGAGTAATTGACTATGACCAAACCACCTTTATCCCTTTATGGTTCATTCATAAAAATAACATATTAATTCAAGAGATGATTGATTGGGCCAAATAAACATGTTAACCATTTGTTTTCCTAAAATTGGATTTTGCACAAGCTTGTGACAAGATGAATTGGGAGTTTTTGTTTGAGGCAATGGTAAAGATGGGTGTGCTTTAATTTGATGTTAATAGATTATTACTTATGTAATTACCTAAAGGTTAAGTTTGGTAATTATTTAATGGTTGGGCTTTATAATTTAATAATGGATTGATGAGTCATCATTAATTTCAATTAATGTGATGACTCACACATGATAATTCATGTGGAAAACATTTACCCATTTTATTGTGCATGTTGAATCACATGGTGAATCATATGATGTGTTGAACTTTAAGAAATTTCTTATTTAATTTAATTTTGGTTAATACATAAGTAAATGTTAGTAACCTTTGGAAACATCTTCATTTGATGAAATTAAATTGTTGTATGGATGCAAAGTTTCATGGAATAAGTTCATGACATGATTTGAAATTTTTGTTTCCAAAGTTTCTTTTGGCATAATTTATGAATGTGTGAAATCCATAGTAAGAAAATGGTATGGCATAATAATTATACATTAAAAAAAAGAGAATATTTGTTGTTGTAACCTTAGCCTTGGGTTTGCGACCAAGGCAAAGGGGTTAAAAGCTTGCTGGCCAATAGGAAGCCCAGGAGTCACACCGCATGTTCGCGAGATTATAGGGAAGTGTGAAGGAGTGAACCCTCACATTCTCAAGGAAACTCCCACTTGAGGAGATGGAGTCTTGGTGGACTCTTGAATTTTTAAAGGGCAATTTTAGGGGTCAAAAATCAATGGATTGAGGCGTTCCTTATATCATTGAAAAGATCTTGGAACGTAAATGTCTGAAATGGGTTTGTATCATTCATTTGGACATCTAAAACATAAGTTATGGCCAAAAGAAAGGCCGGGAGTCAAATTGTCAATTTCACTCTCAGCCATTAAAAGTCAATAATCGACCCAATTTACTTACTTATAGATGGCGTGCGTGATATCATTGGAAAGTTCTCGATGAGGGCTACAACACTACTTTAGACCTCATCTCAATCAAAGGTTTGCTTGCAAAATTATGGCGCCCAAAGTTGTGGGAGTCCTAAGTTTGGCAATTTCGGGATTCCCATTTGGGAGTCGCGAGACAAAAAGCCATTTGGATGTGGGCCCCATGGGCAGCCATAGAATATACTATAAGGGGGAAGGTGGTGGCTTCCCCCAAATTTGGGCCATGGTGAGTCTTGTGTGTTCAAGTTGCCTGTGGCTCATCTTAGCACGAAAGGTGCTCCAACTATGCATTAAACACCTTGTGTTGGTTTGTGCAGGTCCGTGTGAGTAGTTGAAACCTATCAACTTTTCCTAGTCCCATCTTGGAACTTCAACATGCCCTCTACCCTTCAAAGTGCAACGAGCCAGGGAGTGTGCCCTGACTCCTTACTATTCCGTTGTTTTTTGTTTGGATTCACATTTGAATCCTTCAAGGAGTTGGGAGTGCGTCATTTGTGTAAACAAGAACATAAATTCTCATAATTATGTAATAAACATACATAATTTCGATCCTATACTCACTTGTGGTTTACATGCCCAAAAAGTTATTGTTCAAAGAAGTTAAACCAAAAGAATACTTTAATGTTACCATTATTGTATCTTTTCCAAATTGAAAAAAATGAAGGAGGGGTGTCCTTTGACCCCATACCTTTTCATCATTGTCTAAAAGGCCTTCAATTTTATGATTAGAAAAAACTCCAAGTTCAAAGAGATTAAAGGTGTAACGCTCGTTGGAAGCATTATCCTATAAATAATATTGCAATACGATATCATTTTGACATAAGAAGATATGATGAAAACTTATGAAACATTTGCAATCTACCATATATATTCTTGTTCATTCACAGTTGAGAAGTGAACTAACAAAAATCAATTACATTGGAGTCATAAGAAATGTTTAAATAAAATGGGAATGGATAGCAATATCATTTAATTGGTAGTGGGCAAATGCATAGGAATTGTCCAACCTCTTAGGAACTTAGTTTGGCTTAAGGGGTAAAAAACACACTACATTGTTCATAAAATGTTGTCACAAGTTACATTTGCAAAATTTTGGAATTTGTACTTGCCCATACAACTAAATAAAAATGATTAAGAAGAGAAATGATTCAACATTATAATGTTTTATATAATATAATCACATTGTATGAGTTTCATGAATAATTTTTGAATTGTCATAATAGAATGGGGTACATTCACAAAAAAATTCTTGAAAATGACATAATTATTAGAGATTTTTAAAACATATTTAAATTACATAGAAAAAATGCAACATATTTTGAAGTGAAAAGGACTTAAATTTTTTTTTTTGCAACTTGCAAATAAAATATTCTTAATATATCTTTAAAATATTTTAACATAAACAATCACCTAAGTCCTTACTCAAAGTGCAACCTTGACACGTTATTTTGTGAATGCACCCAATGGACTTTTAAAAGAGTACAAAAACACTTGTAAAAGTTCATAATTAATGAGTATGGTATCAATGTACTTTCATATTTTTTTTAATGAATAAAAAATTCAATGATAATATAGTGTGAAAACAATAGTACCAAGGAAATTTTTTTGGAAGGATTTTGATGAACAAATATTTCTATGTATTTTGAATTATGATTTTTTATAATTAAGTCCTTTATTTAATGAATATAATAATTTTAAATCTCAGGTTTCAAATTAAAAATCTCTATAAGATATACCAGGGTTAAATTTTTTTTGATCTCTATGGCATCCAGCATTCACTGTTAATACATGGCAGGATAAGGTAAATTAGGACATTCAAGCAGCATGTCCCTCTTGCAACTCCAAGACTCCTAAGTCCTGTCACACACAGGTTCTGTAAATGCTTGAGGGCTAGTAAGGTGTAAGGCTGCATTCAACATTATCTTCCATCTCAAGACAACTGCAACATTCTAACCATTCTTGGAGTGTCCTTAATCTGGAAGAATGCTTGTATAGTAAGAAAGTGTGTAGTAGAATCAGAAGGTTCAACACTGTTGTGTGGTCTCTACTGCGACGGGTTAGTCTCTGAGCTACTTGGGTCGAATGAAATGACTAAGGGTTCACCTGTGAGGGATGGTAGGACTCCAAACTTAGTAGAGTCCAGAGTAATATGGCAGGGTCTCCTTGAGTATGCGAGACTGGAGTGGCAAAAGACTGTTAAGAGGCAGCAGGAGATTAAGATCCTTGAAAACTTTGACAGAGTCTAGGCGCCAGATCACGTTGTCTGTGCTCATGATGGCAAAAGAAAATAAGATGCTGCTATCAACTAGCTAGTGGCGGTACCGATGTGATTCTGATTGATCAGCATGGGATCCCCCTCCTCACCTCCCTTTTTCTTTGTGTACGCTTTACAATGCATTCTCTCCATTGGTTTTATTTTTAAAAAGGAGAAAGAGTCAAGCTACCAACTTGGGTTCAGGTTCACCCTGACCACCTGGTATGAGAAATGAGGAACGAAGGTATTTTATAGGAGCTTTGCAGCAGAAGTTAGAAAACCGAGAAGAGTAGAAAGAAAAATGAAAAGGAAAAAGGAAGTAAAGCAGGCTTTTACATATCTGTGTTGTGTGCAACCTCGTAATTGAATAAATCATAAGTACTCCCAGTTTACAATAGGGGTATTAGTGAAGGTTGAAAATGGTGACAAACAGTTTTGGGAACAGAACTTTCATGCACCCAATGTGAAGCCTCAGCATGCACTCAAAGTCCCTTGTTTTTCTCTTTTAAGTTTTGGGGCGTGGGACAGGAAGATCTTTTTCCAGTTTTCCTTTGTTCCCAACAGGGTCCCAATGTGTTCCCCAAGAGTGTTCCAAATAGCACCTTGCTTTAATGCCCTATGTTTTGCCCAAAGTCCTCCCCTTCTCACTTATATGTGTGGGCCAAAGGGGAGGCACTCCATCTTTCCATAGGATCTTCTATTTTGGGGAGCCTCCATAGTGTCAACTTTTCTTTTTGTGATGGGCCAATCAAATTCAACTAAAATAAGTTGGACTTGTGAGGGATAAAGCTCAGGCCAAAAATGGTGATGAACTCTTTTAGGAAGAGAAATTTCATGCAGCTACTGGCAAGGCCCAAGCATGCACTCAAGGTGCCTTGCATTTTTTCCTTTTAGTTGAAGGGGGGGGGGGTGTCAGAGGAGGATTCTCGTTTTCCCTGGTTCCCACTATGTTCCCAATAAGTGTCATCATGTTTCCAATAAGTTCCCCAAGTTCTCAATGTATTCCCCAACATGTTCTCCATAGCACCTCACCTTTATCTCATATGCCTTGGCAAATGTTGTCCTCCTTTCACACATAAAGGTGGGCCAAAGGGGAGGAACTCAAAATAAAACCTTCTATTTTGGGGAGCTTCCATGGCTTAACTTCTTTTTGAGTGATTGGCCTATCAAATTGGCTTGTTGCAAAAATCAAATTGAACTTGGGAGGCAGCTCATCTAATTAATAGGAGAGGTGAAAGCAGTTCCATAGCTGTGTATGTGTGTGATATTTAGCTGTCGTTGTGGGTGCTGAATTGATGGTGATACTTTCACGACCTGTGGGTACAGAATCTCTGGAATCCCATTGATCTTCGCCCCTTGTCTGGGTCGTAAAATTCAACTATCGATTTTCTCGCCATTTGAGAGAAGCAAAGGATGACACACCCATCGAGGAGTTTTTGGTTTGCAAAAAGGAGAACAATGCGTGAAGGTTGACTGGTCGGCTGTTAGATGGAACATGGTGAACATTGTGTTGGCCTTGATACGGTGAAGGGGTGCAGCTGAAGATGGTAGATTTTTGAAAAAGGAAGAACTTCTAGGAATTGTTGTTGAGCACAGGCATGTCAAGTTGGTTCAATACCTAAGTAAAATGCACGACGTCAATGTGAACGTAAAAACCATTCACATATGGCATGCAGTCAATTGTCTGGGAGATTGGACACCAAATAATGCAAGATTAACTGACCAAGAAAATAAATTTTCAGATCATATTGTTTTTCTAAGACCCATTGCTTCTGCTGCTAGGATGGGGAATGCAGAAATGGTAAATGAGCCTTTTAGCATGTGATAGAATCCTCGACGTCAATCAAGGAAAGCCTCTTCATTGGGCTGCTGCAATGGGGCATCTTGAAGTGGTCAAAGAGCTTCTCAAAAGCAAAAAAGAAGTGGATATCAATGCGGTGAAATACCTACCTTTGCGAGATGAAGACCATAAATACTATTATGGTACATATTTTAGTCCACTGCACTTAGCCTCGGTATTTGGCCACGGAAATGTTGTGCAGGCCTTATGTGACGACACAACAGGACGTTTAAGAGCCACTCTTGAGAGCAGCAGCGGAATAAGAACCCTTTAAATTCCAACGGAGATGAAACATGATGAAATATTGAAGACCTTACTAAAATGACCCAAGGTTGCGAAACAAGTTGAGGGTTTGTACAGGGACAGGCAGGTCCATGTGGATGCAGCGAATGCCATTCTTGTGGGAGCTGCCTTGATTGCAAGTGTGACTTTTGCCGGATGGTTACAACCACCTTTGGGATATTCTGGGTTCTTTGGGAGTGCAAGCATGGAGGTGGGAGCCCCATCCCCATCTGGCATCTATCCATCATTTGTTTCTATTGCAGGTCATCTAATCATGCAAATATTTTGGTTTTTGAACTCCATGTCTTTCTTCTTTGCCATTGCAACCCTCATGGTGTGATGCGTTCCTAAGTCCTTGTTGAACGCACTCGAGGGTCCAACTATGTAGAGTTGCGGAAAGTTGGGACTTGGGCCGCTCCCGACTTCCAGCACTAAAAGGAGTAGAGGGGCGTGCTAGAAGTCCCGAGATTAAACTAGGAAGAGGGACTAGAAGATCAAGCTTGAATCTGCATCTAAAACCAACCACAAGAGGGTTAGTTAGCATTTGGGAACACCCTTGGGTGTTGGGATAAGCCACGGGCACTTTGACACACTTGACTCACCACGACCCGGACTCGGGGGAAGCCACCACCTTCCCCCATATAGTATTATTTGCGTTACTCTGCAGGAACCACATCCGAATGGTTCTTTTTCCCGGGACTCCCAAGTTGGAGTCTCGAAACTGTCCCGGCTTGGAGTCCCAGAACTTTGGGAGCTCATATCTCCCGATTTTCAGGTCTGATCAAGGCGAGGTCTAAACCAAAGTTATAGCTCTCTTGGAGAGCTTTCCAACGCCATGTCGCTCTTTAGATTCTGACGTCGGGAAAAGGTTGCTTCCCAACTTTTAGTGGTCGGGAGTCAAACTGCCAGTTTGACTCCTGACCCTTCTTTTGCTCATAACTTGGGCTACAGATGTTCAAATGACCAATGCCAGGAAATTTGGGACATCTACACTTCAAGACCTTTCCAATGACACCAAAAACACCCCAATACGAGGTGTTTTGGGAGGGCTCCAAGTCCCCAACTTTGGGAGTGTTCTCACACTTGGCCAAAGTGGGGTTGCGACATGGTGGGAGCGAGTGTTGCACATCCCAATTCATGGCATATTCATTGGAGAAGTGGTGCGATTTTTATGGGTTTCACTTTCTCTAGCATACCTCCTTTTGACTGTTTCAGTTGGATGTGTAATGGGAGTGTTTGTTTGCAAGTGCTGGCTTTCTAGTATTACCGCCCATTCCAAAGTATATGTTTGACATGGGAGTCACACTTGGCATAGGTGTGACAGTGTTGTTCCTAGCATGGACGTCAGCTAAAGTGCTTTTTGTGAATACAATAAATTTCCCAAAAATGTACAAGTAGAATTTGTTTACTTTGCATCATGTCCAAATAATTAGGATAGCCTTGAAGTAGATGAAATATTGGAATTTTTAACTTTCTTGATTTAAAATTTACCTATGCATTTTCAACTTTTAATGTAAAAAAAGTTTTGAACACAATTTCATCAATCATTTTCTTAAAGATTTTTTTACCTACTTTTAGTACATTAAAGTTTTTGAAACTTTGTATACAAGATATTATAAACTCAATTTAAAATGACACAATGGTTTGCCAATCATTAAAAATGTTTTGACTTTACTTTTCTTGCCTTTATGTGTAAAAATATGATTGCAACTTCAAAGGTTATTTTTGTATAATTGATTATGCTTTCACCCTTGAGAATTAATTGTATAAATTTAGATTTTGGATCATGGGAGATATGTGGAAGAAGGAGAACAAAGCTTTTCAAACATGGGAGGAGATGCGGCCAAGTTTTCCATGGAGGAGGCAAAACACAATTATTGGCTATACATGATTAACAACCTACCCACAACTTGGGTGGAAGAATTCAAGGCGCCTTTTCAACAAACGAAAAGCACTTTTGTGAATGGGTCGATTCACAATTGGGGTGCCCAAAAAAATAATAAGACCCCTAAGCATTTCTGAAACTACTTTCTAGAAATAATATTTATATGAAAAAAATTTAAATAAGAAAATTAGAATAGTTCTAGATAAGATAATTTTTTCGATGGTGATGGTTTTTTACATGTGTACATAATTGTGCATGACTATATTTTTTCATGACCATAAACACAAAAAAAGTCAAAATGGGGCTTTAAAATTTTAATTAAACATGTTTTTTTGCATGATAATTTTTTGTACATGTGACCTACATCTAAAGTTAAATTTTTTGAACCTAATGCACATAAAAAACCACTCAAATGAGTTAATAAAAATCATCCCCTTGTAGCCCCTGCCTCAAAATTTTAAGACTTTGAAACTTTCATATGAATTTTTTTCATCAAATTGACCTAATAAATATGTAGTTGCATAAAGGGAAGCATGATTTTCTTGAAAAAAAGTTTGAAATCAATTGTATCATTTGATGGGTTCCTTTTGAATTCTTTATAAAAAAATCTATAATATGGTAGGACTGCAAAGTTAGTAGAGTCCATTGTAGTATGCCAGGGTCTCCTTGGATATTGGAGACTAGAGTGGCAAGGGACTGTTAAGACGCAGCCAGACCAGGAGAGTAAGACCCTTGAAAACTTTGACAGAGTCTAGGCTCCAGATCACGTCGACTGTGCGCATGATGGCAAAAGGAAATAAGATGGTGCTATCAACTACCTAGTGGCGGTACCGATATTTGGTAGCTTGTGTGATTCAGATTGATCACTATGGGGTCCCCCTCCTCGTCGCCGTTTTTCTTTGTGTACGCTTTACAATGGATTCTCTCCTTTGGTTTTATTACAAAAAAGGAGAAACAGTCAAGCTACCAACTTGGGTTCAGCTTCACCCTGACCACCTGGTACGAGAAAACGAGGAAAGAAGGTATTTTACAGGAGCTTTCCAGCAGGAGTTAGAGAACCGAGAAGATTAGAAACAAAAATGAAAAGGAAAAAAGAAAGTAAAGGAGGCTTTCACAGATCTGATGTTGTGTGTAACCTCCTAATTGAATAAATATTAAGTACCCCTAGTTTATATTGGGGGTATTAGTCAAGGTTGAAAATCATGCCAAACAGTTTTGGAAATAGAAGTTTCATGCAGCCAATGAGAAGGCTCAGCCTGCACTCAAAGTGCCATGTTTTTTTCTTTTAAGTTTTGGGGAGGCGGGGGGAGGGGGGGGGGCAAAAGAAGAGGATTTTTCTCTTTCCTTTGTTCCCAACAGGTTCCCAATGTGTTCTCCATGAGTCCTCCCAACCACACCTTGCTTGAATCCCATATGTTTTGCCCAAAGTCCTCCCCTTCTCACCTATATAGCTGGGGCAATGGGGGAGGCATTTCATATATCCATAGAATCTTCTATTTTGGGTAGCCTTCATAGTTTCAATTTTTTTTTGCCATGGGCAAATCAAATTCAACAAAAAAACATTGGACTTGTGAGAGGTATAGCTTAGGTCAAAAATGGTGATGAACTCTTTTGGGAAGAGAAATTTCATGCAACCAATGCGAAGGCCCAAGCACGCACTCAAGGTGCCTTGCATTTTTTCCTTTTTCATTACAGGGGGGAGGGGGGGTTTCGACAAGGATTTTTTACAATTTTCCCTGGTTCCCATCAGGTTCCCAATATGTTCCCCAAGTTCTCAATGTATTCCCCAATATGTTCTCCATATACCTCACCTTGAACCCATATGCTCAGGCAAATGTTGTACCCATTTCACAAATATAAGTGAGCCAAATGGCAGCAATTCAAAGTAAAACCTATTTTGGGGGACCTTCCATGACTTCACTTTCTTTGAGTGATCAGCTCAAAAACAAATTGAACTCGGGTGGCACCTCATCAAATTATTAGAAATCCATCTAATTATCATTTTCCAAAAGGCCTTTAATGTATTTCAACCCATACTTATGGAGGTAATTGACTATGACCAAACCTTTTTCCCTTTAAGGTTCATTTTTAAAAAGTCATGTTAGTTCAAAAATTGATTGATTGGGCCAAATCAATGAAATCAGCCACTTGTCTTTTTAAAATTGAACTTTGCACAAGCTTGTGACAAGATGAATTGGGAGTTTTTGTTTAGGGCAATGGTAAAGATGGGTGTGCCCAAGAAATTATTGTTGAAAGAAATAAAAGCAAGAGTATACTTTGATGGTGCCATTATTATATCTTTCCAAATAAAATAAAAATGAAGCAAAGGTGTCCTTGGATGCCATACCTTTTGATTATAATTTAAGAAGGGGTAATTACAAACCACACTACTTCAAATGGACTATCATTGAGGTAGGGTTTTCATCATTATTACATAGATTTTTATTTATTATTGGATGTCATAATAAGGGACTCATTTATGTGGAAATAACACATGAAACATTTCAACAAGGAAAAAATCACAACAAAATAATGAAAGGTCCATCTTATAAAAACTTTATATGGATTGTGTCAATCTTTTTAAAATTGAATATGGAGTTATTTTACAATTTGTGCATCCAATGTTTTTGAAACTTTCGCATATAACATTTTAAAGGTTGATAACATTGAAGGTCAAAAAATAAAGTTCTAAAATATCATATTTGAGAAAATATTGAATCGTATTCAATTTAAAACTTTTGTACATGGCAACATTTTGAAAGTTATTTATAAAAAAAAATTTAATACCAATCTTTAATGAAAATGTGTAAGAAGTAGTTTTAAATGGTGGCTTAATTTTAAATATGAAAAAATATTTTAACTTTAACATCATTTGAATCAATTTGAGGGTTGAACTAGGTTACAGGGATTAAAGTAAAATCAAAATACAAAGTATAAGGACTTTTGAAAAGGACTTTGTATTACCGTTTTTGGTCCACCTTATACTAGTTTTACCCAAGTTCTTTAATTTTATGATAAAATAGATGTGCAAGTTGGGAGAAATGAAAGGTGTAACACTTCTTGGAAGCACTATCCAACAAATCATATTGTAATATGATTTCATTTTGACATAAGAAGAGATGATGATAACTTAAGAAACATTTGCAATTTACTACATATATTTTTGTTCATTAGTAGGTGAGAAATGAAATAGGAAAATTCAATAGCTTACTTAAGTCATAAAAAATGTTTAAATGAATTGGAATGGATAACAATATGGTTTAATTGGTAATGGGCAAATGTAGGGGAATTGTCCAAACTCTTAGAAACTCGTTTTGGCTTACGGGGTGAAAACACATTACACTATTTGTAAAATGTTATCACAAGATAATATTTGCAAGATTTTAAGATTTGTATTTTGCCATGGAACTAAATTAAAATGATTAAAAAAAAAAGACTCAACATTAAAATGTTTTATATAGTATAATCAAATTCCATGAGTTTCATGAATAATTTTTGAATCATCATCCTAATGGGGTACATTCACAAATAAAAGAGTCATAACAAGTAGAACCAATGCTTTTATTGCTTAATGGACTCCTAAATGGAAATCATAATATGTTTTCAAATGACATAATTTTTAGAAATTTTGAAAACATATTTAAATTACACAATATATAATGCGACAATTTTTAGGTCAAAACAGTTTTAAATTTTTTTTGCAACTTGCAAATGAAATATTCTTAATATATCCTAAGAATATTTTAGAATAAACAATCACCTAAGTTCTTACTCAAGGTGCAACCTTGACACATTATTTGGTGAATGCGCCCAATGGACTTTTGAAAAAATACGAAAACACCTATAAAAGCTCATATTCAACAAGTATGGATTCAATGCATCTTCATATATTTGATCAATGTTTAAAATTTTCAATGATGATATAGTGTGATGGCAAGGAAAAGTTTTTGGAAGCATTTTGATTACCAAGTTTTTCTATGTATCTTGAATTATGGGTTTTTATTATTAAGTCCTTTATTTAATGAAAATAATAATTTAAAATCTCATCTTTCAAATTTAAAATCTCTATAAAACAAACCAGGGTTAATTCCTTTTGATCTCTATGGCATCAAGCATTCAGTGTTAATACATGGCAAGCTAAGGTAAATTAGGGCATTCAAGTAGCATGTCCCTCTTGCAACTCTGAGACTTCCCTATCACACACAGGTTCAAGGGCTAGTAAGGTGTGGGAGACTGCATTTAACATTATCTTCGACCTCAAGACATTGCCACATTCTAACCATTTTTGGAGTGACCTTCATCTGGAAAGTAAGAAAGTGCCTAGTAGAGTCAGAAGGTTCAGCACTGTATGGTCTCTGAGCTACTTGGGTCGAATGAAATGTCCGAGAGTTCAGCAGGGAGAGATGGTAGGACTCCAAACTGGGTGATGAACTCATTTGGGAACAGAAATTTCATGCAGCCAATGGGAAGGCCCAACCTGCAATCAAGGTGCCTTGCTTCTTTTCCTATTAGGTTTGGGGGGGGCAGGGGGGTGGGAGGAGGATTTCTTTGGGTGGTTTTCCCTGTTTCCCACTATGTTCCTTTCAATTTCCCAATAACTTCCCATCATATTCTTTAATATGTTCCACAAGTTCTCCATGTATTCCCCAACATCCTTACTCTGGAACGATACCAACTTCTTTTTATTAAAGTGTTATTTTTCATTGTTGAAGAAGCTTTTATAGTTCCTGGGTATATTTCATCTACTTACAACTTACTTAATGGCTATAAAGTAGATTGTGAGCTCCACTTGAATTTTTATGAATTTACTTAAACCTATTTAAAACATGGAGTCTTTATTTAAATTTTTAACAAAGTTGACAAAAAATGTTCACAGTAATTTTTTAAATAAATAATATTTTTAAGTTCATAATATCAAAGCCTTCTTCATGGTTACTTTTCATTTATACTACAAGGAACTTTTGTGATCTAATTTACCATGTTTAGACCCTGGCATTTGAGTCAAGAGATTGAAATTTAAAGCTTTTGTTGTGCTATGAATTGTTACAATGCAAGCCCTTTCACCACAAAAACTGGTCTTTTAATACAACTTGGGTTGTAGTTAAGGATGACATGACATTATTATGTTCTAAGGTAGAATCATGAAAGCCTGGAAGCTGAGGAAAAAAAATTTCATTTTCCTGTTTTAGTGGTGGTTGATTTGATTAAGCAAGTTAACTTATGGTGGGGTTCGGCATTTAGCGCTAGAAAATTTACAATCTCAATATTTAGGGCATGGCAGTGAAAACATAAAAAATTGAACATTTCGCAATCCCTGTGCAAAAAAATGTAAAATAGCCATAAACTAAGCATTAACATGCTAAACATAGAAAATATTACTTATCATTTTGGGGAACGCTTCTATGTTTGGGAGTGCCCCATCTTTGAAAATATTAGTGATGGCAAATCAAATGACTCCTCGAAAAAAAGAAGAAGAAAAGAAACTAATTGTTCACCCCTCGCTAATATGTGGAGGTATGAATAAAGAAGTACCCCCAATTTAAAACACCTGACAATCTCTCTTAGTTTTTCGATGGAACTCAGGGTCAGGTCACGTGTAACCTGCTCAATCACTATTTTCTGGAATCTAGTGATGGGGGACCATTGTTGAACTAGAGAGGTCGATCTTTCCTTTGCTCAGATGGACCAGACGGACTTAGAATATTCA
>Ga0116228_10002718_pt1 | contig 15322 bp, 12 predicted proteins | sample S1TSphfallax_2_FD_89694 | JGI IMG/M metagenome (GOLD analysis project Ga0116228, IMG submission 89694) | Host-associated microbial communities from peat moss isolated from Minnesota, USA - S1T2_Fc - Sphagnum fallax MG | ecosystem: Host-associated > Plants > Peat moss > Unclassified | place...
TCTGCTTCACCACCTAGTGTTGAACAGACTCTAGGAAACTTGACTGCTTGGAGCATGGGAAAGAGCAGATTATCACATCCATTTTGCTACTACTCAATTGACTACAATTTGATGGACATTACTGGGTAAACTGACCATGAACTACAAAGTACTATACCAGAGCCATAGTTTCCCATTCAAATAATGAGCTCAGCAAAAGCAGTTGGCAATCCTTCCATCCGACTGAAGTATACTAGTGAAATGAACCCATTGAAGCAATCAAGTTTTGCTGGGCACATGAAACTAACTTCAAAAGATGTACCCACCACTTCTAGAAAGACACATATACTATCTATCTTCATAAGTACTGAGAATTTCTCCAGACTTTTGATTTAAGTCAACCCGAGTAGAAACAAGAGATCAATCAATAATAAGGTTACAGAGATCTCAGATCTGGCAACATAACAGTTACAAATCAACAACCATTGTAATGAGCAAACAATCCCAAAGAACAGAGAAGCAAAACAAGCACTGACGCGATGGTATTTCAGGGACCTTCAACAGCAGCATGTGTGGTGTTGAACACCTACCCACTTTGCAATAGAAATTCAATTAACTTTGTAACCTTACATGAAAACAGAAGGTGATAAAGCATGAGATCCATGTCAATGAAGCTTTACACCCTCAACCATGAGTTCATTTCTCATTGTCATTACCCAGATATGGTGAAGGAGACAGAAACTTTCAGGTGCTCATACTATCCTGTTATATGTACAGATGAGCCAGCAACACAGGCTGAACACACAGCTAAGGCCCTACATCCAGCCAACTGCAAATGCACAGATATATAGTGTCCAGCAGATTTGATTGATTGGCCCCCCAGTATCCTCCACTTTGTACCTGCATCCAGAGAAGATTATCAAGATGTATAAATTTCACAAACAAGCAGCTATCATCTTTTCCTTCACCATTCTGATGTCAAAAGCCCCTTTTGTGGACAAAGCAACTGGCAGACCTTACAATTCTAGTTCTGGGTAGCCCAAAAAGTAGAACACAAACCCCATCAGTCAAAGAGCAAAATAGCATTAAGCTTTCGATACACTTTGTGCTGGGTGAACTGTGGTTCTCCCCTGAGAACCATCTACCAGAACTTGTTCCTCATAACCCAAAGAGCACACAACACATCCAACATCTTTCCCTTCGTACATGGCCTCTGATCTGAATGGTATGGCTCAATCCTTCTGCACTAAAATATGTCTGAGATTTAGAGAAAAACTCCAGTACTGCACTTTGAAGGTAACTGTTTCATCAGTTTAGCTAAAATGTACAAAACATGACAAGATGAGTAGGGTCATGCCTTGTGAAGGTCACTCATAAAAAATACTGGGCCATCATCTTCATCATGAACAGCAGTGACTACCTGCCATTACTCCACCTCACTTCATTTGCTCTGGACAGCGGGTGTTGATAAGTGTATAAGAATCTGCTCAAAAATTTTGGACAAACAATTATGCACAAATCCATGTCCTGAGATTATCATATTTCTGGAAGAAATGAGAAAGACTCAGTCATGATGCTGGCTAGCACTCAATTTTCAAAACACAAAATGACTGTTCAATCCAGACGAACACAAGCGGTGCAAACAGAAGAATGCTATCAGCAGGTTTCTTTTGTTTCCTGCTTACATACGAGTATCAGCAGTTGGAGACAGAAGAGACTGGTGTAACATACCAGACAAAAGTTGGTGACAATGGGTCAAATCTCCCCTCCATATCCTCCTGAGCCAAAATAGTCCCTTCGTGTTCCAGCAATAGCCTGGCTCTTCTGGTGCTCCAGCTTAGGGCATTCACTAATACGATGACCTAGACCACCACAATAGGCACATCCCTTCACCCCACTCGCCTTTGCAAGCTCCTCTGCCTCCTCCATGGGATCATCCAGAGTTGCCAAGACAGGAGGAATCCTCTGTTTGGCTTCCTTCAACAGATGCTTCAGATCTAAAAGGATAGTCTCACTCTGGTTTTTGTTGATAAAAGATGTTGCAATTCCTGTTTTACCGCACCGCCCTGTTCGACCAATCCTGTGTACATAGTTCTCTATCTCTGCAGGCATGGCATAGTTGATCACATGTTGAATGTCTGGGAAATCCAATCCTTTTGAAGCAACGTCTGTGGCAACAAGAACATCTTTCTTGCCTGCTTTGAAAGAGGCAATTGCAAATTCTCTCTCTTCTTGGTCCTTTCCCCCATGAATTGCCACTGCCTCCACACCTTTCAGCAACAAATACTCGTGAATGTCATCAACATCAGCTTTGTTCTCACAGAAAATGAGCACTGGAGGAGGTGTCTTTTGAAGACATTCCAACAAATATACTATCTTTGCTTCCTGCTTCACATACTCCACCTCTTGGATAACGTCCAAATTCGCTGCACCTGCCCTGCCTACATTCACAATCACTGGCTTCACCAGTGCACTCTTTGCAAAGTTCTGAATCTTCTTGGGCATGGTGGCTGAGAAGAGCAATGTTTGTCTTTGAGCTTTGAAGTGATCAAAAACCTCTCGGATATCTTCTTCAAATCCAAGGTCAATGAGGCGGTCAGCCTCATCCAAGGTGAGGTACTTGCAGTTGTCAAGGCTCATCTTCTTCTTTGCAAGCATATCTTTCAGGCGCCCAGGAGTCGCAACCACTATGTGGACACCTCTCTTCACCACCTCAAGCTGTGACCTCATGTCAATGCCTCCGATGCACAACATGGATCGAATCTCTGGGTAGCCTTTCTCCTTCAAAACAGCAGTAAACTCCTCCACAACATCAAATGTCTGCCTGGCAAGTTCCCGAGAAGGACAAACCACAAGCCCAAAAGGTCCTTCCCCACTGATCAAACTCATCCTTGATTCTTCTTGTAGAGCAAGCATAATCAAAGGGAGGACAAAAACTAGGGTTTTCCCCGAACCCGTGAAGGCAATGCCAATCATGTCTCTGCCAGAGAGGATGACTGGAAGCCCTTGTACTTGAATTGGGGTTGGCCGTGTGATTCCTTTGGACTTGAGCAGTCTTAGAATTGGATCTGGCAATCTCATGTCCTTGAAGTTTTTGGTAGGAGGTGGGATATCCTCACCTTCCACAAGAATATGCCACTGCTTTCGGATGTCATCACGCTCCTTGTCACTGAGTGATCTGATGGTTAACGGCGGTTTCCATCCCGTCTGCATCGGCTCCGTATACAGGATTCCTTTGGCAAGCTCCCTGACAGACATCAGCTGCTTCTTCTCGGACAGCCGTTCAATCATTTCCTTCTCTTGAATGACTAGAGCTTCCGTCACACTAATCTCTGGTTGATCTTTCTTGATCTGCGACGACTTCACCAGCAGACTTGGCTTCGCTTCCGAGGCCTTAAGAGCATCCATGTCATCAACAGAGGAGGCAAACATACCTTTCCCCTTGCGTTGGAGCAGTCTCTGCGCTTCCAGAAGCCGTCTCTTTCTGACTGGGATATACTCCTGAAAACCATCTTCCTCTTCTTCTTCTGGTTCTGGTTCTGGTTCTCCTTCTTCGCCATCAAGTTGTTCTCCAACCACCCTTCTTCCGCCTAAATTCTTATTTCCAACTCCTTCCCCACTGTCCCTGTAAAGAAGTTTATCGGAGCCTGGTTGCAAGTCCGCGAGATTGCGTTCATCGCCATTCTGCTTCCCGATTCCAGCAACGTCCACCTGAAGACGAAGCCCTTCTCTCTCGACCACTTCCAGCACTGCCATCGCCTCCGCTAAAGCTTAAACTACCACAATACCAAAACCCTAACCCTAATTTGCAGCAACACAACAACACGAGAGAGACAGACAGAGACAGAGAAAGAGAGAGAGGCGAGGAATGAGAAATGAAACTGCCGTTCATCCACAACCAACTTATTTGGATTCTCCCATCCATTTGTGCACATGGTCGGCATCCATCCATCCATCCATTGGTGCACCAGGTGTCCATCAACTGGTCCAAATGTGCACTGGTCGGTGGAGCATCATCCATGGATTGGTGCACTGGGTATCCATCCACTGCTGCAATGGTCCTGGTGAGGTTTCATCCATTGGTGCAGTGGATTTGAAGGTGTCCATCCATTGGTGCACTGATGGAATGAGAGAATGGGGCCAATTTTGCCCATGGATTAAAGTTATCAATCATAAAGTTCGTCGGATTGGGGGCAAGATTGGCTTATTTTGACATAATAGGGGATGAAATGCATAATTGGGGACAACATTTTTATAAAGCGAAATGAAATGACTAGGACCCAAACTTAGTTTTTCCACCGAAAATTGGTTGCCAAACTAGTTCGGTCCCATCTTTCAAGTTCACAATCCAAGGCCAACGAGTACATGCATGAAAGAGCTGGACAAAGGATTTTTCTTCTTAGGGTGTGAGAGAATGCAAAAAGCTTGAGTAGATGCATGAAAGAATTGGACAAAGGATTTTTCTTCTTAAGGTGTGAGAATGCAAAAGCTTGAGTACATGGATGAAAAAGTTGGACAAAGGATTTTTCTTCTTAGGGTGTGAGAATGCAAAAGCTTTGAGTACATGCATGAAAGAGTTGGACAAAGGATTTTTCTTCTTAGGGTGTGAGAATGCAAAAGCTTGAGGACATGCATGAAAGAGTTGGACTAAGGATTTTTCTTTCTTTGGGTGTGAGAGAATGCAAAAAGCTTGACATTTCTGTGAACAAAAATATTTTTGAAACGTAAAATTGGTGTGTGAGAACATAGAGGGGTGTGAGATTTAGTTATGCAAAAACACGCATCCCTGAGTTGCATGTGTGATAGAAAGAACAAGAGCAAACACATTTTTTTCAAACAAGAGATTGGGTGCAAGGGGATTTTAAACAAGAGGTTGTGGAGGTAAACTATGGAGTGATTGTAAAACTTCAAGAGGTGCATCAAAGCTTGGTTGTTGCAATGGAGAACTTAGCCTTTGGGGCCATTTTCTATTGGTTGTGTGGTCTATTTTCAGTTTTTTGCAGAATTTGTGTGAGCTTGTGAAAATAGTGGTTACCACCTTTGTTAGCACAATCTCTCATTCCAACTCATCAATTTTTTTGAGAACCCAAAACCATAACCCAACAAGCTAAATTCAAACCTTGCAAAAACCCTAAACTTACTTTGTACTCATTGGCAACTTGATCCCTAGTCTAACAAGTGCCGCAGTCATAGACCATATCTTGCCATGCTTCCCCTTGAATCCATTTATTATTTGGCATCTCCATAGAGTGAATAAGACATGGTCTTGAGTTGTAAAGCAAAATGTGGAGTGGAATGGACTTGAAGTTGTCCAAAAGAATCATGCTTCATATTTTGCAACCATCACCAAAAAGGATATCCCTAAGCAATTTCTTCAAAAGAGCATGGAAATTGAAGTGAATTGTTTGATGGAATGCAATTGATATATTTTTTAATGAATGTGATTTAGACACAAAACCATATTCTACCTCTTACTTAGGGTTAGAATACCCTAAATAATTTTGATAGTTGTGTAAACATAGGGCATTACATTGCATCATATTTGGACATGGTGCTCAAAAATTTTGACAATTAAGCTTCTAATTACTTTATGCAATTGGTCATCTTTTGAATTTTGGTTTACATTAGGATTCTTTACCTTTTCATCATTATTTCAATATGAATTATGATCAATCAAACCTCTAAATATGGCATGTAGTTGGTTTGATTTTTATTCATACTAGTTTAAGTTTATGATTTTGCAACTAATCTCCATAATTTAGCTTAAATATTTGGCCAATCAAACCTTTGATTACTTTATAAAGTTGATACTCTTTTGAATCATGGTTTACATTAAGGTTTTTCATGGGGTGGAAGGGCTTAGGGTTGTCTAATAGAAAAAATCAAAATAATCATATAATCACAAGAAATTAACTACAATTTTCATACAAATTGAATTCATGTATGATGTTTGCATCATGGAAGGAGTCAAAATACCCACTACCAAAAAAAATGACTAATCCATGGTGGCTAACGACCATTTTTTTTGTTCATACAATAGATGGAAATGGAAATATTATTAACCACATAATACATTAATCATTGAAACATATTAATATTATGATCACAAGTGTAACTAAATTACACAATCTTGGATCAATTCAAGGTTTTTTCCATGGTCAAAGGGTTGTAGTTACCATAATAATTCCTTGTGATATACTACAATTGCAAAGGAAAAAACCTCTTTTTGGATGGTGTTTTAAGAGATTGTGATACTTGAAATCTAAAATAAAAATAAATTAAATTACTTAGAAAAGTGGAAACATGTTAATTTGTAAACCAAAACCTTGAGAGCCTTGGAACATGGTTATTTAAAGAAATCATTATGACAATTTATTAGTTGCAAAGGGAAAGGGAGGTTGGAAAAGCTTTTCCCATTGTTTTTTCCTTCTTCTTTTTTTCCCTCTTTTTTTGCACATCGTTTGAAAAATAATTAATATGCTAGATTATGGTAGTTGCTATGGTACTAACTAGATTTGTGTGGAGATTCTTGACAATGGTTTATACTCAAAGAGTTAAAAAGTCCCCTTGTAAATTAAAAAAATTTGAAAAAATAAAACTTCACGAGAAGAATTTTTAAAAAAACAAATTGAGTTGTTAGAGGGAAGAGAGTTTGGACATCTCTAGTCATCCAATAGGTATGAGGCAATTAGATTTGATATGAATAAATAAATGAAGGAGTGAGCAAGTAAATTGGATTTTTTTTTTTAAGTAAGAAAATAAGAAAAAATTAGGTGGGTCTATTGCAAAAGTAACAATATAACATAAGAGATCGAGATTTGTTGTGGAATGAGAAAATAATTAAAGAGAACTAATCAAATCTGATGTCAATAGATGAGTTTATGATCAGCTAGGTATTTTTGTGTTGCAATGCAATTGGGAAACTCATATGCTAGTAGTAGTAAGTATGGGGAATATAGAGTGCAATTCGCAATGCACAAGTCGTAGTTGACAACCCATACATGTAGACAAATACCCTTAACTAGGAGTGCAAAGATCCACATGAAGGAAAATCCTAATCAATCATATTAATCAAATTAACATAGGGCATCTCGCTGAAGAATTATTGAAGAGTCATTAGTTGGGCCACCATAAGATGATGACCTTTAGCCTATTCAAGACCTTGTTATTAATTTACCACTTTTTGGTGGGCAAGTGATTGTGAATGCTAACACAAATTATTATTTGTCAAATCCCTACATATGACATTTGCTTTTGACCCCTATGTGTAAGGGGCCTTTTAGTCCTCATATATGTCACCTTCTTTCACCACATTTATGATATTGGTATTTGGAAATTGAAAAATGTTGTACCTTCTTTTGTGTTGGTTTATTGCTCCGAAGCTTACTTATGTATCCTAATAATTCATTCAAAACTTTCATCCACTTTTTCGAATTGGGCCAATTTGTAATGTAATTCATCTTCAAGAAATTTTATAGTTTTTCGAAAAAAAATCATTAGAAAATAGATATTTTGGGTAATGTTCACCTAATGTTCATTTTTGGATGTTGTAAATAAACTAACTATTTATTATATTTTTGAAAGGTTTTAATAACAAACCACCATTTATTGTTATTTTTTTCTTTGGAATGCTCACAAGCTGGTACTAACATTCCAACAAAAACTTGAAAAATAAAAACATTAAATGTCATGGCAAGTTCAACATCTCAACATCAAATAATTGTTTTATTTTGAAGATTTCATGTAAATATATATATGTACATATTAAAACACTATTTATTTTCCTTCATAGATTTTTTTCTTTGAATAAATATGGTTTGACAATTTCAACAATTTTGAAAATTATATAATTCATATTGAAGTTGCATAGGTATGACGGTACTAATAGTGGAAAAAGTTGGTGCATACAACTAGGAGGATTGGAGAATTGAAACACTTACAAGAAAAAAAGCGAATGGGTAAGGTCCATAGCACCTTCCAGTCCAACTTCAATCACAAAAGATTTAAACTATAAGTTAATTTCACCTACATACGTATTGATGTCAGCAAGGCACAAAGGATGCCCTTATTCTCCCTACATAGAAGTTTTTCTCCAAACTAGTATCACTGTAGGACAAGTCCCCCAATCCCCACCTAAAGAAAGTCAGTGAACCAAACATACCATTTGAAGATTTTCATTAGATGATGTAGCAAGGCATTAAATGAGTTCATAGTCTATGGGAAGGATGGCCTTGTTTTCCCTACTTAGAAGCTTTTGTCCATACTAGTAATAATGTAGGGCAATTCCCCCAATCCCCACACAAAAAAAGTTAGTGAACCAAACAAACCATTTGACGATTTTCATCATATGATGTACAAAATTCCAAAAATGCCATGTATGTAAGAAGATTAAAAATGAAAGTTTTGGCTCCAACCAAATCATGAAAAATTCTCTTGGCTGGGGTCCCTTGACATGAAAAATACTCTATCAATCTCTTGTCTTGGGCCCCCATCTATTTAAGGTCTTTGGGAACACATAATGGGAACAAGTTTATAATTTTAATTCATGTTTTTTATATGACATCCAAAAAGATCGTCCATGAAATAAGGTAACATCATGAATTTTGGCTTAGGCTTAGGGTAGGCAATAGAATATTTTCGTGCCTTGGAGTCCAAGGACATGTTCCATACATTGGGCATGTTCTATAATGGGAACTATACCACCATGTCCAAGCCCCTAAATAGTCAAGGGTCATTTGGTCTAAACCCCATGCCACCCATGACCATAATGTTTTAAACCTCATGCTATCACGTCCCAACCCCTAGCAACCTAGGATCATTTTATTTTAGGCCCCATGTTGTCATGTCCTAAACCATGGGCAACCTTCTCCTAGCCCCTAAGTAACAAAAGGTCCATTCCATTTTGTCATGGGCCCATGTTGTGCAATGTTCTAGAGCCCAAACCACATTGTCCTAACTTTCAAAAGGTCTAAAATCATTTTTCATAGGCAGTAGGCCACATATCAAGGCCCCAAGCTAGGGGGGCTTCAAGGCACCCATTCTTGGGCCTAGGCAACAAGGGTCTATTTTTGTCATGGCCCTAAGGCACCATGTCTTGGCTCCCAAGCCACTTGTCATGATCCCTATGCTATTTGAAGGTGGGATTCAAATTTTTTTTATTTTGCTTGTTGACCTCTAGCCAAATTTGGCTTATTTTTCTTATGTGGTGATTGCCAATCCACAAAGTTTACAAAATTTGACAAAGAAAACCATGGGAGGTAAATTTAAAAGATTTATTCTTATTTTGTGGAAGAATAATTATTTTGATGTGGGAATAATAAAAAGGGTGTTTTCTAAAACCATCTTTCTACATATAAATAATTGTACATTGCAAATCTATTTGGTGTATGATGAGTGCATAAATTACGGTTATTATTTAATGTGATTTTGTATTGACATTTTACTTTTATTCATTCCAATATATGATTTGGACAAACCTCATCTATTACTTTTCAAATTTCTCAAAACCCACATCCATGCCTTGTCTTTATAATGGCAAAATCATAGTTATAAACCCATTGTTGTTTTAGGTGGAATGGGCCCTCCTAGGTGCATTCCATCATAGTACATGTTCCACACCAATCACAAGTGCCTTGGAGGCCAAGACGAGATGCCTTGGGGCCATGAAAAAAATAGACACTTGGTTGATTAGGTCCAAAAATGGGTGCTTTGAAGCCCCCTTAGCTTGCTTGGGGCCTAAGACAAGTGGCCTACTATCTATGAAAAATAATTTTAGACCTTTTGATGGCTAGGAAAAGGTGGTTTGGGCTCAAAGACATTGGACAACATGGGCCCATAACAAATCGAATGGACCTTAAGTTATTTAGGGACTAGGAGAAAGTGGCCTAGGATTTAGGACACGACAACATGGGGCTTAGGATAGAATGATCATAGGTTGTTAAGGGTTGGGATGCAATAGCCCAAGGTCTAGGACATTATGGCCATGGGTGGCATAGGGTTCAAACCAAATGACCCTTGACTACTTGGGGGCTTGGACATGGTGGCATACCACCCATTGTAGAACATGCCCGAGGTATTGAACATGTCCCCGGACTCCAAGCCATGAAAATGTTCTACAACCTACCCCAAGCTTAAGCCAAAATTCATAATGTTACCATGCCTTCACAAATGATCTTTTCAAATGTCAAATACTTTCATATAAAAACCATGGATTGAAATTATAAGTTTGTTCCCATTATGTGGTCCCAAAGACCTTAAGTAGCTAAGGGCCCAAGATAAAGTAATATGGTGCCCAAGACAAGAGCTTCACATGGTATCTTTCATGTCAAAGGGACCCAACCAAGAGAATTTTTCATGATTTTCCCTTAGGCTAAAACCAAAACTCTCATTTTTAACCTTCTTACATACCTAGCATTTTTGGAAACCTTTCACACCTTACCCTAAGGTTTCGTAGCAAGGATAAGAATACATTTTTTACCATTATAAATGTTTTAAAATTTTATTTTATTTTTTGTTTTTTTGTTTCTTTACAATCTATTAATTATAAAGTATATTTATATTTAATCATAAAAATCTTTGAATTGACACTATACAACCTTGGATTAATCCAAACCTTTTCCCAGGCATAGGGTTCTAGTGTGTGTATTTTTTCCCTTTTTAGGGTGAGGGAATGACAAACATTCATGAAAAGGAAAAATGCACATAAGAAGGATTGTCCAAGCACACAATTCCCATCCAAAGTTTGAAGTTCATGTCAATAGTTAACATAGTCCATACCTAGCAACTTTTACTAGAAAATGTTTTTAGTCAAAGTTTATCTATCAGCTTTTGATATCCTTGTGAACATTGCGTTCATGCAATCATTGGTTTATTATGACCATGTCTTAGGAATTGGGTAAACCGAAGGTTGTACCATGGTAAAACCCCATGCCCATTTCTTAAATATTTGCTTGTAAACATTATATGGATTAGTATTGGGCAGTTCTTTGATTTTTTTTTTAAATGCCAATTTTAGTTATTTGAATATTTTAGATTATAGGAATCATTAGTTCCAAAAAAAAATTTGAAGGAAGAATAAAATAACCATTGATTTTTATTGCTATTTCAAAAGCTTCAATGAACAAATGATTTTCATGAAAGAATTGACCCAAAAAATTTGATGAAACTTTGGAAAGTTCCTTGATTTTTTAAAATTTCCGTAACCATGGTTTTTGTATCAAAAATTGGTTATTTGAGAAATATTGAAAACCAATGAGCAAATGGGTTTATACCCAATTGATAGCCATTGGGTATCTATATATCCTTCATTCTGAAAACCATTGAAGACTCAGATAAACCTCTTCCCAAAATTAAATCAAGGTTTTTCTTTATAAATTTGACACTTTTCATATTAAATATAAACAATGAGGGGCCTCTATCAAAAAGGTTAAAAGACCATTGTGGGTTTACCTAAAGGGCCAATGTTTGATCATCTAGTAACCCATTTCATTATTGGGTGCTTGTTGTGCCATGATGTTGTGGTCCTAGTCTGCCTTGCACATATTGCACCCCTCTACTCACCATGAGAGTAGTTTAACTTTGAAAAGTGCGTCATTGAATTTGGATACACATTTTTGTAGGCATACATACCAATCTATTAAGGAAGGTAGTTTATTTGTCATCATGGGATCTTCCAACCCATGAGAAGTAGTTTCATAATTATAAAGGTTTAAACATATAATACATGAGTTATTGAATAGTGATTGTCTTGCAATTGAAATTTTAATAAATCAAAACAATTTTTTTTTAGAGAAATTAAGGTGCATTATCAAGATCATGCTTAGGATTGAATAACTTTCAAGCATTGGAAATTTGCAAGTCAAGAAATCATTTGTTATAATTATTTACAACTAACTTCACATATTTTCCAATCATTGATTTCATATTCCCCAATGAATCAAACAAGTTAGATATGTATGTGTAGTGCATGTAATGCATCATATTATAATATTTTTTTTCCATTTAAAAACCCCTTAGCAAAATAAATAGTTATGAAAAGGTCAAGGTCCTTAATGCCATGTGCAAAGTTATTGGGATTTTAAAGATTATTCCCCCTCAACACAAAAATGGTTGCCTCCAAAAAGGAGCCAATGGTAAAAATGTCAACCATGTCCTTGTAAAATAATTGATTGAGTTCATTCAACCTAATCAACGAATGTACAATTAGATGTAACATAAATTGGAATTGATATGAGGTCGTTTAAATATATCAATATGACTAAATTAAATCTTTAAATGAATCAAATATTCCAGCAAGCATGTAATACTAGGTGCATCCCAAAACCTATATGTGAAATAATCATTTCACTATTAATGAAATTCCAAAATGATCAAAGGTGTGTCATCAAATGCCAATTCCACAAATCATTTCAATCCCTACACCCTATGTTGTTATGTCTAACCCACTCATTACTCAAATTAAAACCAAAACTTGATTTTTACCCTTCTATGTTTTGTCCCAACAAGGTTTTTCAATTGTCACATTTTGTTTGGTTACATTTCTCCAATCTTAATTTCATCTTTGGTTGTTCTTTCAACTTTCAAATTTTGATTAATGTTATTCGCGTCTCTTGGGCCATGGCACTTTCCTTAATGGGAATGAAATGTGCCATATTATTAAATTGATCCACCACCACCATGATTGTATCAAATCCCCTTGATGGTGGCAAATTCACCATGAAATCCATGGACACACTTTCCCACGACCCTTCGAGAATTGGTAATGGTCGCAATAATCTTATTTGTTTCTTATTGAGTGTTCAATTTCATTGACAAATCAAATAAATTTCACGTATTTATCTACATTATCTTTCAAATTAAACCAATAGTATGACTTCTTGAGGAATGTTGTAGTGTGTTTTGATCGCCATGCCCTACAAGGGGCCCATCATCACATTTCTTTAAGAACACATCCTTAAGCCTCCCTTTTGAAACATAAAGCTGATTCTATTTATACTACAATAATCCATTTCGCAAGTGGAAGTGTGACTTGATTCCTTTTTTAATGTTTTGCTTCCTTTCCTTAGCAAATTTGTCACAACGGCTCACTAATCAAATGTCCTTTTGAAGCTATGTTTCCCCCACTTACACCACCTTATGTTAATGTTTACGACTTAGTAACGCATCAAGCACCATGTTTTCTTTCATGGGCTTGTGTTGAATGTCCACATTGAATAAGGCCAATGTGTCTTGCCATCTCACTTATTTCAATGACAACTTTGGTTGAGTCAAAGTATTTCAAGGTGACATTGTCGATTCTCACCACCATGTCTTTGGAGTTTATGTAATGGCCCTTATAAGTCTTGAGATAATGTATCATGGCCCACATTTCCTTTTCATGTGTTGGCCACCTTCGCTTTATCTCGCTCAGCTTGTTACTTTCAAATGTAACCAACCTTCCATCTTGCACTAGGACTCCTTTAATCGCAAAGCTAGAAGCATTGAAGTGGATCTCAAAATCTTTATCAAAGTCGGGCAACTTCAACATAGATGTTTTCACCAAAATGCCTTTCAAGGTTTCAAAGGCTTCATTAAATGTTTTATCCCATTCATAAATTATGGACGACTTTTTCAAAAGGTTTATCAAAGGCGTGGCTATCTTCGCAAAGTTCTTGATGAAATGCGATAATAGGAAACCAATCCTAAAAATGATCTTAAGGTTGGAACTAACCTAGGTGGCTCGTAATCCAAAATTGTTTTCACCTTGTGGTCATCCATTTTCAAACCTTCTTGGGTGATCTTATGTCCAAGGACATCCACTTTCATCACCCTGAATTTGTATTTTTTGAACTTGGCATATAACATGTTTTCTCTCAACCTTTTCAACAACTTCCAGAGATGCTTTAGATGCTCTTCCATAGAGTTGTTATAGACCAAAATCTTGTCTATGTATACAACCACAAAGTCACCAAACCATTCTCAAAAAATGTCATTCATGAATGTGTAAAATGTGGTGGGTGCATTGGTGAATCCAAAAGGCATCAAAAACTTGTATGACCAATACCTTTTGCGATAAGTAGTCTTTTCTTCATCCCCTTCTACAATTGAATTTGGTAATACCCTAAACGTAGGTCAATCCTACTAAACATATTAGTTCAAGAGAATCGATCAAATAAATCATCAATTCGAAATAATGGGTATCAATTATTCATTGTCACCTTGCTAAGGGCTTTATAATCCACACACATCGTCAATGTCCCGTCCTTGTGAACAAAGAGGATGGGTGCCCCATATGGTAACTTGTTAAATTTGATATATCCTTTAGGGAAGAGTTCTTCAAGTTGAACCTTAAGTTCCTTCAATTCTTCATGATTCATTCAATATGGGGCCTTGGCAAGAGGTGCCACTCCTAACATCACCTCGATTGCATGGTTGACTTGTCTTCTCGGGGCAATTCATCAAGTAATCCTTCAAGCATCGCATTTGGGAATTCATTCAACACTTGTTTAAGGCATTTAGGAAGATTCACTAAGTTGATAATTTCCTTTAACTCAAACTCTTCCAACACATGCATCACAAACCACGTGCCATAACTTCCCAAACATTCATTTTCTAAAGTTTTTCCTAACATTAAGTGGATGATCAATCCACCCACATTAGGCCTAAACAATCCCATTTTTGGATGGGATTTTCTAATTAGCTTATTATGCCCACTACTAGGAAAGTGTGGTGTAGTTCACTAGACTATTTAACTGTGGAACCATAAAAGTTAATTAAGTTCACTATAATTCACTGCTTTTACCTTCATTAGTGAAAATGGTTCACTACATCGTGTACATGCTTTTACCTTCATTGGTGAAAATGGTTCACTATATGGCGTACATGTTTACTAAGGGTGAAGTTTGTTTACTAGGTTTGTTTATTTAACGTTAGATTGTTTATCACATTTCAAACCCAAAACTTGTCTGGTGAAAACATAGCATTATTTCCAAACATGATTAACCGGTCTACTTCAATTGTGCCGAAATTCAAACTCCAATTGAGCTTCACAATCTGGTTGGTTCAAAGCGAGGTACACGAGCATAGGGAACATGGAAATCGTTCGCATTAGAACGTAGAGAACGGCCAGCACAAGGAGGGTTTTTCCTCCGCACATACGTAGCGGTGGGAATTTCATTAGCTCAGAACGCATCGAGAACGTGGCCTTCATGTTTAGGGCGACAGAAGCAGCGCGCGCAGAGTCCATTCTTCTTCCTCTTCAAGCTCTTTCCGCCACTTCGCTCGTGTTTCATGTTGTTTTCTCCGAGAGGTTCTGTGTTCTGGGGTTGCGTTCACAGGTTTGTGATTGAATTATAGTTATTGAAAA
>Ga0116228_10002720_pt1 | contig 15318 bp, 19 predicted proteins | sample S1TSphfallax_2_FD_89694 | JGI IMG/M metagenome (GOLD analysis project Ga0116228, IMG submission 89694) | Host-associated microbial communities from peat moss isolated from Minnesota, USA - S1T2_Fc - Sphagnum fallax MG | ecosystem: Host-associated > Plants > Peat moss > Unclassified | place...
AAAGTTGTAGCTCTCTTCGAGAGCTTTCCAACGCCATGTCGCACTCTCAATTCGAATGTCGGGAAGAGGTCGATTCCCGACTTTTAGTGGTCGGGAGTCAAACTGCCAGTTTGACTCCCGGCCCTTCTTTTGCCCATAACTTTGGCTGCAGATGTCCAAATGACCAATGCGAGGGCATTTTAGACATCTACACTTCAAGACCTTTACAATGACATTAAGAACACCCCAATGCGAGGTGTTTTGGCCTCTGCTGTCGAACTCTAAACATTCGGGAGTCTCGGAGGACTCCAAATCCCCAACTTTGGGAATGGCAGTTTCATCCTCCCAGTTCACCCAAAGTAGGGTTGCGACACAAAATATGAGGACATACCAGTGGCACAATATAAGATGGCCTAGCCAAAGAACTTCCAATTTTTTTTAGTAATGAAGTTGATGCAAATGTATCATGTCTTCACATGTTGCCAATGTTGGCAAAGAAGGCATGAGCTAGTGGTGGCAGTGGGTGATGTCACATGATGAATCTACATCTTCCTAATGCATCGAGACTTACTTGCAGACTATGTGACAATGTCAATCAAGCCTATCATTGTGATGCTCTCCTTCACACTATTGCAATAAAAAAGAAACCCTAGTCAGAACTTGTCATATGAGTCCATATTTTGGGAGCATCACACACATGCACATATTGCTAACATATTTGTTTGTCAACAACTTTCCTTCTATTCATCAAAAACATATATATTGACTGGAATTTCATACAAGAATTTCATTCAAAACAAGCGTTCAAAATGTGTTTAAACAACTTTTAAAATAATATTTATTTGGGCTTGCATGGAAATATGACCATCCCCAGGCACCATTTTGAGTTGTTCTTGCAACTTGTCTAGGCAACACATTTAACATCTCCAGATATGATGCAAGTCTATGGTTTCTGTAAACCCATTTTGAAAAATCTTCTGAGATTGCAAAGTTCAACATATTGGTTCAATTTAACAGGAAGCTATTAGTTGGACGCCCCAATTAAAACATTATCAGTTTCCACCTAACATCAATTAGCTTTTAACAATTGCATAAAATATATTTTGGTTTTTTCAATGGTTTTTTTGTCCTCTATTACCTCCACTAATTTGAACCATTGGGGTCCTATGCAACATTGTTTTGCAATTTTGGTCCAAGCAAATAGTTGGAATAATTGACTAGACTTATCCTTGATGCTTAGACCTATCCACAAATTTTGCACAATAACAATTGAACATGAATAGTTGGTAGATGATCAATATTTCTACAACTTGCTTTGTATTTACAAAAAGTCTTTAGATGAATTCATTCTTTTCAATATTCTACAGCAAAGTTGGAGCTCATAATTCAAGACTATAGAAATCAACAAGGAGTTGCCATATGTAAGAGATAACTACTAAAAATAAAGGGTATGTATGGTGAATTTGAAAACTTGATTTATACACCACAATTTCAAGTGATAGTAAACTTGGGGAAACATTGATGAAGGGGGGATCTAGATAGCCATTCATTGTCAAATTATATTCTTGAGCATGTGGTTCACACATACATGCAACACATGGATAAGTAGACTATCAAGATCACAAATTGGACAGTGAACTCAAATCCAAATCACATCTAATAAGGATTATAAAAATGAAATGTGTGAATATTTATAACTTGCTCATACAAATGATTGATTGTTTTGAAGTCTATTCTACTATTTCCAAAAAAGCTATGACCTCAGTGATGTTTCGCATAATCTCTCCTAACAATTCATAAACAAGATTATTCCCACTCAGTTAATGATTCCTAGGTGGCATAAGAAATTTAATAGCCCTAACCATGTGAGAGAAAATATAGACTTTTTGGGAATCCTTCAACAAAACATAAGAAGTATCACTATGCCCCCATTTTTGGTAGTAAATGCTTCCTACAACATCATCCTCTTCAAAACTAGTCCCTCGACCATTTGTAAAAGCTTTGGCTACCTTGCGCAATGGCTCAATGCATAAAATCAACAAAAAAGACACACCATCATTGCCTTCCTTAATATTGATTGCTAAGTTATCACCAATCTCTAGTGCGGTAACCAATTCATCACCTAAATCACACATGATGTAACAAGCCCTTGTGAGATTGAGTTAAATAGTGAATACTTACTTGGCATAAAGAAAGCAAACAACCCAAAACACAAAAAAAAATAGATGTGGAAACCCCACCTTGTAATCCAAATTGTCAGTCTCCATCCCAACTTTCATACATTACTTCCCATACATATTGAGTATCATGTGGTTGAAGTTGCTTTGGCACCCATGGGCCTATCCATTGAATGTTTTGGTAATCTGTCCAACGACTATCCAACCAAAACTCACAAAAACATGCCAAAGCCTTAACAAGTAATTGAAAGAGATTATTTTTGTTAGTAACACAAATTGAATGGATTTTCATTATCCCTTTGATAGGATTGCAAATGAACAAGGGTCATACTTGATTAACATCTTCAACTTTAATATGCCGAAAACATTTGTGGAAAGGTTTGAGAGAACTAGAATATGATGACTTAGGCCTATGAAATAACTATTATTGTAAGGATACAAGCACCTCTTCAACATTCTACAACTTTCTGCCTTGGGCATTAAGTTGTTCTCTTCAAATAAATTGTTTGCTCATAACTCTTGCCCCATCATGGGCCCTTTCCATGACCACTATTAAAGAAGCTCCATAACATTTTGCAACCTCTAATCATATTTGGATATTGAAACACAAAGTACCATGGTTTGCTACTTTTGAATTGGGATGCACATCCATCACTTTAAACCCAATGCAATTGAGGAGCATATCCTTGCTCACCATATAACCCCAGTGAATCTTAAAACAATGTTGCACAAACCTAAATCATGCTTACGATCATCTGAATATAAGAGTGGTATTTTATAAGAATTTTTAAATCCTCATAAGATGGATCCAAGGTAGGGTTGTGATGAAAACTAATATGCGTTAATATAAAAATTTGATAACTATGCCAGTGCATACTTTACTTCATTTTGGACTTCAAAAGTAAAATTCTTAGCAAAGTCCACAATAGACACAACTATGTTGGTAGGGAAAGATTTAATGGATTTGTTAAATTGTTTATCTTCCCATCATGCAACAAAATTATGTTTAACAAAGTGTTGCAATTTTGGTTTAAGATAGTCAATGAATTCATTCAATGTTGTGGTCTTATACAATAATGTGAAGTTTTTCAATGATTGGCCACTCTCGGACATCGTGGTTTCCAAAGCAAAGTGACACCATTGGATTACGTCAAATAGTGATCCTACAAGTTCTTTGAGACAAAAGGATAAATTTTGTACCCCACACATTAGGCAATTACCAAACAAGCATTTGTGCTTGTGCCATTCTTCAAGTCCACCTTTTGGGCACACAACATCCTCCCACAAATGAGTAATTCATTTATAAACAACATAAGAAGCTTGACATGGTTGCCCATGCTAACTGCACACATTGTCACAATGACAGCCACATCTTTTTGTGTCATGAACAATGTTGTTGGTCCTCATTAGATTTAAAGCAAGTCTCAATTCATTGAGCTCAATATGATAGATGTAACAACAAGTATTCTGATCCTTCATAGGTTTGACAAAAAATGGTTTCAAAGATTCAAAAGACCTTTGCCCAATAATCAAATTTAGATGGGTAGCTTGAAATCTTAGAAAAAATTCAATTTGCACAATATGATAGAATAATAGTGAGCTCATAAAACCAAGTATAGTATAATTAAATGTTGGAAAAATGTTGAAAGTTGATTAACCATAATCAATAGTTGGCCTAAGGCTATAGGAATTACATTTTGGCTATTGAATTGAATCATTTTATAACTTCACACCAAAGAAGTTCAAACATAAATAGTAGGTTAAAAACTAATTGATTACAAATTGGAACAAAAACTAATTATATTGAACATTTTCAGTGATGTAATATGTGATATTTAGGTTTGTCCAAGTTGATTGACCATAATCAACAATTGGCATAAGGCTACAATAATTAATTAGCTTACTTCAAATTCATTTTAATAAACAATCAAAACTATATAAATTTTTATAACTACACAACAAAAAATTGTAGAGCATAAATACCGCCAAAAGCTAGTTATTGCAAACCAATAAAATTTAATGAACATTCTCAACCTTTCAAGTGTAGAAAGTTCTTTAATACTTTTTGATCTAAAACTATATAATCATGCACCACAAGCTAATTTGAATACCACATTTGAATGTGAATGCATTGCCAACACAACAACATTGGAAATTGTCATAGCATTATATATAGTAAATTGAATTGAGTGGAATATTATATGATTCAACTTTAGATAATGTACAATGGGTTATATAATCTATGACTATGATGATCAATTTTTTAAACTAGGACCATGTCAAATGAACCTTAACATACAAGCCCAATAGATCATACTACATGCAAAATTGAAGTTCTTGAGAATCCATTCTCCTCCTATTTAACCTTTAACTAGGACTATAGTGTACTACATATAAGTAAATGCCTTCCTTTCATACAAGCCCTAGGGACTTCTAATATAGATTATAAGGGACTATTAAATTAGAATTACATCAACCTTGTCAATTGTTACAATTTGATGAACTACAAGAAAGTTATTATAAGGCAAATTTTGGAGTTTATCATGAATCAAATAGGGACATATTAGGGACGTTGTTATAATGTGATAACTCCAAAAGGGAAATTTTTAACTCTATGTGCAAACCCTAGTGATTGTATGGACTTCATGTGGACTTTGTTATAAAAAATTAAGAATTTTATGGACTTTGTTATAATTTGTCCAACTCAAACAAACAAATGTAGGACTCAAATGTACAAACTGTAAGGACTTTGTTATAGTTTGTCCAACTCAAACAAATAAATGTAGGACTCAAATGTACAAATTGTAAGGACTTTATGGACTTTGTTATAGTTTTTCCAACTCAAATGGACAAATAGAGGACTCAACATGTACAAACTATAAGGATTATAGGGACTTTCTTACAATTTGATCAATTCAAATGGAGTATTGTAGGACTTAGTGTACAAATTATAAGGACTTTGTTATAGTTTAAGTAACACAAATGGATTGATATAAGACTAAATGTATAAACTATAGGGACTCCAAAGGTAGTTATACTCACAATATTTCATGTCACTCAAAATAAACCAATGACAAATGTCCATGGACCTTCACAACAATACACAGAAGTCCATCATGACCACATAATGAAATTCAAATTATGGACTTATCTCAATGAACTTGAATCAAAACTTCAAAACATTGACAATCCATCCACATTCATTTTAAAATTACAACCAAGTACTAACTAAGGATTTCATGCACACTTTTATCTACCAGAACTTCATTAAGCGTGAACTAAATAAGCCTAATGAAAGTCAACAAACTTGAATTCAGAGACATACTTGTGTTTCTATTATGAAGCGAATAGGCTTCTTGTTGTATATGCCTAGCTCCAATCTCTTTATGGCCACCTCACTCTTATTTGGGCTAACACGAGTTTCTTGTGCCCACCATCTGAGAATTGAATATCTTATTTCAGGCATAATTCCATTAGTCTTTTTTTCTTTGACTAGAAGTCTCCAAAAAGCTACCCCACTTTCACACATTAGAGATCATTGCATCGATGTTATAGAGACATTACAATGGTGTACCCCAAGGACTTTAACCATGCCCCTAACAAATGATCCCCCTGCACTAATTGCTACTGTTTAAATGCATTATCTGGTAGCAAACTTACCATTAGAATTGGATTGTTTAGTCTCTTGTAAAGAAACACACATCCTAACTACTATTTTTTTTATTGCCATAGCCATTTTTGGAGGCAAAAAAAAAATCAAACATGCTAAAAGACGAGGTAGGGTTTGCATTTGCATCAGTAAATTATTACTCACCAATATTTGAATGTCACCTTAGTCATGATTAGTAGGGACAAATTGTCATCACTTCCCACTAACTTCAGCAATTCCCCAAAGTCTATGTATCATTAACAATCATTCCACTTAATAACACAACTTAATGACTCATTGCATTAGTAATGACATCCTAGTCCAAACACAAAGGACAAAATGTGGTTGTAACCCTCTAACTCATAGTCACAAATTATGAAATCTCCACCTTTTTTCATATACATGAAATTGCATGTGACAATTGCACAATATTTTCCTATGCAAGTACACTCTAAAGAAATGTACTATAGAGTCTTATGGTAAGTCAACAATACCTGAAAGAAGGGGCTTTTGTTTTCATGAACATTTGGTGTACACCTTCCAACAAAGGAAGAACACCAAGTTTCAAACCATGTTGAAAGGAAAGAAAGCACCAAGCAACATGTCTTTTGTGGAACGTCTAACATCAACCAACTTGAAAGACCTATAAACATAGGTATGGTGTGAGATCAGAAGCAATAGAAAAACATTATGTACATAAATGTAATGAATTTTAAAATTTGGTTTATTGAACAAGAAAGAAATGAAAGATTCATATGTAACATGCAACTACAAAAACACAATAGCTTTACACCTTCGAGAATCAAGTAGACAACCTAGGGCACCACCTCTTTCCTACTAAACACACTAGACTTAATGCTAGGAGCATATTTAACACATAATAGTTCAATTTTCTTTCTCCAAAATTGCAAGAAACACAAAGAATGCTTAAGTATTGCAAAACTTGAAGGTTTTCACATGTTTGATCATTCATGTTATACATTGGTGCAAGTTGTATCTATAATTAGTAATTTATATTTATCATCCCACCCACCCCACATCTAATGTACAAAGCTATGTTGGAACAAATCATTTTTCTGCTCCACAACATAGAGTACATTACTTTGCAGTTTGCCCAAGAGATCCTCTTAAAGTTTTTTGCTTTGATTCCTTTAGTTGATTTCACAACTGAACATATACAAATCTATTTCTAGCTTGGGAGAAACATCCACATCAAAGGAAAGGTTTTTGGCATAAATAAGTTTAAGACTTACATGGAAAAATGTAGACTAGTTTTTTTTGGCTATTTTCATGTTCAAGATGTTTATCTTCTTCAAGGAAGGTGTGGTTTAGCATGCTTGCAAAGCCTTCTTATGTCTCTTTCTCTCACCGTCATTTATTAAGCACCTTTCTACAACATAACCAACAACCAAATAAACAACACAAGTACCATTCAACCTCATTGCATTTATGGATACAAGTGGCCAACAATACTGATAGTACTACATTCTTCTTGCTAATTTGACAAGTGGCATCAAATATACATATTGCAACAAGTAGAATGATAGAACCAATAATGCAAAAGATAGATTCTAAATTAGTAATGGGATTTTTTAGCAATAGGGTGGCTAGGGGAGCTTTTTCATTAATGCTCAAAACTAACTCCTTCACAAGTGCAAACATATTTATAGTTCTGTATATAGCCACACACTCACAATTGTAAAATTAGCCATTTTTTCATACATGTATATTTAATTTCACATAATAACCCTTTGCCATGAATGGCTTGAAAGGCTCATTCATTAGCATAATATATTTGGATTTGGGTGTTACATATTTGCTACTTAGGTAGATTGGGATTCACTAAGTTAGTCACCTTTTGCTCAAGGGCAAAATCACATAAAAAACATCAGTGCTCATTGAAAAGGACAAAACCAATCTAAACATTAAATGATAAGATGTTCCACTAGGGTAGGCATTAGCAAACAACAATCTATGGGGACGCATTAGTGTAAAAAAAGTAGTAGATTCAAGAAAGTAGGGGAAGCACCTGAGTAACAAAAATAGTAGATTCAAGAGAAAGGGAGAAACATGCCATAGTTGTCGTCTCCTTTTCCGAACTCCTTCAAAAGCATTTAAACACAAAGGCAAAGAAAACTAAACTCCTATGGAAGATTACAAATATGAAGATGGAAGTTATAGAGACGAAGGAAGAAGGGAAGAAGAGACAAAAGCGAACAAAAATTTCGATTGAAAGAAAGCTTTGACATGACATCAATCTGTTGTGAAAGGACTTGCTAAGGAAAGAAATAGGTGGGCTTTTCAGCCCTATAATCATCCATAGCTTTCGCTAAGGTTTACATATGATATGAAAAATATGCAAAGTGAAAATTAACATCTAAAAAAACTCAAAGAAACCCTAAGTGTGAAAGAGTTTCAATGGCCATTTTCATGATGACGACCATGGAAGATGTACGATCCAAGAAGCATGATCAAAATGAACTTGCAAAAAAGCTTGTGAAAGCAGAAGCAATGGTTGTTGAGTTATAACAAGAGAAGATCATTATCAAGGATAGTTACAAAACCCAACAATATGTTTTCATCAATGAGATGGTAGTTTAACAACAAATTGTATGCAAGCTAGAAATAATGATGGAATAATTGGAGAAAAAAATGCTTGTAACATTACCTTCTGTACCAAGGTTTTGATGAAGCCACAAAAATTCCAAGAGACAATATGATAGCTTGAACTTCTTTTCCCTATGTTGTAAAAAGTTATATGGTAGTTTTCATGTCAATCTTTTAGTTGCCACAAAAGATAACACATATCACAGCAAATGAATGTAACAAGACATCTATGTTTCATTATTACAACCAAAGGTGACATTGGCACAAAGAAAAAACCCTAACCTTGCAAACGAGCTTGTAGGATGAGGTAATGGTTTGTGTGAAAAAAAGATGGTATTTTTGTAAGTGATAATAGTAAACCCTAACCAATGTACCCTACTCCAATGGTGACATTGGTGAATACATCAACATCATCATTGGTAATGAGTCCAAAAATGATTTAAAAAAAAATCCAAGGGTGGCCCACCTTAAGTTAGAACATTTTAAGCCTTTTTTCTCAAAGACAAATTAAGAAAATCAATTGATATGATGCCTTTATGGACTTGCGCAACATGGAAATTTTTCAATCCTTTGTAGGGCAAAAAACAATGGGGGGCATCACTTTCCATTTACTCAATGAACCTTTAGTTTAACCATAAATATTGCAACACCTCAAAATTTGAAAAATATTGAACAAATACATTATGAAATAAAAGTCCATATGTATGATTTTGTAGTTTTGTTATTTTGGGTTTTGCCAAGGTTTTAAAGTCCATCATGGATTGGCCTTTGATTATTTTGGTGTGATTTTTTCATTGTTGTGATATTTCATGTGCTAACTTCAATAATTTAGTCCCTTTTGGTTACATTTTGAAATAATTTTAAATTTCCATGAAAAACCATTTAATGAAACCCATAAAAACTATTAGTGTTATTTCCATTAAAGTCCATTGTAGGTTGCAGTCACCTTGGTGCACACAATCATGCTTTCACCCACAACATGAATTTATTTTGTTTAAAAAATTGGATTTAGATGTGATGTATATACAAATTATTGTTACAATTATTAAAATGGTGCAAGTTTCAATTTTGGAAGTGCAGCTCCAATGACACTGAATCATTGTGAGAATTCACAAGAGCGTAGAACGTTGCATCTTCCTCGTCATTTGTGGACTTACAACCCTTTTTTTACTAGCAAAATTTTGCCAAACAAAGAAATCCAAAATCCCAAATTGAAAAAAAATGTTTGGTAAATGTTAGTATTTTGACAACTATTGTTTTTTTCTTGAATTTTATATTCTAACATATTATTCTTAAACATATAAAGTTTGCAATAACAATTATAGAAATTGGAAGTAAAACCCAACATAAAATACATTCTAGAATGCATATTTGCAAAATTATTATCTACATAGTGATCTAAAAGTAGAATCAAACAATATCATATTGAAAAACATAAAATATGAAATAAAAAACACTGTAATATCAATTTTTATTTCATCAAAATTGATTTCTAACTCTATCATGAGTTTTTTTCTCTTTCAAAACTACTCCATCTTCATGATCATCATAATCCTCATGTTTAGTCATTTTCAAAATTCCTTTGAAAATCCTCCTTAAGCTCCTAACATAAGCTTCAATTCAAACTTTTCACAAATCCCAATCAACTCCCTTAAAGCAAGCCCATCCTTGAGTGGTATCATTAGGAATGTCACACCTTGATTTTCTTAAACCTTGTTTTGAACCCTAAATGTTAGGAAACATTTAAATAAATATTTTCATATATTTTTCTAATGAGTACATTTATTAAGTTCAATAGATTTTGAAATTTCAATAATATCAAGAATATTGTGTATTTTGATTTTCCTAATCATTACATTTAGAAAAAGTTTCAAAAATGTAATGCTAGTTAGTTTCCTTGACCTTTTTGGTCAAGAACACAAATGGGTACAAACATGTAATTAATAACCAAAAAGGCATCGGATGTTAGACATAACTATTCAAATCAAATATTTATTTATTTATTACCATTTAAAACCATTGTAAACATGGCAAGTCAATTCTTTTCCCCCCATATGAATGTCAAAGAACTTAGAGTAAAAACTTATTTGATTTAACTTTAAGTTTTTTTAAAAATTTAGGATATTTGAAAATGTACAACTATTTTGTCAAATGGATTTAATTTTGCAAAGGACTATCAAAAGGATTCATAATAAAATAATTTTCATTGAAAAAAATATAAATGATAAAAAATATATTAATCACACTTAAAAAAACACTCATAATTGTAAAAATGTGGAATTTTAAAACTTTCAAAATTCAAAGAATGTTTCAAAATTGTTTTAGAATTTCAAAGTTTCAAGAGTCTTTTACCACGTATAAATGGGTTATATTGTATATGATGTACTAAAAAAATTATAACTTAAAGTATAATAAAACTAAAGAATGTGAAAATTTAAGTTTTGGTGATGACTTAAAATTTTGATCATTTTTCAAAATGAAACATTAAATTTGTAAAACAAATTCACTCTTTTAAATTTTCATATTTATTCAATAATGATTCGCAAAAAAAGGTGATGAATTGGGAAACACTTAAATATTTTTTAAAAAAAGTTACAAAAAAATCATTAAATAATTCATTTGCATGTAACATTTATTTTTTGGGAAAAGGACTTGTAGTCATTAACAATAATCCTTTTGGTTCCTATTTTGACCCAAATTTGAAACATGATTGAAATTTTTTTTGATAATTTTTTTCCTAAAATAATTTGGAAATCATTTTATTTTTAATTTTCTATTAGGCAATTAATTGAATAATTATAATTTAGTCATGAATTTCCAATGTTAAGGCTATTAATTTTTGAAAAGGCCATTTTAATTATAAATACGAATTTTTAAAAAAATTCAACTTTTAAAATTCTAAAATAACCTTCAAGCCATATATTATTGCATGTAATTGATGAACATCAAAAAAATAAATTTACAATTGGGAAAACATTTAAAATAACTTAGGGCCTAGGAAAATGATTTGGTCGTTTTTGGTTCCATAACCATTATTTGAAGTGGTTCCTAGTGGTACCATCTAAGGTTGGATTTGCCCACTATGTCTTACTACTCCTTTGTCCACCTTGTTAGACACTAATAATCCATTTTTGTTTAGTTTGTCCAATAGGGATAACATATTTTTACCCTTAACATTAACCCTTATATTTTGGAATTCATCCTCAAAATCTTGTGAATTGTACTAATAGGAATAATTTCAAACTCATTTTATTATTTTGTATGGATTAAATGTTCCTCTTGATTATAGGTGAAAGTGTTGTAAAGAATATACAAAAAGTAATGCAAGCAATAAAATACAGGGGTCTTTAAATAAAAGGACTAGCACATCAATGATTTTATGGGGACAATAATATTAATTTTGGGTACATTATTTCTAGATTCTTGTTCACATGGATTTCAAAAGATAAATTGTTATAATGTTTTTTTAAACTATTTATAAATACTTAAATTAAACCTAAAATTTGTGTCAGTTTGAAAAATAAAGTTCAAGTACTTGAAAGTAGGTGAAATGTTTTGCAAGTATTTAGTTTTTTTTTCCAAGCACTTCAATTTTGATGTGGTGAACATTGTAATATAATTTTTTTGGTTAATGGAATTTTTTTTCATAATCAAAATTATCCCTAACCCTTGAAAAATGATGTAATTGTTAAGGATACTTTTGGGGTACTTTTCAAGTCCAAATGATATGACACAAACTACTTTGAAAAGCTAGAAGGTGGTTATATATGTTCATGAAGAAAACAAAAAAAATCATTTGTTTTGAAATGTTAGAGGAAGGTTAGAAGTTTAAAGATTATTTTTTCTAGGTAACAAGTATGTACAAAATATATTTCTTGCACCCTTCTTTAGTTTCTTGTATTACAACATGCATTCCCTAAGTTATGAATTATTCCCCTTCTATTTTAGATAACCCTTCATTTTGAGGTTGAATCTATTGATGCAACTACTATTGTGCATCTATAGTGGTCACCATATGACCATGATCACCTTCATATGGGGATGTGGTCCTTGTAGTTGTTGTACCAAACTTTGTTGATTGAAATACAATGGGTGTTGTATATTTAATTGACTATTGTTATGATTGCTCCTAACATATACTTTTGTAGCTACCAGTTCAATTTGTTCTATTGGGTGAACATCTTTGTGTTCCACAAGCACCTCCTCCATGGTAGTTCCTCCCTTCATTTTTTGAAGTACTATTGATTACACCTCATGTGCTTCTATGCTTGTACCTACTTTAAATTGGTTTAGGTTTGATGTTGCAAAATCGTCTTCTGGAATTACGAAAGGTGATACATATACAAATCATGGGTAGGCTTCCTTATATGCCTTGAGCTTCATTCTATAACTTGCCTCATTTGCTGTATGTTCATAAAATAACCCTTATAACTCCTTTTGTAGAAGAGCATGTACCAAATTCCACCAGTCATCAATGTTTGATGTTTTTAACTCCATGGACTTCTACTTTGTTCTCAAGATAGTATTTTGCATGAAAAGTCATATTCTTGTAGTCTATGCTTAGAAAGGTAAGGCTCCATGATTGTCAATGTTTCCATAGTTACTTGTATACGTTTAACATCATGTTGTAAAGTTTGGATTGATCAATTACATGTAGCCTGAATATACTCCTTCACTAGAATTGTTTCATTTTTCAAATGCACATCAATTTGAATCTTCTATTTGAGGTTCAAGATCTCCACATCTTGTTCCTTGACAACATGTTCCAAATTATTGTTGTCCCATTGTAGTTTTGTAGATCTTGCTTCAAATTCATCTACTTGCTTCTTGAAGGCCTAATATTTTTGTTCTTCCTTCTCTTGAATCTATTTTAGTAGATTTGTTTTTGCCTTGATTGTAATTATTGTTTTGGACTACTCTCCTTCTAACCTATCTAGAACAATTCCATCGAAACTTTATTAAACTATAGTTCCTTAGGTTGTAAAACCTTCTTGGTCTGAACTTCCCAAGTTAGGATTTTCTACCTCAGAGATTCTGCTTCCTATATTATAATGTTGAGCTTACCTTATAGTTTTAACTTTTTGGCTTTAAACATATCAAATGCATTTCAGTTTGAGCTTTGACAATTCAAGCATTGTTTGTTCCATCATTTTACTATAATGTGCCAACAATCTTTAGATATTCTTTAGCTTCATGGCTTAGCGACACAAGAGGCTATGGTGTCTAAAATAGTGGAGTACCATTGCTAGATGTCTTTGTTGATGGTACTACATTTCTATACATCCCATTTGAAGCTTCAATTTCATAAAAACTTGTTGATGAAGATGGCCTTTCTTCCTACATTGTACTATAGGTACAAACTAAAGATGTATTTGTTCCTGTTGTAGTGGAGATGGTGAACAAGGTGTAGACCATCCAATAAGGTCTGGGTTTGGAGATATAGATTGTAATGACCTTTGCTCCTGTTATGGTTGTTGTGGAAACTCAAGTTGTGAAGCTTGTTGTCCATTAGGGCCTACAATATCTAGATCCAATTTGGCATTTTGTTCTACTTAGGGAACATGTTCAAATGACAATGGTCTCTTTGCTTATTCTCGAGGTTGTTGCTTTGGAACAATATAAGTTACTAATACCTTTGGAATTGGGTTCAATGCTCCTTTCATGTGCTTTTTCCTCTTGATTTGCAAAGGAATTTCCTTTTCTTTTTCTTCACTAAAGTCCACTACACTTTGCTAGCCCATGGTTTGTTTTTGCCTCCCCAACTTTAGATTCATCCTTGGGGTGAAATCATGGTAAGGTATATAACAAAAGTAGTTAAAAAAAGGAAGTAAAAAAAGGATTTTTTCTACACAAGTAGAAGAAAGTAGATTGAAAATCATTTAAAACAACATATTAAAAGCATGCTGCTTTTATTTGAGTTTATAGTGAATTGATTATAAAATTTGAAAAACTTTGGCACAATGAAAGTAGATAATAAATATGTTTGAAAATGACTAGTCAAATTGAGTTGAAACATACATTTCCATTAAAATTTTGATGTATTCTATTATAATAATTAAACATAGAAAACTTACAAACACATTTAAAAGTTACATCATGTTGAAAATGGAGAATATTCAATAATTCACACTACTACAAAAGTGGGGTGCATTCATTAACTTAAATCACTATGGGACTTTAAAAGTGAAATAAGTTCATTGCATTTTAGTGATTTCACCTTCGTTAAAGTTATTTCACTATAATATCATTATTTAAACATCATGTTTCAATACCAGTTGACATAATTCACTATTATAATTTATTGTAGTAAATACGTTTATTTCTATGTTGTTTTAAATACCTTATATATGTTACTTTATGATATACCTTATATTATTTTAGGTTATTATAAATTATCAGACCTTAAATTACTATATGTTAATCTACCTTAAGGTATCCTAACTAGTTTATTATAGGTTTTTAAATTATTTTAAATTATTTATTCAACTAACCTTACTCTATACCTTGGGTTATTTTAATTTTAATTAATATATGTTATTTCAAGTTATAATTTAGGTTATTCAAGGTCATTCTATTTTATGTTAGTATAAATAATTTTATCTTAAGTATATTAATTTAAAATAAGTTAAAATATAATATAATGACCTTACGTAAAATAACCTAAAATAACTAATAATAACATATGAAAAATAATTTAAAATAGCCTAAAATAGAATAACTACCAATAGCCTATGATAATATAATTTAAAATATATAATGATAACTTATAGTACAATAACCACAAATAGCCATTGATAAAATAGCTAGTAATAGTCACCAATAGAATAACCACTAATAGCCATTGATAAAATAACCACTGATAGCCACCGATAGAATAGCCACCAATAGCCATTGATAAAATAGCTA
>Ga0116228_10002721_pt1 | contig 15316 bp, 11 predicted proteins | sample S1TSphfallax_2_FD_89694 | JGI IMG/M metagenome (GOLD analysis project Ga0116228, IMG submission 89694) | Host-associated microbial communities from peat moss isolated from Minnesota, USA - S1T2_Fc - Sphagnum fallax MG | ecosystem: Host-associated > Plants > Peat moss > Unclassified | place...
ACACACCTCATTCTTTTTCAAGTAAGGTTTTTTTTCAATATTTGTAAGTTTTATTTTTTCTTATTTTTTATTCTTTATTTGGTTTCTTCATTTTTGGAAATTTCTTTTCTTTTAAAATTATTTTATTGTATTTCCCTTTCCTTGTTTCATTTGTTTCCATTCCTTTTTTATAGTTTTTGCGTTTTTACTCTTCTTTTGGTTTATGTTTGTTTCATGTTTTTATTTTTTCTATTCTTATTTTGTCTATCTTCATTTTTTTCTATTTTTATGTTTTTATTTTTTTATTTTCTTTTTCAAAAATATTTTTTTTTAGTATGTTCTATAATGAAATTTTATTTTTCAAAATTGTATTTTTGTTTGATTAGATGCAGGTCCCCCGGTTTTCCCCAAGGATTTCTTTAATAGAAATGGCACCTCGCCCGGCCCCCCGCAACGGCTACCCTGGCCGCCCTGCCCTGCCCTACCCTGTTTGTCACCACAGACAGGGAACGAGCTCCACAGGGAACGGGCAGTGACTGGAAGAATCTTACAGGCATTGCCCAATTTTTGTCCACACAGACAGACACCATGTTCAAACACCATGTTTGCCACTGTGAAGTCCCCCGCTTTCTTTAAACTTGGTTTCATCCATCCCCTTAATCGGGACAGATAGTAGCTAAAAGAAAAAAAGCTTCTCCAAAATTTGTCCCATCATCAAGCCGGACGGACATTTCATCCATCCCCTTAATTGGGACGGACAGTAGCTAAAAGAAAAAAAAGGTAGTCTTGGTTAATACAAAAAAAAAAATTTTGATTATGGGCTGTCCAAGGCCTAAATATTTTTTTTTTAGTCTACCAAATCTTTTGCCTCAAAAAATCAGACTGCCCCTGATTTCTTTTTTCTATGGAGTCAGTTACAATCTGGGGAAGTTACATCTGGGGAAGCTCCACAAACTGCCCCTGATTTCTTTTTTCTCTAGAGTCAGTTACATCTGGGGAAGTTACATCTGGGGAAGCTCCACAGGGAATGGGTAGTGACTGGAAAAATCTTCCAGGCACTGCCCACAAAGACAGATAGACACCACTGTTGCTTTTTTATATAAGATTGGACGCTAATGAGCCCACATCGAAGTGTTTTCATTTGAGATGTCAAATGAAATTTTAGGAGATGAATTGATGGGGTCGTAGGAAAGAAAAAAGATTTGTTGGAACCTTGTTTATAAATAACTAGTTTGAACCCCGTGCCTAATGCACAGGTGTATAATCTAAAAAAATCTTTAATCATCCTCCTATATATATTTGGCTACACAATGAAAACCACATATATGAAACTGGCAATTCTTAACCTTTTTTCCCCCTTAGTTATGGCGATTGATAACCTCCAAAATCATTGTTTTCTCGAAAAAAAAAATTCAATTTTAATTTCGCATTTTGGCGATATTTCGCCAGTAAAAAAATGGCTAGGGTCCCCCAATTGGAGGAAAAACTAACAGAGTGGTAGAAATAAAAATATCAAAGTAAAAGTAAATCTCCCAGCCAATCAGCGTTGTTTTCGTGCTGGTAAATTCCGCCGTTGAATGCAAGTAACAAAACGGTGGCAACGTTGCACTCTGTGCACTCGCGAGCTTCTCGGCTTTTCACGCTTCTCCCTATGGGTTTGTTGCTGATATTGATATCAAAATCTTGGGGGGTGCCCCCCCCCCAAGCCAGGCATGCCTTTCCTAGACAACGATACATGCGCAGAGGGGGGGGGGGATTATTTATTTCTGCCAGGGTTTTCTTCCCTGTATGATGCCATCCATGGATGGATGACAGGACGGACGGACGGATGGATGGATGGACGGATCACTGGATGAAAAAAGCTTCACTATAAACAACCACGACATCCTTTACTATATGTAATTTAAATTCGCCAAATATTCTTAAGTGTTTTATTCACTGTCATTTATATGGTCTATAGCCTAATTTGGCTAAATCCTCTTTGTGGGATAACTAATCACAAAAATTGAAAGAAATCAAACCTTGTATAGTAGGGTTTTTTTTTTCAAATTCCTTAGGTAGGTGCAATGGCAAGGATCCCTAGTTTTAATTTACATTAAATGGCGACTGTCCTAGGCGGACAGTAGAGTTTTTTCTACAATTCTGCTTAAATTTAAGCAAACTACACGGACCAATTGTCTAAATCTAACGAATTTTTCCTTTTCTTTTCTTTTTTTTCTAAGAAATATGGCGAATGTTCTGGAAATTCTTTTTTTAATTCCTTCCTAGAGGTCGCACTAGGTTTTTTTTTGTTGTCAGTTGGCGAAATTTCACCCCAAAAAAAACGTTGTTGTATAATGTGACTATTTCTACGCATACAACAAAATCTTAACCACAAGGGCTACAATGATGCCATCCATGGATGGATGACGGGACAGATGGACAAGATGGATGGAAAGCTTCACGAAAAACGACCACGACATCTTTTAATATATGTAATAATTACACATTTTGACTATTATTTCTATGGTATGCTGGAGTTTCATTGCTAGTAAGTTTTCAAAGATAGGTGTGTTTTAAGGTTTAAAGGGGGATTTGATAATTTTTTAAATAGTAATGAAATAGTGGCAAAAGGAACTACTACAACAATAGACATAACATGTACATTTAAAGCCATTGATGCAGGAAATATGGTGAAGTGGTAGTATGAAGCAACCATTAATCTATTTATGCTTGCAGCATTTTGTAGTTTTTGTTGCATTTTTGTTCCATCAAACCATAGGTAAGGAGAATAATCAATAAAGATAAGCTTGCATTGCCTTTATGGATTTCTTAAACATGGTGTACATTGTCTCTTGTTAGAGACTAGAGCATCAATGAACTTCTACAATGGCTAATTAAGGATTTTGGAGAGCCATGGCCAAGCATAAGGTTTGAATATGTGATTTGCATTTTTCTATTACTAAGGTCTATTGTAACTTTGGGTATTGATGATGACTATGATGTGCGTAAATGTTTAAGATGTTTATGAAATTTAAAAAAGAAGGTGTTATTGGGAGAAAGGCTAGTGCTCACCATATTGGACTTTGATATTAACATTCATCATTCCTACACTAAAAAGTAGGTTAGGAGATGTGAAATCTCAAGATTTCTTGGCCCTTTTAATTGTTGATCACCCATTGTGGGATCAACATTCTCAAATTGCTACGAGTTCAATGTAAAACAATTTTCCTTTTATTATTTAGACTACGATCCATGTGGGGTGTTTCTTGGTATTACACACAAGGTTGAATTGGAATGGCAACTTATCATTGCGTTATATTCTGGACACACGCAAGGTGAACTTAAGTCCTCTTTGAATTTCATGAATTATTTTAAATTATTGTAGCTTCTCAATAACCAATGTTGTCTATCACTAAGGAGATATTAGGCAAAAATCAAATTTTAAAATGTCTAAAAATGTTTAAAATTGTTGCCATATTCTCAAAATGGATTCCCCACTATCATTTGGGTGAAGACACACTTGGGTGGTACCACTAAAAACCACCTACCCCAAAATCACAAGAATGTTGGTTTCATTTTAATTAATGATAAGACAAATTTCAAAAAAAAATCCCAATTTTTCTATTGGCTTTCAAGAACCATCACCTTTGATTTCTTAGACCCTAGACAACTCTAGTTAAAATCAATCTGAGATGTTTTCTATTTTTATTTCGCTCCTTGGACCATTTTTTCAACTTCAAACTTGTTTTGGAATTATTACAGATTTTGTAAATGGCATTTTGTTTCTCTCGCACATCTAACTTGCAAGGAATTTAATGTACATGGGCTTATACACATGAAACATCTTCCATCCATGAGGATGCAACTTGGTTAGTTTATTTCTTACAAAAGAATTTTGTTGAAAGTCTATGAAGTTTGATAATGGATTTTTACATGCCCAATGTTGCCACAATTTCAACCACACTTCATAACCCAATCGTTGTGGAAAGAACCATAATAAACATGGCATCTAGGTATTAAAAATTTGTGGATTTTTAGGGTTTTATTTACCAAATTTTGTATTCATTTGCTATAATTTCTTAACATTTTACATTGATTTTTTTGTTGTTGCATGTAAAGTCTGAAGATTTCAAAGAAATATATTTATAATATTTTTTGTTGAAATATATCAAACGAGAAAACACGCTACTTTGGTTGTAACAAAATTTGATATTAAGGTTCCTTCTCTAATGATATCAATAACAACTATAATTGGTATCATTTAGTTTAATGTTTTTATTTAAAATTAACACAAATATATATATATTTGCAAAGATGATTTTAGAAATTCAATTGAGAATTAATTATTTCATCAAATGTTATGAGTTCACCAAAAACAACCATTTTCAAATAGGCCTTCTCTTCCCACCAACAAAGGGTCCATGGACCCTTTGTGCCTCATTGATAAAAGCTCCTGAAACTTGAGTGGTTGCCCCCACCTCATTGATCAAAGTGACTTAGTTGCTAGGGCCCTTGAACAAGGTTTTCCCATATTAACAATTTGTACAAAAAAATTCCTAACAATTGTCAATCAACTACATTACCATACATGTCCATTTCTTGTTTCAAAATGTGTAGGTGCATAAGCAAACATATTTGGTGTGCATTTGAAGCTTTAATTCTAATGCCCTTGAATTGTTGTGACTAAAAATGGTTAATGATTTTAATTAAACAATAGATGAATCTTCCATTGCTGCATTGTTTAAAGGATGCAAAATTGGTTGTTCATTGATCTTTCACCAAAAATGGAAAACAAAATGCAGTTGCACAATTGATGATTGTGTATCTATGATTAATGATCTTAGATGCTAAATATTCATGAGTACCCACAAAGGACTAATGAATATGATCATGTTTTTCTCATTATGTAAAAATTACCCTCAAAGATAGAATCACCGATATTTAACAGTGAAAGCCTAATTAGTTTCTTAATCAACAAATCCCATATCACATGAAGATTGGTTTAAAAGATTTTATCCTATTTAATTACCAAATTAATAAAATGAATATGAATAGAGTTTCATCCAATTCCAACACACTCCCTTAAATTTTAATCTTATGATCGTTTTAACTTCAAAACTTGAACTAACTTAGATCTTCTACAATGTTTCGCTATCAATTAATTGCGATAAAAGTTATGGTACAACTCCAAAAAATAATGGAGACAATGAACATGGTGATATCTGAACTTATACTTTGATTCAAATCTAGAAATTAAATTTACACTACATCATGATCTTGTATTGACTTGGATTTGATTTGAGTGCATAGGTCGAGATTTTTCTTCTTGTGATGCGGCTATTAATAGTCATGTTCCAACAAACATACAACTTTGTTTTGGTTCAAATTTTCTTTCAATTGGTTGATGTGTCTCGACAAGGTGATCATGAACATACTACAACTCAAGAACAACAATCTTTCAACTTTATAAATGAAGCTAAGTTTAAGATTTTACAACTTAAAGTGAGTATTTCTAATAAAAATTACCTTAAATCAAAAATATCAACAACATGAATATTAAAAAAAACTACATGTTCGAGTTGGAAAACAATTATGGATATATACTAGGTGGGCTTTAACTATCAAGCTAAGTATATGGGTACACATGAGCTAAACACAAGCTTTAAGTCTAGGAAGGAAGCTTTAGATTTCTTAAGCTTTAGATAGTCAAATTATCAAATTTGAAATCCACAAATGGATTAAACAATTTAACACGATTATCAAACTTGACATAGCCTAAAGCTTTGGTTAAAATGTCTATTGGTTGACATTTTATGGGAACATATGAGATTTTCACCTTTTTATTTTCAACCATGTCTCTCACATAATTTAAATGTACTTCGAATATTTTGTCTTTGAGTGGTACACTAGATTATTTGAGATTTTTATCATACTTTGATTGTCACAATAAATATCCATAGGTCCTAGTTTGGCAAAACCAAGTTCCTTGTAAAGTTGTTTGATCCATATTGCTTCCTCACAACCTCAACCAAGGTTGAATATTCGAACCTTGTAAACAGCAAGGCCACACAAGTTTGCTCCTTTGTGCACCAACTCATAAGGGTGTTATTAAGAATGAAAACAAATGCACCTATTGATTTCCACTTGTTTACATCACCCCTAATCAATGTCATTAAAACCAATAAGTTCTAATTATGTGGAATGTGAATAGGATAGGCCAAAGTTCAAGTTGCCTTTGATGTAATAGATAATGGATTTCACAACTTACAAATGAATAAGTTGTGGATTTGTCATGAATCATCAAACAAGATCCATGACAAATGCAATGTCCCATATTGAATTCATCACAAAATTTCATTTTGTAACCAGACTTGATATTATTGACTATACGCGTATGCATATCCTTGCACAACTGGGATTTTGAGGTAAAGGTGTTTTTTGAAAGTTGTAGTCTATCATTCCAAATTCATTTAAGATGTTAAATGCATAATTTAATTAATGAGTCCACAAAACCATTGTTTTAATGTGAAATTTAAATTCCAAGGTACTTGGAACACAAACCTAATGACATCATGTCAAATTTGGTTTTCAACTCCTTTTCCAACAAAGAGACACATTTAATGTCATCCTAGTTATAAACATATTATTTATGTATAATAATAGTATCACCATCTTCTGATTTTGATGAATGTAATACATGTTGCCATTAGATGATGACTTTTGTATAAAAAAATTCTTCAAAAAACTATCAATTTTTTGAAACCATTGAAAGGGGTTTGCTTGAGTCCATGCAAAGCTCGAAATAGTCTACAAACAAGGTGTTCACTTCCTAGAAGTCATATCCTTGCAACTATTGCATGTAAACTTCATCATGAAAACATCCATTTAGAAATGCGAAAAGTTCATATGACGCAATCCTAGCCTTGGGCTCGTGACCAAGGCTAGGGCTTGTAAGAATGCGGGACAAGAGGGAAGCCCGGGAAGTATATCTTATACTCCCGAGAGTGCAAGAGAATGTGAGAAAATGAACCCTCACACTCCCAAGTGAACTCCCACTTTGGGAGTTGGAGTCCTGATGGACTCTTGAATCTCCAAGGAGCAATTGTAGGGGGTCAAAACCCATTAGATTGAAGAGTTCTTTATATCATTGAAAAGCTATTGAAACTTAGATGTCTAAAATGGGCGCACATAACCCATTTGGACACTTAAAACACAAGTTATGGCCAAAAGAAAGGTTGGGAGTCAAATTGACAATTTAACTCCCAACCACTAAAAGTCAGGAATCGACCCAATTTCCTTGCGTTTAGGTGACATGTGACATACCATTGAAAATCTCTCGATGAGGGCTACAACTTTGTTTCATACCTTATCTTAATCGAAGGTTTACACACAAAGTTATGGGCCCCAAAGTTACGGGAGCCCCAATTTTGAAAATTTTGGGACTCCCATTTTGGGAGTCCTAGGACAAAATGCCATTTGGATATGGGCCTTATAGAGAGGCAAAGAGTATACTACAAGGGGGAAGGTGGTGGCTTCACCCAAGTCCGGGCCGTGGTGAGTATTGTGAGTCCGAATTTGCTCGTGGCTCGTCCTAGCACCAAAAGTGCTCTAACTATGCACTAACCAACTTGTTGTTTTGTTTTGTACATGTCCATGTGAATGATTAAGTGCTTGTCATTCTTCCTGGTCCCATCCTAGAGCTCTAACATGCCTCTCTACCCCCAAAGTGTTGCAAGCCAGGGAACGTGTTCTCCAATTCCTTGTTATTCCATTGTCTTCACTTCATACTCACATTTGAATCTATCAAGGAGCTTGGGAGCATGTCATCATCAAACAATGATGGAAAGTTTTGAACTAATAGTCGTAGAATTTTTTGCAACAAGAAATAAAAGAATTATATTTTGAAAAGGTCTAAAGGGGACAATATCAATGGAGATGATAAGAATAACATATTGTCCATTGAAAATCAAATGTTGATGTGTGTTCCTTAGTCGAATTTGTGTTTGTGACCAAAATTTCTAACTCATTCATCTTCATGTGTTACATGATGAGGATATTTTTACTCACTTGATTGTAGCAACAAAATCCTTGTGTGGTTTCATCCCATCCAATGAATATACATTTTGTTGCTTTGGGATCCATTTTACTTTGTTGATGTTTAGGTATGTGAACAAATATTTGAGTATTAAAATTACACAAGTGAAAAACATCTTCTATCTGGATTCCAATAAAAATTTGTTCAAGTATTTTATTCTTCAACAACTTGGTTAGATGCATGTTGAACAAGTACCGTGTTGTTTTGATTGCTTCATACCACAACATCTTTTGAAGATGGTTTTGATGAAAAAGACAATTTGTAATCTTGCGTAGTGAATTGTTTACTTTTTTTTATTGTGTTATTGTTTCCAAGTTAATACAATTTTGAAAATTGATAATTATTCCATGATTAGAATAATACTTGTGAAAAATAATAAAAATGTATTATACTCCATTGTCTATTCATAAAATTTCCATCATGTAAAAGTTTCTGCCACTCCCTTAAACCTTTTGAATTCCTCCAGAATTTAACTTTTCGTTTTCATTAAGGCAATTGAGATATGTATTTTGTAATCATGAATAAAAGTGACAAAGTAGAGCATACCATTGTGAGCAAATGTTTTGAATGGCTTTCAAACATCACTATAAACTAATTAAAGTGATTTCATTGTGAACGTTGTGTTCTTAGGAAACTTCTTCTTTGAATATGTCCCAATCTAACAAATGCCACAAATGTGATCAATGCATGGTAGCTTTGGTAAACCCAAACCAAGTCCTTTGGACATTTCATGAAAATTTTGGAAATTGATGTATGTGACTAAGCCTCCTATGCCAAAGTAAAGCCATTTTTACATTATATGAATGTTCAATTTATTAAATAATTCTACATTTGTAAGACTTTCAACTTCAAGTCTATAGAGTCCTTTCTTCTTTATCCTATGTCCCTTCCCTAGTATGGTGCGAGTTTGCATGTCCCTTATGACACATGTAGACTTGATAAACTCTATCCAATGTATCCTTAATCAAATCAAATATGCATCCCACAAACAAGTTAGAGCAAGTTTTCGCATGAGTGTAGAGCTTGAGCATAAAGCCCAAGCCTCAATATGCAACACGGAGATAACATTTCCCCTATAACTATGCAATGTTAAACCTATATTGTAGGCCCCAATGGATGAATTTTTTGGATGAAAATTTTAATACATACATCATGTTTATGGATGAAATATTCCAAAATGATAAACACATTTTATATCAATAGGTGGGCAATGCAAGATTTTATAAATGAAATATGCATGATTTATAAAAACTCAAAATATGTAAATTTAACAATTCATTTATAATTTTAATATCGTGTAATACAAGGTTCACGTGCTAATAAAATATCAATATTTGTGGTGTTATTGTGTACCAAATTCAATAGAAGATTACAATGTATGTTGAACATAAACTTTTATATCCAAATTGCATCAAGAGCAAATGCATAGCTAATTTGAAGACATGTGGACCAAGCCACCTTGAATGACATGACACTGATATATGTTTATGTAACTACAAGGTGTTAACCAACTTGAATCTCTTTTTACAAAAGTTTTTTGACCTCATTGATACTTAATGTGGGCTGGTTGATGAAGTCATTTGTTTTGTGATCACAAAACATCCAAGTTTTGAAAATGAAATACAAATGTTTGCAAGGGACAAATTTTCTTTTATTTTTCGAATTTGTTAACATAGAGACAAAGTCATGATAAGTGTAATTAGGTATCAACCCAATTGTCATTTCATATGTCATAGTCATCATTCCACCATTAGATTCAATTGAGTAGACTCACCCATATCCAGGATTTGGAACCTCCTGCATTCGCAAAATAGTTGCCTTCAAGTGTTTCCCAAACAACCGCTTGTTATCATTATCCTTTTTAGGTGAGGCACAAAGTATAATTTTGTTGTCATGTTTGGAATTGGAATGTCATTTGCATTTGGATTCCCACCATGATCCTCCACAAGGGCACGAGCAAGCAAACCTTGCCACCTCCATTTGAATGAATCTAATACCAGTGAAAATTGGCCACACCTTTGGAACTTGAAGCTTTCCCTTAACATAATCGCAAACATCTCCCAACACACAACAACTATTGTCATCAAGACAAAACCACATTACTTTATACCTAGCCTTTTTATTTTTGACAAGTTTGAACAACCCATAATACATAGGGGTTGGGGTGCAAAAAAATCCTTATGTTATTTTCCCCTTGCACTTGCAACCGTTATATTATATCACTAAACATTGTACATGTGAATTTATAATTGTCCTTGTAATGTGAAAGATATTTGATTGTATATGCTCTGAAAAAGATTTGTGGCCTTTTGATTGTGACTACCTAACTTCAATTGAATTCCACGTTGCATGGAACTTTCTTGAGGTCAATGTAACATTGTTTTGTATAATTCCCATAACATTATTCACTATGTTGAAGCAATGTGGATGAAAACAATAAATGAAATGAAAGGATGAAATTTCAAATACCTCATGAGCAAAATCCCCCCACTATTCAATTTAGAAATGTTAAAAGGACAACCAATGATTGAGCTCTTCAAGGTCATTACCTAATGTTGCATCAAATGAATGTCACTAAGACCTTATGACTTAAAATTTTGCATTTGTTTTAACAAATGTTTTGGAATTCTTTTAGTTTTTGCAAATTTCCATATGTTTTGTTCGTAATTATGGCCTTTGAATATGTTTGTTAATGTGGATTTTCATAGATTGAATTTGAGAATCAACATCCTCTAATTACATGTCACAAACTACAATTATCATGACCCTAACATAGAATGGGTTGTAGACATGACATGCCATAATTGTCCACCCCGAAACATGTTTATAGTGGTCAAACATTAGCCATGCTCCTTGTAAAATCCCCACTTGGTTTCATACATGCAACAAGATTGACCAATCCCCTCACCTTCAATGGACATTTTGAACAAATAAACCTTTGACAAACCTTGTCCATGGAAGACACTATCCTATATGTAGTCATAAGTGCAAAATTTCTTCAATTGAATAATTTTATCCAATGGGCTTTGTCTAGCATTCCCATTCCTAAATGTTCACACAAGGTTTATGATATTAAACAAAAACAATGTAGAAAACCTATCCATCAACCCATGCAACTTTAAACCTTATAGTTTTGTTATACTTGATTATAGTTTAATAGGATACAAAAAACCATATTTCGAAGTAGTCAACCGTTTATAATATCATGGTTACCATTTGATGGTGCTTTATTGTAGGTATTGACCATTGAAAAAAATGCTAACATGCCTACTTGTAACTTGTTTGAAGTAATTCATAATACTTGGTTGCAATAAATCTGGCAAAAAAGGCAAGGATTTATTCGATGCCATAGTTGATGACCTCGTGAGGGCTTTGGAGCATCATACTTGGTATAGGATGCATTTCATGGGCAAACTAAAAGAAATAGGACCAAATCAATTGAATTGCCATTATGAAAAAAAAGGGTGTTTTGCATTGGACACTTGCAATTTTTCATATTTATATGATGTGAGTGTTATCAAACAAGTTGCAAGAGTTGCAACTCACTATATATATGGTGCAATTCATTACAATTCAATTACAAGTTTACTGCAACAACTCTTTTTCAACTACTATGCAATTCCCTTATGTCTACAATCATAATATCATGTTGACATCATTTTTCATCCATCCATCAAAATTTAACACATAGCATTATGAGAATTTTTTGTGATTTAAAAAAAATTGATATCCATCATCCATTATGATTATGACATGTGGCACAATCAAAAGTTGCCATGTGGCATATTAATTGAAATTTGGAAACAAATATATATATGTATCTAGGTAGGTCAGTACATAACCATAGGTAGGTAAGTTGATATAGTTCCAACCTACCTACTAACTACCTACTTACCTAATTATTTACTTACTATCTAAGCATGTAGAAAAGTAGGACTTACTTATTTAAGTAGGCAAGTAGGAAGGTAGAATACTAGAAGAGTAGGTGAACTAAAGAATAACCGCATAAGTTTTTTAATTTTTTATGTGTTTTACCCTTAAGGTCAAACTTTTATGAACTCATCCCAACATGGCACATGTATTTTAATATGAGAATGCAAGAAAAGACACCTCATTTATATAGTTTGTGAATTGAAATATTATCAACTAGTAGTGGACCTTGAAAGCATTCAGATGAACTTATAGAAAACAATCTAAAGTTTGAAAAGGGTGCATGCCATGGAAAAGATGTAAGCAAGTCTTGGCTTAGTTTTTTTTGAATGCAAGTTGGGTTTAACATCATATCAAATTTTTCATGTTGACAATTTGCATAAGTAAGTGGGGTAGGAATGACAAACACATATACCCTCATCATATGTATTGTTAGTAAGGTTGAAGACAATATGAAAGTCAAAAGGTTTGGTAGTCACTTTAATACTTTGTTGTTTCTCATGCTTGAAGGTAGACAACCTTGAAGTGATAGATGGAATTTGTGAAGGCAATGCCATATCTTCACCATGAATTTTATAATTCCCTACATGAACCCTCCAAACCCAAAAAAAAACCCAAATGCCAAGGTTGCTAGAAAGTTGCATCAATAACACAACCATTTTGGTCAAACAATTCATGTTCCACCAAAAATGAATGAACGTGCAATTTGAACCTTATTGAAAAAACAAGACTTGAAACCTCTACAAAGTCATCCATTGAAATGTCCATGGTCAATGGTATAGAGTTTCCTATTGAAACACAAAAAAATCACAACTTGAACTAGGTCATGCCATGTCGTAAACAACAAAATAATGTGTTGATTCAAAACTTTTGATGAATAAAAAAGGAATGTCAATAGTAAAAGCAAAAAAATCAACCTTAATATCACAATCCGGAAGGAAATGATTAAAAGATTTGTTGATAAACAAGGAAATAGATCCAACAACGGTTATCTTGTTGCAAAATACAATGGGAAGAAACAACACCCATCTAAGAAAGAAAACACTTGAAGTTGCAAAAATTTAAGTGGTATGAAAATGGCAAGACCAAGATAATACACAGATAAGTGTGAAAAACCACACAAATGCAACTAGCTTATTTGGTAGGGTCATAGTCTCTTTAAGAATCAATCTAGTATTTTCCTTCTTTTCCATTATCCTTAAAGTTGAAGTTTTAATAAGATTTTCATTAAAGCAAGTCTACCATTACAGATTGTCCATTTTTTTCCCCCAAAATAAAATAAAATCAACAATTATAAACTAAACAACATCCCCAGTGAATTTATGTTGGAAAAGCTCAAAGTTTGAATAAATTCTCAATTTGCCCACTACTATATTAATAGATTTTTTAAAAAGAGGTAATATCCTTGGAAAGCATGTCGGCAATGAAAAAATTATATTGCCCATGAACATCAAATGGCAATGTAACTTGAAGGCAATAATAACATATTCAACAATGTTCTAAAGCTTTGTAGACGCAATTAGTAACACAAAAGTGTTGCAATCAAACATTATTAAAAAGGTGTTGAAAACACAAGCATCGTGGCACCATTAGAATTAAACATATAGAACTTTGAGCAATCAAAATTACTAGTTTTTCCCTCCCATTATTTCTCAATATTACTTTTGTTTCCAATATTTAAAACAACTTTAAAACATAAAACATTATTTGTAGTGTTGTTACTTTCCATGACGATTATGGCATTAAGGTGTCATGGACATTTGCATGAATTTGTGGCCTAATAAATTGATAATGTCAGAAACTATACCAACAACCATCAAATTGAATTCTTTATATTTAATCCAAAGTTTTTTTTTTTTGACAACAACACATAGACCATTCCCACATATATTGTTAACAGTCATAGGACCATAACCTGACCAACCCCTAATTGATCTAGGACAATGCAAAAATACACAAAAAATTAGACCAAATTAGTATGCCTTGACATTCAAGAGTTTAAATATCTTTACCGACAATTCCTTTGACATTGCACCAAATTTCTAAATGCAAAAGACAATAGAAACAAGGGAGCGGGTGCCAAGGAAGACATGAAATTATGGGCACAACTGAACCAACTCTAAGCAAAGGAGTAATATTCTATGGCACCGAAAGGCAAGTTTTTAAATTCTCAACAAAATTACTAACCATTCTAGAGTCACAAAAGAATGATCAACATAATACTAAAGTTGATGATGTTGATTTCAATAAAAAAATTGTGTCTAGGGAAGTTGATGAGATGGTGGTTGAATAAGCTAAGCTAGATGATGATGCCATTTTGGACAAAGAGCAAATGGGAAAATTGATTTTTTCATATGAAGCAAATAATGTATTACATACCAAAATTCTTTCATTTTCAATACATATTTGTGCACAAAAAAATCTAATAATAGACTTGGATAGAATTAAAGATCACCTTGTTATCCTAAGTTACATTTGTGTTTTGATCTTGTACTTCTATTGTTTTCAAGCAACTAGTTGAAGGAAAGCTCAAGGAAATGAAAATGGAAGAGGTGGGAGCACTCGAAACAAAGACCCCACATAAAAAGGTAAGTTTTTGAACTTGAAAGCTTCTTTGAAAGCTTCTTGTTTATGTTTGTTTATTCCATAGTTAAAATATTATTATTCCTATTTAAACAATGGATTCTTCTTCATTTTCCTACTCCCAACAACTACAATGAAGTGTTTTTTTTTGTTCAATTTCTCTTCTTCCTATCTTTTCTTCTCATTCTACTTAATTATTCCTCTTTTTTCCATTTTTTTCTTCTAATCAATTGTCTTTGACAACAATCAACCTTTTCTTTTATTTGTTAGGTTTCTAGAACACAAGTTTTTGTTTACAGTAAGCTTTGGGGGAGCATGGGAGCTCCATAACCATACCCATTTTTTGTAGGAACTACAAAATGCTCCCTTAGTTCAATCCCAACAACTACAAACCAAAAAAATAGTCTATTATCATTGATGACAATTGACCTTTTCATTTCTCTAAGCCCTTTTTTTTTCTTAATGTTTTTTTTCTTTTCCATCACTAGGAAAGCTTGGAAGGCTCCTTGGCTTCTTCTTCTTGTGTGATAGTGTATGTAAGTGAATGCCAACGATTTTTTTTCATTTTTTTCCTCCTTGCCACTACAACAAAAGAGGGGTATATTGCGATCCAAATATCATCGTAAACAACAAAGAAAAAAGTTTCTGAAAACCCACAGTTGCGAACCACAATTTCTCGCAAACTCTTAAGCTGTTACGAAACCATAACATTCGCACCCGTACAATCGCAAGTTCTTCGCAACTCCC
>Ga0116228_10002722_pt1 | contig 15315 bp, 16 predicted proteins | sample S1TSphfallax_2_FD_89694 | JGI IMG/M metagenome (GOLD analysis project Ga0116228, IMG submission 89694) | Host-associated microbial communities from peat moss isolated from Minnesota, USA - S1T2_Fc - Sphagnum fallax MG | ecosystem: Host-associated > Plants > Peat moss > Unclassified | place...
AAGCCAATCGGTAGTTATCAGGTTTATTCCTGAATTTTTTTGCTTCTACATCAGTACGAGGTGTGAGGTTTTCTAACCCCTCCACTATCTCTACCACACAAGTACCGCATTGACCATAACCGCCACAGTTGGTCATTTTACCAATGAATTTATAGAGTTCAATCCCGTTTTCCACAGCTTTGAGTCGGAGATTAGCCCCATCTGCGGCGATTACTTCTTTATTCTCTTTGACAAATTTAATGTTTCCCATGGTGTTTAACTTTGCGTTGACCAAGCTGAATGATTATCCCACTTAATTATATTAATTTATTGCAGACTATTAAGAAATATCAAGAAATATCAAGAAATATCAAATTAGGTCAAAAAAATAGGACAGGTATTAGATACCTGTCCTGGGGAAAATTGACGAAGAACGATCTTATCTAAAACCAACAGCAGCTTGCCAAACAAAAGCAAGTAAAAGAAAGAAAAGAGGAATGACGGGGAGAACATCTACCAAGGGGTCGAATATTTGGTAAGCTTCCGGTAATTTAGCTAATAATATTGCTGCTTCCATGTTTTCTTAAATCCAATTATCCAGCACAGATTTCATATTTGAGATGTATATTAACATGGTTTGGGGATCAAGGGATGGAAAATTCCTCATGCGGTGGAGTAGTTAACCAATGACCAAAATCAGCTAAGAAGCGATCACTCAAGATAGCTGTGCGAATTTTTTGGGTAAACCCAATCAATTCCGTGATGTTGTGAATACTCAACAGAGTGTAAGCGAGAATTTCCTGCGATCGCACCAGATGAGATATATAAGCTCGGCTGAAATTTGTACAAGTGTAGCACGGACAAGTTTCATCCAGAGGTGCAAAATCATCGCGGAACTTGGCATTTTTCACATTCCAGCGTTCCCCTTGGACTATTGCTGTCCCATGTCGCGCCCATCTTGTGGGAATCACGCAATCGAATAAATCCACTCCAGCAGCGATGGCGATCGCCATTTCTCGATAAGTCCCCACACCCATCAAATAACGCGGTTTATTCACTGGTAAAAGAGGAGCAGTTGTTTGGACTATTTGCGCCATCAATTCCACTGGTTCACCCACACTAACACCACCAATAGCGTATCCTGGTAGATCCAACTGCGCCAAAGCCAGCGCCGCCTGAGCGCGTAAATCCAAATATACTCCTCCCTGAACAATGGGGAATAGTGCTTGGTGGTCGCAGTTATGAACTGCTATACAGCGCTCCAACCAGCGGTAAGTCCGATCAGTTGCAATTTCCACTTCTGTGCGCGTAGCTGGATAGGGTGGACACTCATCAAAGGCCATAATCACATCAGCCCCAAGTATATGCTGAATCTCGATCGACCGTTCCGGGGTTAATTTAATAATTTTTCCATCATGAGGCGAACGGAATGTAACCCCTTCTTCTGTGATTTTTCGCATCTCGCTCAAGCTGAAAACCTGGAATCCACCGGAGTCAGTCAGCATCGGTCCATTCCAACCCATAAACTTATGTAGACCGCCACCCCCAGCCACAATATCTTCTCCTGGCTGGAGATGTAAATGATAAGTATTAGATAAGACCATCTGCGCTCCAGTATCACGGAGTTGAGCAGGCGTAATAGTTTTGACATTTGCCAGTGTTCCCACAGGCATAAATCGGGGAGTTTCGACCACACCATGGGGAGTGAAAAAGATTCCCGCCCTGGCTTTGGTCTGACTACAGGTAGCTAGACATTGAAAAGAAAAATTAGCACTCAAAGCAAAAGTAAAGATATTTGCTTAAATCTTAACATTCTTTAGTTCCTGACTTTTAGAATAGACCAGAACAATCATCGTCAATTTCCGCATCCCATTTAGCTGAGAAAACCTGATCCATCATTGCTTCTATGGCGCTAACATCTATATTGCGATCGCGCCGTTCTTGTAGAGGTGTTGACAAAGGAACTAATCTTAGACAAATATCTTCTTGAATCAAATCAAAGTAGGTTCCTTGCTCAGAAGATTGTTTCAGTTCCAGATAATCAAAACTATAGACGTTGATATAAAGCGCATTGTTGGCAACTAGTGTAGACATCCGGGGGTCAGAAAACACATCCATTACATCCCCTTCACCCTCGCTCAGTATTTTGTCTTCTTGGATATAGATGTAGCGGACTCTACCTAAGTCATTTAGTAGTCGCCGGATGTCCAGCTTATTCACAATTACGCCTTGATTAACAATACACGGAGCTGGTATCCTGGTGTCGGGTAGATGGTGACTCATAAGGAAATAGCTATTCTGGGAACACGAGTAACGACAAAATTAAAAAATAATAACTATACTAATTCAGTTATTCCATTAAGTTTGTTGACTCCCTATATTTCCAAAATATCAGCTGTATAGGGGGAACGTCGAATATTCTGAGATAAGTCATTTACGGAAGTTGAAACTGTAAATACATGACTTTAATTTCTCTAAAATGCACTTAGTGCTAGTCAGTTGTAAATTTTCGTTAGAGTTATCTAAAAGGCATAAGAACATCATAACAAAATTTTCTACTTAAATGTCTACTTAAATTGATGACACAAGTGAATTTTATTTGCAGCTGGAAAATACAAGCAATTAACATGAGTAAAATATTACAGTGGTTGCAAGGAAAATTATTACAAATAGCCGCATCAGTTATTTTTTATACTGCTATTCCCTTACCTGAGGTCAAAGACTTAGATTTCCGGTTGGTCGCTGGTGTTGCTCCTTTAATCGGGTTGATGATTGGTGGGGTTTTAAGTTTAGGGGATTTAGCCCTCAATTATCTGGGTATCCCTTTGGCAACTCGTAGTGCTTTAGTTGTAGTAGGTTGGATTGGGATTACAGGGGGATTACATTTAGATGGAGCCATGGATACTGCTGATGGATTGGCGGTAAATGACCCGGAAAGGAGATTACAAGTTATGGCTGATAGCGTGACAGGGGCTTTTGGAGCTATGGCGGCGATCGCGATTATCTTGCTCAAAACCATCGCCTTGATCGATATAAGTCACCCAGAAAATCGCTATTTCGTTTTAATCGCCGCTTGTGGGTGGGGACGTTGGGGACAACAGGTGGCTATTCTTTACTATCCTTACCTCAAAGCTACTGGTAAAGGTGCTTTGCATAAACAAGCGATTACCCATAATCGCGATTTACTTCCAGGGCTTTTCTTATTAACGGGTTTGAGTGGTTTAGTTTTACTGTTCAATTCCCACAGTAGCAGTAGGCTGGTTTTTGCCATAGAAATGATATTCGCCGGTACTGCGATCGCCACTTTGACAGCAGCTTGGTTCAACCATAAATTGGGTGGACATACAGGAGATACATATGGAGCCGTAGTTGAATGGACTGAAGCCTTGTTTCTTTGTCTAATGACCATTTAAAACATTTTGGGGAATGAATGTTCCCGCAACTACTGCTATTCCCAAAACTGAAATAGAAGATTTTTCCAAAACTGCTCTGGCTGAATTGGCGGTAGCACCAGTAGTATAAATATCATCGACTAGTAGCACTTTGGTATTTAACCAATTTCCGTCAGCTTTTTTGACAACAAAAGCATCCCGCAAGTTTTTTTCTCTTTCATTCGGGGATAATCCATATTGGACTTGTGTGTTTTTGATTCGTTCTAAAATGTTTAGTAATTTGTAACCCGTTATTTGACTGAATCCTTCAGCAATGAGAGTCGCTTGGTTATAACCTCGACTTTTAAGTTTGTCAGAGTGAAGCGGTATGGGAACAACTAAAACCTGCTGAACGTCCAATCGGGGTGAATCGAATAACCATGCTTTTCCCAGCCATTGACCTAAAATTCTGGCAATTTGTGGTTGATTTTCATATTTCGTGGCGGCGATCGCTCTTTTTAAAGCACCACTATATACACCCCAAGCAAATATAGGTAAAGGCTGTTTCCACAAAGAACTAGGATTTTGGTGACGATGGATTTGCAACTGCTGGATGCAATAGGAGCAAATTTCGTTAGGTGTGGAGCGTTCACATAGGGGACAATTGATGTGGAGAAACAGATTGAGTAAGCTTTTGAGAATGGTCATTTACTCGGATTGACTAATTGTATTCACCTAAATTAGTGTAAATTTCAATCAAATTTCCCTCAGGGTCGCGGAAATGAGTTGTGCGAATTCCCCATTCTGGACGTTCTGTAGGTGGAGCAACTATTGTCACATTTTCGTCTTGTAATTTTTGATATATTCTATCCAGGTCATGTACAGCAAAGACTAGAGAAGCTTTATCAGTGCTACGGAAAATTAACGGATGCTCAGTAATAGGAATAATTCCCACCATAAACTCTTTTTTCACGAGCGCCAAATGGATGTTTCCGGTATTAAAATCAGCGTAACCCGTATTTTCATCCCCCCACTCAGGTTCAAATCCTAATAAGTTGCGGTAAAAAAGGAAAGTATCTTTGTAGTTGGACACAATTAGCCTAAAATGTGTAAGTTGAAATTCCATATGTTTTATTTATGTTGGCTTAACTAACTATGAATCCTTGGTTCTGGGTGGAAAGTTGCCAGTAAATCACCTTAGCTCTCGTACTATTTTAATATGAGATGGGTAACGAAACATAAAGTTTAAGACTACCCTCGCAGCTTTTCGTTCACAATGGGAATAGTGAAGTAAGATGACATCCAGATTGGCGATCGCTTGCTCTACCCAAGCTTTACTAGTAGGTTGCTTGAGCGCGTTAGAGGTTTCTAAAAATCAATTTTCGCATTTGGGACTTTTGCTAGCGTTGTGTGCCAAAATATAAGACTGAGTTTCCTGCTTCTCATTCGTAATTCATTTCATGAGGAGAAGTTATCATGTTCATTAAGCCAATGTTAGCTCGGTTGCAAAATTCTCTAGGTCGTGACGACTTAATAGAGCAAATGGTTTTGTTACCAGAACCAAAAAAATCCTTTTCTCCTGGGTCTGCTGGTCTTGGTTCTGTAAATCTCATTGTTGGTTATAGCGCTTCTCCTAAAAGTCATACAGCATTAGATATCGCTTTTTGGATTGCTCACCAAACTCGTTTGGCGACTAATGCTGTAGTTAAAGTCCATGCTGTATATGTGGAAGTGAATAAATCTCAGAATCAATATTTACATGTCTTTGACTTTGAACACAATCAACAGCAGCGATCGCCACATCCACTCAGTTATCATATATCGCAACCAATGACATCAACATTGAGGGAGAACTCTGCCTATACTGCAACTAAGCAAGGAGATAAGATTCTTGAGCAAGCAAGAAATCTAGCAGAAGAATGGGAAAGTTCTTTTGAATCTCATCTGTGTTTTGGTCGCATAGGTTCAGAATTGAGGAAAATTGTGGAATTATCTGCTGCTGGTATTCTCTTCTTAGGCTGTAGGTCTGTTCATCATCCTTTAATTCAGACACTAGGCGATCGTTTTCCCTGTGCTGTTTTGGGAATTCCCCATTGTATAGATGACTAACTGAAAATGTTAGGAACTACACTCGTCGGAAGATACCAAATTATCAGTCACCTGGGGGGTGGAGGATTTGGCGATACTTACATTGCTCATGATATACATTTACCTGGTTCACCTGAATGTGTTGTTAAGCAACTTAAACTTCAATCGACTAATTTGACAACTTTAGAAACAATGAGGCGGTTATTCGATACGGAAGCCCAGGTTCTATACAAGTTAGGGACTCACGATCGCATTCCCCAACTCTTAGCTTACTTTGAGGAAAACGCCCAATTCTATCTTGTCCAAGAATTTATTGTTGGTCATGACCTCAGCCAAGAGTTAACATTGGGGAAAATCCTCCCTCAAGAGCAAGTAGTTACTCTATTACAAGAAATTTTAGAGATTTTAGATTTTGTACATCAGCAACATGTGATCCATCGTGATGTTAACCCCCGCAATATTCTCAGACGTACAGCTGATAGTAAGTTAATCCTGATTGATTTCGGTGCTGTTAAACAAATTACTACACAATTTATTGTTCCCCCAGGACAAACTAAATTTACTGTGGCGATCGGGACACCTGGTTATATTCCTAGCGAACAAGCTCAAGGGAATCCCAAGTTGAGTAGTGATATCTATGCTTTGGGGATTGTGGCGATTCAAGCTCTCACAGGACTATCGCCCGATGAAATGCTTAAAGACCCGCAGACAAATGAAATCGTCTGGCGACATCTATCTACAGTATCACCAGAATTTGCCCAATTTATCGATCAGATGGTTTGTTATGATTTTCGCCAGCGCCATGCTTCAGCAACTATCGCATTAAAGGCGTTGGAAGAATTATTTCAACCTATGAGAACAATAGCTTTAGCTCCAGCTACGCCACTTCATCATCTGCCTACACCTCAGCTGAAAAAAGGTATATTCTCCAAATTGGTGTTGAGCTTATTTTTCATCGGTTTTAGTAGTATAATCACAATATTTATCTTTCATCATATTAATCATCATCATGCCCAAGAACTATCTATCCAGGGGAATACATTTCTACAATTACAACGTTATCGCGATGCGTTAGCTGTTTATGAGCAAGCGGTGAATCTCAAACCAAATTATGCTCCAGGATGGTATGGAAAAGGTAAAGCATTATGGGAATTAAAACAATATTTACTAGCTCTATCTGCTTTTGATCAAGCGATCCAAATTCAACCTAATTATTTAGAAGCTTGGACTGCAAGAGGATTTACCTTAGTAGGTTTAAAACGTTATCCAGAAGCGATTTCTGCCTTTGATCGAGTATTGCAACTTAAGCATAATTCTCCAGATATTTGGTATGCTAAGGGTGATGTCTTCAGGAAAATTGGCCAGTATGATCAAGCGATTAAGGCTTACGAGCAAGTAATTGACCTCCAAGCAAATAATTATGCGGCATGGTATAAAAAAGGCATGTCTTTTCAAGATTTAAAAAGATATGATGAGGCAATTACAGCTTATAATAAGACTATCGATTTAAAAGCAGATGATGAATTAGTCTGGTACAATTTGGGTAATTGTTTTGTCAATCTCAACCGTTATGAGGATGCTTTTAAAGCTTATGATAAAGCAGTACAATACAAACCCAATGATAGTCTGGCTTGGTTATCGAGGAGTAATGTTTTGATGACTCTACGACGATATCCAGAAGCAGTTGACTCTTTCCGTCAAATAGCCAAAGACCATCCGAATAATTATGAGGTTTGGTATAATTTAGGATGGGCGCTACATCAAAATCAACAGTATTTAGCAGCTATCGAGGCGGATAAAAAAGCTATTTCCTTAAGACGGAATGATTATCTAGTATGGTATAACTTGGGAAATTCTGAATATAGTTTGCAAAAATATTTGGATGCGATCGCCTCCTATAGTAGAGCAGTCCACTATAAACCCAGTCATTATGAAAGTTGGTACAGTAGGGGTAATGCTTTTTTGAATTTACAAAAATATCCAGAAGCGATCTTTTCTTATGAGCAAGCGATAAAATATAAGCCTGACGATCAGCAAGCTATCAATGCTCTCAATCAGGCTCAAAGTCAGTTAAAATCTCATATGAATATACCTTAAATAGTAAAATTCAGTAAATTGATGAAGATTAACCGATCATTACTTCTAGCTGGGAGACAGTGATATTCATTAAATTAGCTATTTGTTCGAGAGACATTCCTGTTTGGACTAAATTTGTAGCTAATTCTCTAAGTTGAGATTCTGCTTGTTCAGCCCGCAGTCTTTCCTCTTGAGTCCGCAGTCTTTCCTCTTGAGTCCGCAGTCTTTCCTCTTGAGTCCGCAGTCTTTCCTCTTGAGTCCGCAGTCTTTCCTCTTGAGTTTGTTCCTTCTCCATCTCTACCATTTCTTGAGATGTAGGTAATAGCTCACCTTCCAAGGTACTCCATCTTAACCAAGTAGCATCAATATTCCTATAAATGCCTTTCCATCGCACAAGTGCTAATCCCAAGCATTGACTCACAAATTGGTTCTGTGAATCAGGTGTAATCGGTTGATAAACTCCACAATTTAACCGAAATCCAGCCCAATCCTCAGAATTAAAAGGGTCAAACCAAAAATATTCAGGGACGCGTAGTAAATTTTGGTAAATCAGTTTTTTCTCATGCTTGTCTTTGTTTCTGGTACTTTCGGATAACAACTCAATCACCAAATCAGGGGGTTTTCCTTCTTCCCAAACCACCCAAGACAAACGCTCTGTTTTTGGTACTCCCAAAACCACAAAAAAATCTGGTCCGCGAAAATCTTCGTTTTTGACCTGTTCTAAGCTGTAATAGACAAACATATTACCATTGACAAACCCGTCTGGTCTTTGAGATATCCAGGGGAATAGGGTATCAATCAGCATGTCCATTTGAAATTTATGTCTTGCCGTTTCCATCGGAATTCCATCATCATAAGGAAGTTCTGCCTGAGTTGGAGGCGTTTTCACACCGGAATCAGCTACGATAATTTGTGTCATGGGCTGTTTTGCGTGAAAGATTAGTACTTTCTTACTATATTATAGAGGGATGGATATTTTTTAGAAACAAGATGAATCAAGATGAATCAAGCTAAATAGTTTTCCAGGGATTGACGCATTTCGTTGACAGGGATTTTTTCTAATTGTAGCCAAATTTTTAAAGCAGCTGCGCCCTGTTGGACTAGCATTTCTAAGCCATTAAGAGTAACTGCGCCTTGTTTTGCTGCTAATTGGAGAAATTTTGTCGATTTCGGGATGTAGATCAAATCATAGGCGATCGCTCCTGAAGATATACTCGCCATTTCCTTTGTAGTTAAAGGACAATCTTGCTCATGGGGATACATTCCCACAGGAGTCGTATTCACCAACAAATTAGCTTGGGGAATTAGCTTTGGCAAGTTTTCCCATGGGTAAATTTGCAATTGACTGGCTTGGTGTGAGTTATCCCAACCGTAAGAGAACTCCTGTAATTTTGTCCAATTGCGTCCCACTAAATGAATTTTCCCCAAACCTAGCTGTATACATCCAGCCACAATAGCTCTAGCTGCTCCACCACTACCCAAAATTACCGCCTCTTTTTGGCTCCAGTCTTGTTGATAAGTGGTTTGTAAAGGAGCAATAAATCCTTCTACATCCGTGTTTGTTCCTATCCATTTATCTGCTTGGCGACTTATAGTATTAACAGCACCAACAACTTGAGCCATGGGAGTGATTTCGCTCAATAAAGGTAAGATAGCCTGTTTGTGGGGAATGGTAACATTAAAACCAATAATACCCATAGCAGCAAAACCGGCGATCGCTATCTCTAAATTCTCCGGCGCGATCGCCCAAGGAAGATAAATATAATCTAAACCTAACTGACGGAGTGCTACATTATGCATTACTGGAGAAAGAGAATGTTCTATAGGATGTCCAATTACTCCTAATATTTTAGTTTTACCAGTAATCAATCTTTCCTTGGTCATTTTAATCAATAGTTATAATCAATACTTAATTAATAATTTATCTTATGTTGACAACTACGATTAACCCTATTCCTGGACAATACTGGGAATGGCATGGACACAAAATATACTATGTCCAATCAGGAACACAAGAGCATTACCCACCTTTATTATTAGTACATGGTTTTGGTGCTTCTACAGACCATTGGCGAAAAAATATTATGGAACTTGCAGAGAATTTTTCTGTATTTGCTATTGACCTTTTGGGTTTTGGACGTTCAGCTAAACCTAAATTGGAGTATAGTGGGGAACTATGGCGTGATCAACTGTATGATTTTATCAATGAAGTAATTGGTCAAAAAGCAATTATAGCAGGTAACTCACTCGGTGGTTATGCTTGTTTAAATGTCGCAGCTGAATATCCTGGAATTGTTTCTGGGTTAGTTTTGTTGAATAGCGCAGGACCTTTTAGCCAACCAGAAATTGATCAAATTCAAATTAAACAAAGCCAAAAGCCTTTACAAAAGTTATTTAACCAAGCTAGAAGAAAAATCTTTCAACAACCTATATTGCAGTTGTTTTTATTTCAATATGTGCGACAGCGCTGGGTAATTCGTCGGACATTGGAAAAAGTTTATTTAGACAAAAGTACAATTACCGACCAATTAGTTGAGGAAATTCGCCGTCCTGCTGATGATATAGGCGCAAAGGATGTTTTTGTCTCGGTTTTTAGTACTCCCCAAGGGGAAAAGGTGGATATCCTACTACAGCAATTAAGCTGTCCATTATTACTTATATGGGGAGAATTCGACCCTTGGATGAATGCGCGGGAACGTTCTCACAAGTTTCATCAATATTATCCTGCGTTAACGGAAATATTTCTCAAGGCTGGTCATTGTCCCCATGATGAGGTTCCTGAACAGGTAAATTCACATTTACGTCACTGGATTATGTCTCTCAACTAGGGATTGGACAAAGCGTAGTTCATGATGCAGAAAATTGGTATATATCTAAGAGAACTTTTTTTCCCGCAAAGAAGTCTAATTTATTAGTTACATTTCCCAAACAGGAAATTGATCGAATACAACAGCTTTCTTAACTGACGTATTCTCAACCCATTTTCACTAATCCCAGGTCTAATTTTATGAAAAGAATCCTGTCATCTTGCTTATTGGGTGTTTTACTCACCTCTAGCGTTTTAGCAGCTAGTGCGTCCGCCCAAGATATTAGACCTGAAGATGGTCGGGAGCGTCGCATAGAACATCGGGAAGATCGTCGAGAGCACCGGGACGAACGCCGTGATGGTCGCTATGAACGCGAACGTATTCAACGCGAACGCCGCGAACGCGAACGCCGCGAACATATTGAACGTGAACGCCGTGAATATTGCAGACACCATAGACGTGATAATAGATGTTATCGTTAATATAACCATAACTATAGCTCAGAGGAACGTCAGAATCACTAGTTCCTTTGGTTTTATTACATTGCATTACACTTAAATATTTAGGGTAGTAAGGGGAGGATTAATTCTTCCCCTCTTTTGCTTAATCTCTTGCAAATGTTTATTGGCGACGTTACCACATCCACATAACAGGGTTATTGTCATCTAAATTATCGGTAACAATGCGCCCAATGCGGTCAATTTCCCTAATATCGTCTGGGGAAAGCTTTACATTAGGACTTTCGGCGTTAGCGATCGCCTGTTCTGGGTAGCGCGCACCAACTATAGCGAGGGTTTGTGGTTGGGCGATTAACCAGGCGATCGCTAATTGAGCCAGTGTACAATGATGACTTTCAGCAATAGGGCGCAGTTTATCTAGAGCTTGTTGAGCATTTTCCCAGTTCTTACCCTGAAATAACTTATTTTTAGCGCGGTTATCTTCCGGGTCAAACTTGTTTTGTTCTGGACCAAATTTACCAGTTAACAACCCTTGAGCTAGGGGAGAATAAGCTAGTATAGATATCTGATGCTCTACACAATAGGGCGTGATGTCATGTTCTACATATCGCCAAAATAGGGAATAGGGTGGTTGAATACTATCAATTCGTCCATATTGGGCTGCTTCTGTCAACTGTTCTAGAGAAAAATTGGAAACACCAATGGCGCGAATTTTACCTTGTGCTTGTAAATGATTTAGAGCTTTCATCGTTTCCTCTATCGGGACGATTTCACTATTGAAAGCACCAGCGGGCCAGTGAATTTGGTAAAGGTCAATATAATCCGTTTGCAGATTTTTCAAAGAACCATCACAAGCAGCGATGACTTGATCGTATTTAAGATGATTAGAAAAAACTTTTGTCGCGTACTCCACATGTTCCCGCACATCCCCTAAGGCTTGAGCGACAATCTGCTCGGAATGTCCAGTCCCATAGACTTCCGCCGTATCTACGGTCGTAATTCCTGCTTCATAAGCTGCGCGAATTGTTTTAATCGAATCAGCATCCTCAATCCCTACCCACATTTTTTTCCCAGCTTGCCAAGTACCCATTAATACTGGGGTAATATGTACGCTAGAATTACCTAATTTCCGCTTTTCCATAATTCTCCTCAACTCTTAACTAATACCTAACTCTTAATACCTAACTCTTGTCGTAAACGATATAAAATCGTATTTCGGTCTACCTGCGAGAGAATTTCTTGAATCACAGTATTTGCTCCCAACTGTCCCCAGGTACAGCCTTTTTCTAGGTAAATTTGGGCTGCTTTTCCCACTGTATAAGCACCATAGCCTGCAATACTAGCTTGGGCGATCGCACTTCCTACATAAGTAGTAGTATTGAGAAAATTCTCCCCACTGGCTAAAGCCACAGAAGTTTTATTTAAACCAAATATAAAAATACTACCTATTTCTCCCAATAGCAATCCACCAGTACTGAATAAAATTGTTTTGAGTAATCTACTAGCTTCATAGCTAGTCATTGGCAGTCCATATAATTGAGCCAGAGCGCGAATCAACGCCAAATCTGCAATTAATCCTCCTAGAATATCCACGAGGGCGATCGGATTCAAGCCAATCGCAACAGCTTTATATTTGGTAAATCGCCAAATCAACTCTTCAGCTTCCCGTTGACGTAAATCAATAGTTTTACTGGCGATCGCTGCTTCTGCATTTCGGGCTTGGATAAGTGCATTTAAAGCTAAGAGGGATCTTCCTTCTTTATTTAAAATATGCAAAATTATTTGCTGAAGTTCCTCTACCTGAGGTGGTAATATTTCCCATTCATAAGTAACACTACCATCGATCCACTCCACGCGCACTTCTATGGGTGCTGGTTCAGCAGCTACCATGACGACCTCGTCTGGTAATAGTGGTGGAGCTTGGGGATTTCCCGCGCCTAGTAGCTGTAAATTTTGGTAAATTGTTGTCCGGTCTGCGTCTGGGTAAAGGTCGATTTTATTGAATACCAAAATTAGTGGTTTTTGCGCTTGACGTAATTCTAGTAAAGCTTGATATTCAATCCTGGTAATATCTCCAGAGACAACAAATAAAATCAAATCCGCTTGATGCGCAACTTCCTGCGCCATTTGTGCGCGAGTGGCTCCCTCAATTTCATCTAAACCAGGGGTATCAATCAATTCTACTAGTACCTTATCGCTTGGTTTCCAGCGTACCGACCGAGGCCATTGAGTGACCCCATTTATCGGACCTGTTTGGAGAATTTTTTCTCCCAGCAAGGAATTTAATACTGCTGACTTTCCCCGACTAACCAAGCCGAAAGCTGCGATTCTAATCACATTGGCTTCCAGTTTGGTCAATGTATTAGCTAAAACGTCTAATTCTGGTTTGACTAAACTAGCTAATTCTGGTTTTGACGATGTTCTAACTGACTTACGAAGATATCCATACCCAGATAGTGCTTGTCGGAGACTAGCACGAGCGCGGTTTAAATGAGTTTCTTGCAAGTTGGACACGCTTGTTATCTGTGGAAAAAATGAACCTACTCTGGATATTGTAACCGCTAACATAGCTTATAAGTTCCCATTACACCTTGACCCAAATCGAAGTAAATGGAAAAATAACGGTTTTTTTTGACCAAGAGGAATTAGGAATTATCTTGTTTGCGACTAGATAGACTGTTTTTTAATTTTTTAAAAAACAATTAAAAAAAGCTCGGCGCAAGTAAACTTGCCAAATGTATGATATTCTTTATCTATGGGGAATCAAAATAATTGAGTTAAGCAACTGAAACGCTGGGGAATTTCCATACTTATCAACCAGAGTCTTTATGCGGAAGATTGCTATTTACGGGAAAGGGGGAATTGGCAAGTCCACAACGACTCAAAATATAGTAGCAGGACTAGCTGATATGGGTCGGAAGGTAATGGTTGTAGGATGTGATTCAAAAGCAGATTCTACCCGCCTACTGTTGGGAGGATTACACCAGAAAATCTTGCTCGATACCCTGCGTCAAGATGGGGAAGATGATTGGAACCTCAAAGACTTCCGTAAAGAGGGATGGGGAAAGACCCTTTGTGTGGAATCAGGCGGACCGGAACCCGGTATAGGATGTTCAGGTAGAGGTATTTTGACATCAATTGGGTTGCTAGAACAGCTAGGTGCTTACGATGATCAGACTCAGCTTGATTATACTTTCTATGATGGACTTGGTGATGTGGTATGTGGCGGATTTGTCATGCCGATTCGCGAACGCAAAGCTGAAGAAATTTACATTGTCACTTCCGGGGAAATTATGGCGATGTATGCTACTAACAATATCTGTCGCGGGATTCAGAAGTATGCACTCATCGGTGGGATGCGCTTGGGAGGATTGATTTGTAACTCTCGCGAAATCTCTCAGGAAGATGATCTAGTTAGAGCATTAGCAGAACAGCTTGGTACCCAAATGATCTATTCAATACCTAGAGATAATATGGTGCAACGAGCAGAGTTTCACCGCAAGACTGTAATTGAGTATGATCCCAACTGTGAGCAGGCCCAGCACTATCGCAATCTAGCAACAGTAATTAACCAAAACACAAATTTTGTCATGCCAAAATCCATGTCTAACGATCAATTTGAGAAATTTTTGCTCAAGTTTGGCTTATTTGATTAGGACAACAAGTTAAGGGATATCCCTTAAGGAGTGGACTTATTATGTTGACTGAAGAGATTTTAGTCCAAAAATTTACTACTGTGGTCAAGGGACGCTGTCCCAATCTCGGCCAGTTGCTTCAGTATTGTCATGTCGAACTCGCTAGTTCCTACTCCAATTCTTACTCCAGTTTCTATAGGGGAGAACCTCAGAAACTATTGCAATATTTTGTCGTCTACTATCCTAATTTGCTGCTTGCTTGCATCAACTCCTACAAAGATATTCTTAAAGACGTTGCTAAAGATATGGGAATATCTGACGTTATTTGTATGAATGCTACACGCATCATCCGCGATCCAGCTGCCAATCTCAAACAGAAAAACCCCATTTTGTGGTTGGAACTCATGTGGGTAAGTGTACCAACTAAAAAAGATAATTAGCTGGATCGGAGCCGATAGCACTAGATAGTTCCTTTTTATGTCCAGCAATTACTAAATGGTAGCTAATGATGCAAGAATATTGGCTGATTGTATGTTATACTTGCGGGAAATGATCAATAAATGATCAATGATTTAGGATCAAAGGATCATGAATAACTTCCTTATGGACAAACATACTATTCAGACTATTCAGACTATTCACATTAACGACACAACTTTACGAGATGGTGAGCAAGCAGCAGGTGTAGCCTTTAATGTTGAGGAAAAAATTGCGATCGCTACGTTTCTTGATGCCATTGGTGTTCCAGAGTTAGAAATTGGTGTTCCCGCCATGGGACAAGAAGAAGCAGAGTCAATTCGACGTATTTGTAATCTGGGATTAAATACCCAATTACTAGGCTGGAACCGGGCTAACTTGTCTGATATTCAGGCATCTATAGACTGTGGTTTGCAACGAGTGC
>Ga0116228_10002724_pt1 | contig 15312 bp, 13 predicted proteins | sample S1TSphfallax_2_FD_89694 | JGI IMG/M metagenome (GOLD analysis project Ga0116228, IMG submission 89694) | Host-associated microbial communities from peat moss isolated from Minnesota, USA - S1T2_Fc - Sphagnum fallax MG | ecosystem: Host-associated > Plants > Peat moss > Unclassified | place...
CAACTCGACCCTCTACCCCTTTCTAGAGTTGGAAGCCGGGAGTGCCTTCCGAGTCCCAACTTTCCGCAACTACACTTTGGTGAACCCTCAAGTGGGTTCACCCCGGGACTTGGGAGTGCGTCATAAAGTGCTACCCCTTCCTTATGTAAAGCTTTGCAAGTGCCACAAACTCGTTGCCTAGTTCTAAGGTTGCATTCAAAGACTGACTATCAGATCCAAATTCAAGTTTTTGACCAACCTTTACATCATCCAAATTATTGATCATGCAGGTTGCAATTCCATTGAGTGGCATCAATGTTTCAAGCTTCCACCATCCTATATGGGCATTATTCACACAAAATTCCCATTCTTCATCTAAACAATATTCACAAAAACAAGCCAAATCTTGAACCATGAGTTTCAAAGGATCCCCATGAAATCATATTTGGCAATTTTTCCACTATCCTTTCATATTTTCACACTCCCAAAATACCCATCGAGTAACATTAGTTTCCCCAATGTGCCAAAAAAACCTTTTCAAAAGTGATTTTTCCTTGACATATGAAGAAGTCGACATGTATGATAGGACATTTGGCAAATACCCACAAGCATGTAAATTGCACATTGGAATTATCTACCATTCATATTCAATTGCTCTTTTGTGAGTGCTCATTTGAGTAGTGCCCCTACTCCATCATGTTCACCTTTGCCATGCCCATATCCAAAATAATTCCAAACCATCAAGCAACCCCTTGTCAAGCTTGGATATCGAGCAACAAAATACCAAGGTCAAGCTTATTTAAATTAGGTGGCATCAAACCACACCCAACCTCTTGTAAGGGGAACTTAGTGACCTAATGTTATGTGCTCCCATTGGAACATCAAACAATGTTGAACAAATTGGGACTTGTGTTGAATATCATTAGATATGTAGAAATGAAACTCTTTCACCCATTCTTTTTGTGTCAATTTTAGGTCCTCTTAGACAAGTGTAGGAACCTCATGAAGTTGCATCGATTGCCACCCATATGTAATGTGTACTAAAATGGTCACCTGCATGGTGTGCCAATGCATAGACTAAACTTCATTATGCACCTTAAACCCATTATTTTCAATAAAATCAATAGCAGAAACAACATCTTGCCATTTGGTCAAGAAGTTGTGTTCTATGAATGTAATTAATTTAGGTTTTAGATAATCAATATAAACACTTGGAGTTGTTTTCATGTATTCGAGTTTAAGTCATCTATTTTCCCAACCATTTAAGGGGCATATCATCACCACTTCATCAAAGCCAAATTGCTTACATCATTTTCAATTGGACAAAATCCCACACAAATTTTGGTACAAGTGAGGATGATGTAAGCAATCTGTCCACACGCAATACACATTCCCAATGTTGTGTGGAATTTCCCAAAGTGTTAACACCACGCACAATACATGCCCTAAAAGACACTCTCATTAATGCCACTCAACATATAAACCTTCAAGGCATACTACCTCTTCCCAAAGTTTAAAGAGGCTAATATACAACTTGCTTGAAGCTTGACACTTTCCTTCCCCACCTTCCCCTTCATGTTGACACACATGTTCACAATCACATTGGCAATGTACTTGATCATGGATTCCCTTGCCCCTTGCTCGCATGTTATTACACCCAACACATAATTCATCCATTTTGATGTGGTACAAGTGCAATAGTAGGTATTTCGCTCCTACAACTTATTCACATAAAATGGATTCACCTTTTCAAATGTTCATTAATTGGTTTTGATTATAGGATGTGAAGTTTTAAATATCATGAATTATTAATTTTCAAACACAATCAAATAACCACAATATCATGTTAATTTTTTAAAAAATAATAATTATTCCAAAAGACATATTGAAATTCACTAGCTATGATCTAAATTGAACAAGGAGGTGCAATTATTAACAATACTTCATTTGTTAGTTTTAATATTATAGAGATTAAGTACAATCCAATACTTTGATGTTTTGTCCATCCTACTTTCTACCTCAATAAACTACATGTATATTAAGGTTATAAGTCCTATTACTAGATCAAAATGTAAGTTGTAGTACTTATGAAGGCAAATATAAAAGCTAAGAGTACACAAAGAAATAGGTTATTTAAACAATATTAGTCATAGTCATTTTGTTGTCCAATTAAAACACCCACCACTTCACTTATATGTTTACATTGCACAATAAGAGATGGACTTAGAATACTCAAAGAGGACCTTCATTTGGACTATTTGGAACTCACAATACTTATTAATATGTTCACAACGAGGATGGAGTTAAAGTAGTCAAGAGGACCTCCATTTGGACTATATGGAACTCACAATACTTACTAATTTATTCACAATAAGAGATGGACTAAGTATTCAAAAAGGACACCCATTTGAACTATTTAAGGAACTGATAGGGTCCAAACTCTTTAAGGTGTACCACTAAGGACAAAAATGACCTAATCCTTAATGGAGTCCTTTTTGTCCTATATTTTGATTCCCATCAATATTAAATTGAATAAAATGTGTCAGATATTTTATAAGTACCATATGTTAGACCACTCCAATTCTAGATGCCATCAATTTCATCCATTTTGTGTTTTTACATGGTCAAATAAAACTTTATAAAGGAATACAAAAAAGGTGACACCATAACAATATTTTAGTTACTCTTTAAAGAATTTGGACATGATAATATTATGGTAAGACTTATAACTCACACTACAAGAGTAGGGATGGGAACTAAATACCTATAACTAAAATTAGAAGGTTCCACAATACTTCTAACAAGAGTTGGCACTCACAATACTTACAACAAGAATTGGCACTCATAGTAATTACAACTTGAGTTAACACTCACAATAATTACATCAAAATATTGGGGAACTCATAGTATTTACAATGAATAGGAGTTAGAAGTAACAATAATTGTAGCAAAACATTGGGAACTCATGGTATTTATATTGAATAGGAATTAGAGCTAACAATAATTGTAGCACAACATTGGGAACTCACAATAGTAATTATTGTTCAATAATTGGAATTGGTTTTAATTTCAACACATTGTACTATGGAAACTTAGTATTTACAATCCTTTAAGTGAATTAAAAAACCCCATCCAATAGCCATTTCAAATACTAGGACAAGGTGCAAAATGTTTCGAGAAATAATAATTAAGTACAAGCATGAATCCACTATGAGAAAAGAAATTACCCTAAAAATACAATTATAGTTCTTAGTGCTTTACAAAACATGCACATGAGTTTCCATATATAAGGTTGTGTGTTGGGTGGTTTTTGTTCGCCTTGTGTGCAATGTGCCTCCTCATCACCACATCTTTTTTATTTGGAGAAATAATGGTTTGAACCTCCCACTAGGGTAGATACAAGCTACAATGGCTCAAAAGTGATAAGAATCCCAAATCCAAAAATCCATATAAATGGAAAAATTAACATTAAAAACCAATGTTGAGGGGCCCTATGTGGTGATTAATTAATTAATAAAGTCCATATGAAAGGCTTTTCATCTAATTTTTTTTAAATGATACATGTTACGGAAAAAACAATCTTGATCCAACAAAAAATGATCAAGATTGGGACTTTTGAAAATAAGGCCCAAATCTAGTCACTCAAAAGTCCATAATTATTTGTTGGTTAAGGTTTTATTTATAATTTTTTTCAATCAATTTTTTTTTCTTCGTGTATTATATATTGAGTCCTTATAAAAATATTGAAATGAAATCACAAAAAAAAATGCATTTGAATGTTAATGCAAAACCCAAATTATATTCCGTATGTACATTTTAAAAGTCCATTATTATATGATTGGTGTGTGTTTATTAAATTTTACCCCATAATCCAAGTTTGCAATTTTAATCCATAAATATTTTTATCAAATTCATGATTTTACAATGTGTTTGTTACATTTGAATAAAATACATTATATAGAAAGTCCATAAGCATGCAAAAAGTGAACCACCATAACTTGCATCTACCCACCACCACTCAATTACATTTGCCACCATTTTATTCAAAGTGTTTGACCTAACATTTTTGCACTCAAGAGCCCAAACATTTGATCCCCCACCATCTTCAAGTGCATGGCACCTTTGCACTGCATCAACCACATTATTATAATGCACCTTAAGAATTTTGGAAATAGTTGCAACATTTTCACCATGTCTAGACACTACCATGCTAAGTGTAGTGTGTTTAACTACTAAGTGATATTTAGTTTTAGCACACTTCGCAACATTAACACGTGTCTTAATCTTTTGGATGATTTTAGTTTACATTTTGGTTTCCTTGGCATGAAGGATATGAAAAAGGAAATGACTTTTCAATAGTTCGAAATTGATGAGTTTAGCTAAAACTTCTTGTTGCACATCTAAATCACTTGATGCATCAACACATTAAGGTGAAAACACACTAAACCCCCCCAAAATTGTAGTCACACGTATAATCTTTTTGCAATTTATTTTTTGGGTAATGTATGGACATCAAATCTTCAATTATTTTTTCTTGTTTTAAGTATATTTGAATAACTTTAGATTTCATCTAATCAATTATTTTGAAAAATTCAACAAACATTGAAGAATTTGAATGTATGGAAATTCATGACAAAATAATACCCATCATATAGTTTGAAAATTTGAATATATACTTCAAAACTAGGGTTGTGGATGGAATTTTTTAATGGTGTATGATATTGATATACATCAATTAAATCTAGGAAAATGTAGAAAATATATATATTTTTGGATGAAATTCCATTCAAAAAATGTGTTTTTAAAAATTTGTTTAGTAATGAATGCATAATAATATTTTATTTTAAAGAAAAGCCCACTACCATATCAAAGAAGAGGAAATTTTATAGATAGCATTGCATTATTTTAAAAAAATTCTTTTGTTTGGCAATGTTTTGGGAATCATAAACAAACGACCTATGGTCGTTGAAAAATTATAAGTTATATATTTTGTCTACATTGAAATAATCCAATCCTTTTCATCTAATTGTTCGATAAAAATTTATTTTGATTCAAAATAAACTTTGAATTCAAAAATGTTGTGCAAATTTTAGAGTTTTTCACTTGTGATTAACATAATCAAAGGATGCCATCAAAATTTTAACTTACTTGTAGTATATATAATATTTGTTATATATCACCTTTTTTGAACAAAAATGGTTCACCCTTAGTGTGCTTTCACCCATTAGTCATTGTTTTAGTAAGACTAGAAGTAATTCTTCTTACATGATGATCTCCAATTTTCTTCTTTGTGATGGCCACATTTGTTGAATTAATTTTTAAAACCTCTTTATAAGCTCATTTCCTTCTAGCTTCCACATATTTTTTATGGGCTTTAGACTCAATGTCTCATTGGAAGCCAACATCAATTAATATAGCTTCTACTTGAGGTCCTAACCTCAATAAACCTCCCTTCTTATTATTTTTGTTGCCCATGGTCATAACAACTAATCTAGAACACATCGCTAAATATAAGGATAACAAGTAAAAGGACTTTGGTTTGGGGCAAATGCAAATATGGTGGAAGTGATTTATGCCATCAATGAAACTCCTATCAATCCACCAACCATTGCATTAATACCTGGTTGAACTTATAATCTAGAATTTATGAAAGCCTTTGTTCATATTCTAATCCATACATAACATCATACAACATGGTTAATCACTTAAAATTTGAGCCATGCACATGTGCTTGCCCTTTGAAGTTATGCCAACTTCCATAGCTTTAGTCCTTAGCTCATTTCCTTATTGTTGAACTTTTAGGTCTAATTTCAAACTTGACCCCCCCCTTTTTTTTTTCTTGTTTTAAATCTAATTTTTACAACCCTAATTTTAATTTTTGACTTGATCTTAGTTCATCTACATGTTTTATATTTATTCTTATTTCTTGGAACATTAGATTTAGTTTTTGATTTGATTTTGGCTCTTTTATATATTTTGTTTTTATTATAAACTTTTGCAACTTTAAACCATGCCCTATATTTATTACTTGTTTGACATTAAAATTTGGCTGCAAAGCTTTTAGCTTGTATGGTTTCATTTCATATGCAAAAAACAAGATTTCTAATAGTTTAAGATCATTTTATACCCAAGTTGATAAGGATGACATATTTGAGAGTTTAATCTAACACTAGAATTACTCCTTTGATAATTAGTTTGTTCATGACCTTTCATATTGTTTTGGATGTTTTGGCAGGAATGTAAATTGCCCATTTTGATCCTTTTTTGCTTTTGCAAAAACATTCTTTATTTGCAAGATCCAAAAATCCTAATATGTAGGGGTTGTTTAATTGCATTGTATTCCAATTATGGTATTTTAACCATTAATGATCACCTCCATGCCCTTTAAAGGCCAAGCTAACCCCCACAACCAAAAAAATGATATTTTGTATAGTCAATATGATTTTCAACCCTGAATCAAATGACCCCATTACTAAACTATTGTTTTGAAATTTGATGTTGGAATTGTTCAAATTTACCCATGGCCAAACACCACAATGCCCTTATTTTTTCGCTTTCTTGGAGTGCAAAGTTTTGATTTATTTGGATAGGCTTGCGAGAGGAATTTTTTTGGCCCAAGACATACGAAGAACTATAGATTGCTTTCTGACTGGTCACCTTTGTGTCCTGACTGAGTTGGTCTCCTTTCCCCTCGCTATCGATTTATTTATTTGGAACTTGGACCAAAATTATACCCATTATTCAAGGTTGTAACTCAGTATGTGCCTTCTTTTTATGATCACTTGTCCTTAATGAACTAATATATTTCATACCCCATTACCAAACACCATTGCACATGAAACCCTCTTGGTTTTTTTTAATGATACCCTTTCACACTCATCAACAAACACAAATGCAAAATTATGTTTTGAAGTTTTCCTTCAACTCAAATCTTTTTTTTCCAAACCCATCGTTTGATTATAGACATCCTCTTGGAACATTCAAAGGGCCATCAACACCCATTTATCAACTACGTTTTGTGCAATGGGGTTGTTTGATGATAGGCATGTGTTTCATAATTGGGCATGCTTACCATGTATGAAGTTTCAAATTAGTTATGCCATAGTTGTTAAATGAAGTGAAGTTAGTTCAAGATGAAACACATTCAATTTTCAAATACAATAGATTAGCGGAGCATGGGAAAACATGACTTTAGAAATGCCCACTTCAAAAGATGATGTAGCCATGGTGAGAAGAAGCACTAGGTATAACCACCACAACAAACGTCCCATTGCTTTTGAATACTATATAGTGTGCAAGTTCTTGTGCTTAGTCTTTGGCTATAGCATTATACATAACCCTAATTCGATTTTTCTTTCGTCTAAATATGGCGACTTCAAAAGCTTTTTCTTCACAAAAATCATTTCTGCGAGTCGCACTGGATTTTTTTGGGTCACCAAGTGCCGATAATTTGCACCCAAAAAAAAACCGCTGGTGGTGCATTAAGCCTTTGTAGGTGTCGTTCGGCTCCAAATCCCATCTGCCAGCCACTTCTTTAACACAACTACAGCTGCAGATCGCACAGGGAACATCGTCCATGTGGCAAGACCGACACTTGGCTTGTTTATCATCTGCTAAAAAACAACGGGGCGACGGTGGCCACAGAAGCAGGTGGCTGGACGAAGGGTAAAAGTCGGGAGGTGGTGCCCGGTGGAGCGTGCACCAAGGCCAGCGTGCAGGTGTCACGACCCAGTCGCCTTATCAAGCTTCCGCGCGTCGACCTGCCACTGCCTGCTGCCTCCACGACTGCGACTCGACACTCGCACACCCATACCGGCCCACCCTCCATTACTTACCTTCCTCAACAATCACCTCCCCACCCGCTTCCGGGGGTCTGCGAATGATTTTGTTGACTACGTCGTCAGTTCTCTAATCCTTTCTCCTCTCCATCAACTCACTCCTTAACCAAATCTCAAACCATTTTCATCCTCTACTACGCATACTGTTGAAGAACCTGGGAGAGATTCGGCTGTCTGTTCCTAGCTGGCTGCACAGAGGAGGGTTGCAAAACTGGAAGAAAATTGAATCGTTTGCGAGATTTAGATGTACAAAGAACGGGTTTTGGAATCTGGAGATTTTTTCTGTCTAAAGGATCACTATACAGAGAGAGGCGCGAAGAACTCGAAGAATTTTGGTTTTGTCATCGTAGTTTGTCAGATAGTCTGGAGATTTTTTTTTTGAATTTTAGAGTAAGTAACGGCAGAGATGGTTGAAGAGTCTGAAGAGTTTGTGGTGGTTTAAAAAACCAGCTGCGGGGAGCGTTCAATAGTCTGGATAAACTGCGTTGTTAACATCAAGTTCCATAGAGGTCTGAAATTTTTGAATAGGATGAAAACATAGAGACGGTTTTGTGGTCTCAACAAAAGCGAAAGGGTTTTAGAGACGAACGTTTTGAGTGCTGGAGAATTCTGTCAGGAATCTAATCGGAAACCTAGAGGGGAGTTAGTTGTGGATATGGAGGGCGAACGAGAAAGCGCACCTTTTGCAGCAGATTCCAATAAGGGGAGCTATCAGGAGCAAGTGGGAAAGGAGAGTGAGGATGCCGGAGGAACAATGAAGTCCACAAGCATTGAAACCCCAACCGAGGAGGGACAGGGGGAGGTCTCATCAACCGTGAGCCAGGGAACTGGAGAGGAGGTGTCAACCCCGAGCGATGGAGTCAATGGAGAGACATCCACAACGGCGGGGTCATCATGGCGGGAGAAGATCATGAACCATCCCTACGTGATCCAAGGGTCCGGGACTTTGAGGCAAGCCGCGGGAACGTTTCAAGACAAATTGCAGCCACTTGTCAACCACCCTTATATTCAAAAGAGCACCGAGGCTGTCTCCAGCACACTGCAGCCGTGGATGGACAGGGGTGCCAAGACTGTGCAGTCGGGCCACGAGACAGTGAGGAAGGCGATCAATAGAGAGGCGGGTTATGAGCCCAAGCGTTTTGTCCCTTTTGGTGCTGGAGTCATTGGCATTCTTCTTCTCTGCATCCTCATTGCAGGTGTTGCATGTTTAAAACTCTACTCAGTATTACTAATTTCCAATTAGCTCAGTCCTATACAGACCTTTTGATTGCTTCAGGAGATCAAACAGTTTATTATTATATTTGTTTTCTACACCTTATGCTTGGAGTTGGTAGATGACACCAAAATCATTGAGTGGCCAAATTCGCAAGGGTGCTGTGAATGGTAGCGTCATATTCAGGAGATCCAAGTGGCAAGTTCAAGTGGTCAAACTCCGTTAACTAGTTGAACTCAAGTACCTGCTTACAGACTCTGTGCCTGTAGATTCTGCAATTTGTGTCTAACCAGAAACATTGGCCATAATGTCTAAGGGTTTTAATACAGTATTCTAATTGGGATGTTTTCACAGGATGGGGATCAGGTGAGAGAGGCTCCAAGTACGGTGTGGACATTTCAAAGATTGTGGCTGACCGCATTCAGCTCCCAGATGGAAGATATGTTGCATATTGTGAATGGGGTGCCACAAACGACACTGCACAACACTCTGTCATTGTTCTCCATGACTTTCTATCATCCCGCCTTGCAGGTTGGAACATCAACTTTCTAGATTTAGGTTTTTCCCCATGATTTGGAGCACTGGAGCATTGGAACATAACTTTCTAGCCTTCAAAATTTTCCCCTTTGCTCAAATGGGATGTGACTATATTGACTTATTGGTTCATGAATGCAGGAATCCCAGGTGTGAGTGAGAAATTATTGGTGACATATGGTGTGCGGCTGGTCTCATATGACAGGCCTGGATTTGGGCAAAGTGATCCTCACCCACACAGGTCTTTTAACTCATCAGCTGAAGACATAGTTAGGATTGCAGATGCATTAAACTTGGGTCAGAAATTTTGGGTGCTAGCCTTCTCAGGTGGTGGCCCACATGCCTGGGCTGCCCTAAAGTACATTCCTGAGCGACTTGCAGGTATCTATTCTTCCAAATTGTGCTCTCCTTTACCAAGATATATATTGCTTCCTGGTTTTGCACTTGATCTTCTTCCAGCCTGTTGGCATTTTGGATGATGCTCTGTTTGGGTTCCACATTTGCAGGAGTTGTTATGATAGCTCCAGCAGGCAATCCATATGCCAAGAACATGACATTAGAGGAAACTAAGGAATTTTGGGGAACATTACCACGTACACAGAAGAATATGTTCAGATTAGCACGTTACTTCCCTTCCCTTTTGCCCAACTTCCTCAAGAAAACAGTCAAGAAAATCAATGGCAATATGAGATCTATAAAGAAGATCGTCAGTGAAAAGGTACAATATCCTACTCTTTTGGGCATGAATTGTCTTCTGACTGCAGGTCATGAGTTTGCTCATGTTTTCACATATTTTGCATGGTGCAAGTCAATATTCATTGAGTCCCCAAGGATATATATGTTTAGATTTTTCCAGAGCAGGTAAAGTATCAAAATTCAGTCTGGACAGTGGACAATTCCAATTGTCTTCAAAGTTTGTGTCAGAAGTGGTGGGTGTAGGACCGCGCTCTTTTGGCACAGGATACATTTGGTGCAGCTTGGGAGACACACATGCGTGAGTCTGTCAGGCAGGGAAGTTCAAAGCCACTGGCTGAGGAGTTGAAATTGCTTGTTCATGATTGGGGCTTCAAATTAACAGACATGCATCCAAAGCCCGTGAGGCAGAGTTTCTTCCAACGTGTGCTTTTCTTATTCAGAAGACCTGTACTTCCTGTTTTCACAGGACCCATTCACATTTTCCAGGTACTAACTTGTATTTGGAGCATTGAAGCAGCATGAATGATCCACATGTGCACTAAATGAAACTTGAATATATTAGACAGAGTTCCAGTCTTGCATCTTTCCATGGCTGAGTTGGCTCTAATGAACACATAAATCTAAGGAGGCTTCCTGTACTTCAAAACATCACTTGCCAATTATGCACTGATACATGATGAATTGATCTTCCCAATGTAGGGAACTGATGACAAATTGCAGCCAGCAGCTGCAAATGATTATGCCAAGCGGTTGCTCCCTGAAGTCCAATACCACAAGCTTGATGGAGAGGGACATTATTCATGGTTTTGCTACTGTGATGCCTGTCATCGGGAATTGTTTAAAACTCTATTTGGGGAAGTGGAAGGACTGGATGAGCTGGAAAATCCTTTGGAAGTTGTAAAGTCAGCAGCAACAGAGACAGTGACACCTTCAGAAAGTGAAGGGAACAGCGTTACTGCTACAGAAGCCGTTAAGAGTATCACCACTGAGCAGGAAACGACTCCTGCAGAAGCTGAAGTTATTGCTGGAGAACTATGAAATGGATAAAACAAAGCTTACAAGTTGGAAGTAGGCTGGAGGGTGGATGGGTCACCATAGTAAGTTTATGAGATATGCAGCAATACTTTTGTGTTAGTCAAAGACAAGGTAAGATATTATGTCTATATGCCACAATGTGTAAAAAATGTTTCATAATCAGAATCATGAGGGACATTAGTGGTGCAATTAGGATATCTGAATGTTTGATTGTTACTTCTGAGTTTCACTCTTATTCCCAACTGCCCCTGAACTTCACAGAAGAGTGGTGCTATCCAGTGAATTCAATGAGTGGTCTGACACATTACTTTATGCCCTGTTGACCAAGAATCTTTTGCAAGAGTGTTGTAGAAGAGGAGGGAAGTATACTGAAATTGATAGAACTGGGTGAAACATGAAGTTGCACTTACAATCACACAGTGAGGAATTGACAATTGTACATTGTAGGATATCACAGATACAATGTATCTTTCCTATCAATAAACCCTAACCTTGAAGTCTCTTCCTCTCACTAATTAATATTTGGTTCTTCCTGAGGTATCTTCAATACATTGAATTGAGTCCAGAGCCCAATCAAATGTGGAAGCTTGGCATGAAACACACCATCTACACAAAATTATGGAAAATATTAAACAAATCAAAGGAAATGAATGTGGATGGTACAAACGGGTTGACCAAGACATATTTTGCCCCCACTCTATCCTGTTCCCCCTCAGGTCGTCCCTGTCACTGCTCTCCTCCATGGAACGTGGTTCTAACAGGATACTTTGTGAAACATACTCATGTTACAATAATTCCGTAACCTGCCATGACATCCCCATATTCATGGTATTAACAACTTCATGGATGCCATGCCTCATGCATGCAACCAGGGGACTCAATTAGGGTTTACACTGTCTCCCTCACATTAGGGTTTACCTCTTTTGCACTTATGTTCCAACACTTTCACCTTCGTTTGTGAGTTTCAGGTTTGGTTCATTTCCAATTTCTCTTTGTTCATTTGGTTTGTGATTATCTCAAAACACAATTTGGAAATGAAAGTTTCAATTTTGTTCTTAAGATTGTCTAAGGAGATTGTCCAAGGTTGATTGTTATACAATTGCTTGGAAGATTGTTCGGTGTATGCATTTCCACAAAATTTCAATTTCAAATTTGAGTTTAAGGTTGTGGGCTTTTTTGAAAGTGTTTGAAAGATGATAGTGGTGTGCTTTGCTATAAGTGTTTGAAAAAAAATTGCTAGCACTTTCAGATTTTTTCTTGATGTTGCCAACCAAGGTCGTGATGTTAATTTAATTTGAATTGTGTGTTGCGAAATATAGCAATCCAAGTGTAGACATTCAATTACAAAATCAACCAATCCAAGTGTTCACATATAAGTACTTCTCTTCTAAGTTTGTAACATGGGGACTAAACTATAACATGGGAAGTGATATTGTAGCAAATGTGGGCATATTCAAGAAGATGAAAACATGTAAAGGTTATCAAACCCTAAACCTTGTAGAAATGTAAAACCCTAAAATGTACAATTTAGGAAACATTTATGCATGAAACTCTACATAACTTATTAGGTTATCCTATTTCTTTACACAACTATGGGCACAACCTTAGTTTCAAATAGTTCTTTCAAACATGGGTTTGGGTCTACATTGCCATAGGAAGCAATAGAAAGTCAAGTGGTTGTTGGAAAGGTTTACTGTTTTGGGAGACTATCTAAATGGCTACAAAGAATAAGGAAATAAAATGCAAGTTGGATTTGAGGGTTTGTTGAGGTATTAGGTGAAATTGAAATTTATTCAATTCATAGAACAATGGGTCATTGTCATAACCCTAGCCTTGGGCTCGTGACCAAGGCAAGGGCTTGCAAGGTTGCGAGCCAAAAAGGAAGCTTGGGAGTCACGCCGCATGCTCCCAGAAGTGTAGGAAAGTGTGAGGGAATGAACCCTCACACTTTCAAAAGGAGTTTCCACTTTGGGAATTAGAATTTTGATAGGTTCCTGAATTTTTAAAGAGCGATTGTAGGGGTCAAAACTCAATAAATTGAAGAGTTACTTATATCATTGAAAATTTCTTGTAACGTAGATGTCTAAAGTGGGCTCGCATGACTTATTTGGACATCAGAAACACAAGTTATGGCCAAAAGAAAAGTTAGGAGTCAACTTGACAATTTGATTCCCGACCACTAAAAGTCAAGAATCACCCCGATTTCCTAATGTGCAAGTGGCGTGCAACATACAGTTGGAAAGATCTCAACAAGGGTTACAACTTTGCTTTAGATTTCACCTCCATCGGAGGTTTTCACGCAAAGTTATGGGCCCCCAAAGTTACGAAAGTCCTAGTTGTGAGAATTTTGGAACTTTCACTTGGGAATCTCAGGACAAAATGTCATTTGGATGTGGGCCTCGTGGAGAGGCACAGAGTATATTATAAGGGGGAAGGTGATGGCTTCCCCTAAGTCCGGGTTGTGGTGAGTCTTGTGAGTCTTGCCCATGGCTCGTCCTAACACCAAAAATGTTTCAACTATGCACTAACCAACTTATTGTTTGGTTGTGCAAGTCTGTGTGATTGATTAAGTGCTTATCATTCTTCCTAGTCCCATCCCAAAACTCTAGCACACCTCTCTACCCCCAAAGTGCTACGAACCAGGGAACATGTCCCCCAACTCTTTGCTCTTCCATTATTTTCATTTCAGATTCACATTTGAGTCTATCAAAAAGCTTGAGAGCATGTCAATCATTCTTGAACTATACAATGAATTTTTATTGGAGTTTTTCATCACATGTGACCCCATTAAATGGGACAATGATTACCCTGACTTCTAGTGTGTGTATTGTGGAGGGGAATGGTTAAGTAAATTATGATTTTCTAACCATAGGTCTAAAGGGTGCCCAAATGCTCCCATTGACCCAAGAACAAATAATCTTAAATGTCTATTCCAATTATACTTAATATAGTTAATGCTTAGTTGTCGAAGGAACTAAAGTAGTAGATTGAAAAAAATGACACCTCTTTTATTCAATTAAAGACGAAAACCCAAGCTAATGTAATGTAAAAATTGATTTGGAGAAAGTTCTAATCAATGCCAAACATGTTCGTGTCAAAATGTGTCGGTTCAAATTTTTAAAAGGTTTATTGCCATAACCTTGTTAAAATTAAAAACATTGGAAATGTTTGCCAAAAAATCTTGGACAAAGGATAGGAAGATCCTTGATAATGGGGCCATCACCCAAAAAATAACATGCAAGTACATTAATTGAAAACTCCATTAAGGATATGTCATAAGAAGAAGAAAAGTTGGATGTAAATGAACTTAAAGGCTCAAAATAGATTACCAAAGAAACCATGATGTTGCTTTCAAATTATCAAGATACAACTACCACTATTGGTAGTATAAATTAGATTACCACCTATTTGTTGACTTCATTTGAGCATGCATAAAATTAGGACAACAAAGGCCAAAGTATTGAAGGTCAAAACATGTTATGTCAAGGACACGAAGAACCACAAGAATAATAGTTAAAGGAAAAGTCCAAGTCTAATTTTCAAACAAGGAAAAAGATTATGTGATTCAAAAACAAAAACATAATAACTATGATAAGAACATGAGATGTGCAAAGCAAATGTGAAAATGAATCTTTATTATGCTAACATATGTAAACATGAACATGAAAAGAACATGACAAGGCTATGGTGCAAGATCATGCTTAAAACTTGTTGAACATACTAAAGGAAGTTTCTAAGGAGATTTCTATGTGTGCATTTAATAAAGAACCTTTTTGAAAACTTTCCTAACTGAAAGTTAAATTGGACTTAATTACAAATCAATTAGAAATTAAGTGGAGTTAACTAGGATTTAATAAAAATTTAGTTAAAAGTTAATTAGGACTTAATTGGGAGTTAACTAGGAATTGATTTGGATATAACTAAAACTTAACTAGAATTTAATTAAGAATTAACTAGAAGTAAACTAAAACTTAATTAAGAGTCAACTAATAGTCAACTAAAAATGAACTATGAATC
>Ga0116228_10002726_pt1 | contig 15311 bp, 8 predicted proteins | sample S1TSphfallax_2_FD_89694 | JGI IMG/M metagenome (GOLD analysis project Ga0116228, IMG submission 89694) | Host-associated microbial communities from peat moss isolated from Minnesota, USA - S1T2_Fc - Sphagnum fallax MG | ecosystem: Host-associated > Plants > Peat moss > Unclassified | place: USA...
ATAATATAATATAATATTCTATGTTTTATATATTTTTAACACACCTTAAACATATGTAGGAAATTACAAAATCAAATTTTATGGTCATAAAATTACATATATTGTTATTTACAACAAATTATGTTGTGGTTATTTTGAAGTGTTGTTATGATTCATGTTTTAAGCATAATAGAGAAGGACATCATTGATCTATACCTTTGTAAGCAAAGAGACATTAGTATTAGCATAATACACAACATATTCTATCAATTTTAGCACAATAATTATTCAAAAATAACCAACCAACAACAACTTCACATATTCATGTGATCACCACACATTCAACTACCTTGTGAATCTATGGTAAATTAGTATGCATTCTTATCATCATTCTTTTTTCTTTTTTTAAAATTTTTTTTTACTTAAATGATTATTTTCAAATGTCTTAACAAATGTCATGTTTCATTTTTACCTTCAAGAAATTAAAAATGCGTGGACAATTAAATATTATATATTTCAATTCAAATATAAAGACAAAGAAAAACATGATGCATTGTCCAAGTTGTAGCTTCAATATTGTAAGTGATCAATGTTACTTTCCAAATTTCATTTACAATGGCATCAAATTATCAAAGCTATGAATTGCCAAAAGCTTTGACATTTGAAATGGTCATTAATTGCACAAGATTAAATGAAACATACCTAAAAACTACCTTGTCCATTCCCTTGACCATTTACATGGACATGCAAATACACATGGTATTGTGCCTTTTCATGTTATTTTGTGAAAATGTGTATTGAAATAATAACTTTGAATAATTATTATCTAAATTACAACATTACATGTATACAAAATTGACTTGCTTGAAGCCATAAACTAAATCCATAGATTATACATACATACATACATATATACATGCACATATATGGACCACTTGAAACCATTAACCTTAGATAAATTTAGATAATAGAAATATGTCTTGGAAAATGATTTTTCATCATGGGTTTGTATATGCCAACCAACTTGTGATGTTCAAGGTACGTTGGGACCTATAGCGAAGGTCTTCAAAAAACACTTCACCATGTTTTCACGTAGATAAATTCCTTTGCAATCTTAATGGATTGGGATATTTATGCATACATCGGCCTATCCTTGTGGATTTTTTTTTCCAACTCTAATAGGACCAATGAACTATGGCTAAAATTACCGCATGTTACAAAACATATATTAAAAACTATGCCATGGCCAATTCTCTTTATTTGGTGCAAAGGTACTTTGTTGCATGGTTAATGGAGGGGCATAATTTGTTTACACTCTTTCATGCCTTCTAGTATGTTGTGCAACAATGGATAATTGCACAAAATATTTATTATTGGAATGTGTACATCTTGGTGCATGGTTTAAAAATCTTGCATAAACTACTTGGGAGTGGTTATGATGAAATCAATCATTAAATGTCATACAAGTTCGATGTGCTAATCTACTTTGAGTGCATTTTTTGGAATGCATTTGTGTAAGATACTTTGCACAATGGTTGGAGGACAATGTTAGTTTATCACAAACCATTTTTTTTCACTAAATATTGGTTTTGCTTGTTGCCCAACTAGAACAATTGTAAACAATAAACTAATCATTTAATTGCATATTTTTACATACCTCTTTTTTTCTTGTGTTATGGTGTTTTTGAACAATGATTAATTACATCTTTGTACAAGCTTTTATTAGTTGTTCGATTTTTGTTACCATAGGAATGAGAAAGTGCATGAAATTTCTTCTTAAGATATGTGATTTTTGAAACCACTAAAAAAGAACAAAACATACATAATTTCTCAACTAAACATCGTTAACTACATACTTCACTTCATAAAATTGGGTTTGTTATACTAAAAATAACATTTTGGCATGGCCCAATGGTAAAATAAACCCACAATAATTTGCAACCTAACCAACGTTAACTTACATTTGTGGTAATGTTTTTTAGTGCAATGAATTTTCTTGCAAGCATTGTGTTTATGCATGTATGGTTTTGTCTTCCATAATTTTGTGAAATAAACAAAGTAACAAATTAAAAGAAAACTTAGTTGAATTTGATCATAAACTTTATATGATAATAAAAATGTATAAGCATCCTTCTATATCCAATTGAAATTTATTGTAAAAAATTGACAATTTGGAAGGGTTTTCCTTCTTTTCAAATAAGATGTTATTATGTTATAACCATTTGTTATAACCAATGTTATATATGTCTAGAAAGAAATGGGTTGCTTGCAAAACCACAAGTCTTCATAAGGTACAATTTCGTGGTACTTTTTGTTACCGATAATTTCTGTAACATCAAAAAAGCGAGGCTTCAAGTCTTCAAATTCCAAACTAATTCGATCATAATCATAGGAATCATGGTAGCTATAAACATGGGTGAAATGACCTATTTCTTTCAAGTGGTGCATAAGATCTCTCTTGTATGGGTCATTGAAGTTTTTCACCTCAATAATAACATTGTGTACAACATGGTTCTTGAACAATTGTTCTGAGCCTTCTATAACATCTTTTTCATAACCTTTGGTGTCAATTTTCAAAAGGACAACATCCTCCTTCACAACCTTATGGAGTGGGATCACTTGAACTTTAACAAAGTCATTATCAAGTTGTAACATTCGTCTTGCGATGTGACCTGCTCCCCATGGAATAGAAGTTGTAAACAACGCCTCATTTTCCTGCATCCCACTTACCTTGAAATAATTAAAGCACATAAAAATATATAATTTTCCCATATAACATTCTTATAATTAATGAAAATAAATATCATTATTTTTTCCTTCTATTGTCTCCTACATTGTTTATGAGTGTTCCTATTTTAAAACTTATAATTGATGTAAAATCAATTTCTAACAAGACTTGTTTTGATTTTAATTAAAGGACCAACCTTATTTTCCTTTTAAATTTTAAAGTAAAAAATTAAAAAGTCTTACCTCTTTGCCAATAGCAACAGGATAGACTTGCCATTTGGTGTGATGTATATCATGGACAAATGATGTGGCTAAAAGAAATTGCCTAGGATGTGGATTGGGTTCAAAAGATGCCACACGACATCCCATTATAGTTGCATAGGCTGAAAAATAGCCTATGTTTGCTCCAACATCCACCACCATGGCACCATTTTCCCATGTGTCATTGTTTAAAATGTGTCTAAAGATGGTGGTTTCAACAGGTGCAAAGTAGCCTAAGTGAATAATCCATCTACAAACATCACACTTGCAATTTGTGCAAGTAAACATTGGAAATGAAGGGATTGTTTGGGTTTTGAGTAGTTGAATTGAAGAAGTAGGATTTGTTTCCAAAGCTGAAAGGAGGGTATCAACCATTTCACCATGTTCATCAACAAGAAGGTTGCCATTGAATGTTGTTACTTGTGTGCCACATAAAAATAAAAAAATTAGTCATAATTGTTCTTTAACTTGAAAATGACATAAAAGTAAACTAGTTTTTGTGTTGGAATTTTTTTTGTTGTAAACATAATAATACAAGTATGGCTAACTATATTCACCTCGGTGACACAATAAATATGTTTCCTTTGGCAATTTGGTAAATGTTATATTAAAGCACATAATTCAATAATTCAATTACAACACTTATATATATTTAAAATAGCAAATCTAGACCAAAATGTATGTGTATATTGTAAGATTCATTGATGCATATAAGAAGTTATTGCATATATGATGCATGTAGCTTAACATAAATGCAAAATATATTTTATATTTGGAAGGCAAGTTGTAATTTAATGCTCACATTTTGACAATTGATCATGACCAACCTTTTTAGAGATGCCACTTGGTACGAACAACCTGTTATCACAAAACAAAATTAATGTCAAAGTTATCATCCATATCATTACAATGTTAAAATTTGAAAATGACACATGTTTATGAAAAAATTGGCAAAAACAAAATATGTTTGTTACTTTTTAGAAGAATGATGAAACTATGTTTAATGCACAAATTTGGAGAAGACCTTATAAGAAATGAAGATTGACATTGATAGGATTGTGAGTTATTAAAATATGACTTTTTTGGAAATCAATTTTAGAACATCCTTGTACCTAATCATTGTACTTAATTTGGGAACCATTTGTACACTCACCAAATTGGAACTATTAAAGTAAAGATTGCTCCAACAAAAAACATTGAAGATGTATTCATCTTGGTCCATGCTAAGAAAACATGTACTTGTTAACATTTGATCAATAATTATGGGTTTATAGCTTTGAGTAGTCCCAACTCAGTCTACGATCAAATTCCTTTCATGAAGAAAGTGGTTCATTCAAATAACATAAGAATGAGGATGTTTTATTGACAAAGAGCCAAAGCTTCATATATACTTGGGTTTATTATAAAAATAATAATAATGTAACTAACTAACCTCCCTCTAACAATAAAATCAATGGATGAATATGCAACAATAACTTTAATGAATACATGAAAGCCTATAAAAGGATGTGCCCTAGATGCATGAAAATGAATAGTTGTTGAAGGTAGGATGATTCATTTCAATAACCCCCCCTCAAACCAAGCTTCAACATATAAAGGTTGGTCAATAGTTAATAGGAATCAATGTTGGTGTCCTTGAGCTAACAATAGTAATGTCAATTGACAAGAACAAGTGTCAACAAAGCAAAATCATATGGTTTTTAGTGTGTTGCCTAAGAAGATATTGCAAGGATAGGTGTTTAGTTAAATGGTAGGTAACATTTATTCAAAAAATACATAGCAATCTTGTTGATTGAAGGTGTTCATATTGAAATACCCAAAAATGGAGATGCTTTGTATGTGTATGTTTGTTGATAGTGTTAAAATGTTGTTGGAGTGCCAAATGAGAGCAATGTGTGTGTGTAGAATGGTTGGTCTTCATGCTCTTTTGGTTCATTTGCAAGGAAGCTTTACATGTGACTATTGCCACAATGGGACAATATTTGACACTAGTTATCAAAAGTAAACAAATTTGTAGTTGGAGTTTTAGAAATTTGATGATTTGACTACCAATTCACTCATATTTTGTAGGCCCTTCAAAGTGAAGTTGGTTGGTGATGATGGACACCACAACACATATGAGCTTTATAATGTGCATTTAGCCACATTTTCAACAAATCCACACATGTTCATTACAAGTGACATGAGTAGTTAATGCATGCACGTTCAAAGGAGAAGTTATTTTACAATTGATGAATTGGTTGCACCTTGCATTCCATCATTTGTGTTTTTGCCTTTGCATGTCTATCTCATTGCATAACCTTTTACCTTCACATGATTCATTTGTAGGTGTTGGATCTTAATAGATTTGTAAGGATGGCATGTGGTGTGGTGTGGAAAGTAGTTGTGAAATCTTTGAATTTTTTTATAATGTAGCTCATGGAATTTTATAATTATATATGATGCATATTATTGAAATTTGTATTTTAATTCCATTCAAGGAATTCATTGTCATATGATAAATACATATCATATGAATAAGAATGCACGTGTTGATGGAAATATGTGTTGAAAAATAGTTGGTTTTTTTATTATTTTGATTGATAACATAAAGCTAAAGGATATTCAAAAGCACCATCCACTATTGTAAGGCCATAAATGTTTTAATGATAACAAACAAGTACCATACATGTCATAGAAATTTGAGATTAAATAATTCTAAAAAGGGTGGCAAGTGTAAAAAACATAATTTTTTGATTCACCATGCCAAAACTATCAAAGATTAAACATTGTAGTTGTTGAAGGTGCCAAAAAATCCTTAATATAGGGTTATCACTAAATTCAAACAGTTAATGGGATCTTGTTTATTTATACCTAATTGTTGAAATATTTAAATTATTCAAATTAGGTTGTGTCAAATCCCCATTTTAAAAAACTATTTCGGCTCTACATTGTTTCACACTACCATTGACAATGATTAAATTCATTTTTGTGAACATAATAATGTTTTTGTAATAATTTCTTTTCTTTTCACTAAAAATTATTTAAAAATTATTTTGTTAATAATTTTGTCTTTTCAAAAGTAAAATTTTGTAAATTTCATTATATGTCATTTTGTTTCATTAATATTATTTGACATTTTGGATTTGTTATGCAAAATGTCAACGAAAGTTCAATTCATTACAGAAGTTCACAACAAAAAAAAATAGACAAAAAAAAACCATTGAAAATATGTAAGAAAAATAACAAAATACAAATAGACAAAAACATTGAAAGGGTGCAAAACAAACAACAAGAAACAATTTTTAAATGGAATTTGATCTATGATGAATTATAATTTGGAATGATTCTAAAATTATTGTAGTGACAATCACCAAAATACCCATCCTAAATAAAACAGTTGGACAATGACACATCATCATTGGAATTTTTGTCTCAGGAATTAAGGTTGAATAGCTAGCTACCTATTTACCTACTTAATTACCTACCATCTATTACATGTAGACCAATTATTTTTTTTTGACAATAATTTTATAGGTAGATTATCAAAAACTTTAAGTTAAATTCATTCATTATCAATTTCATTGTCAAAGTAATACCTTGGTTATTCTTGGGTAATAACCATATTGGTTACGAATATAGTCAATTTTCAAATAGCTAGTTGATAATTGTCAGTTATATGCAGATGATATGATTTTTTATTTATTTATTTTATTTATTTATTATAGAAATTTTATTTTTTTAAGATTTATTTTTTTCTTGGATAGTAACCAAGTCATCTAGATTATTAAAATTTGAAAATTCAATGCCAAGCAGGTAGGTGTTTTTTTCAATTTTTAAAAAAATCAATAATTGGGTGTTTTTTTTTTAAATGTTGGGTGGTTAATAATTTTTTTAAAGAATCGGGGTTTTGATATTTTCAAAATTCATATTTTTATAAACCTAAGGTTATCATTATTATTTTTCAAAAAAAAATACAAAACTTCACTAGATGTGGATTTTTCAAATTTCATTATTGTTTGTTCTTTATGGGTCTTGTTATTTGAAGAGTCACAAATATGTGATTATATGTAATGGTTTTTTTAACATAAGGCGGGTTAGAGAAATTGAGCTTTATACTTCAAATGCTTTTAGCAAAAAGAAAAAGGAAAAAAGGTATTGCACCACCAAGGAGCCACCATCAATAAGTAAAGGATTGGCTACTTAGTAAGTAGGAGATCATATCTTCTTATAATTATCAAGACAAGATAAACAAACTATTTACAATATATTTCATATGTGGACTATGGAAGTGGTTTAAAATCTCAAGTCCCGAACCTTGAGAAAATGGCATTGGAATCAAATACATCATCATCATAAATCTATTGGAGATTAATCTTCAAGGGCGCAAATGTTCTTTAAATGAATTCATGTATTTGCTTTTCAATACACACAAGATTTTCCAGTTGATTTTAATGTGTAGCTAGGTTTGATAGTTATTTTGTACATTGTTTAAACCTCTTGGGATCAAATCCTAACATGTGCAATTTGATCTAATATTTTGTTGGTAACAATGTGTTGGTGTTTAGTAGAATCAAACTATGACCTACAAACTCCTAAAATGCTAGATTTTGGGGTTGAGTTAACCAAGTCTATGTAGAATTTAAAAATGTCCACATGTTACTTTCACCTCCTTGTGAGAATGTTAACAATTTGATCTATGCTTTTGTAATTGACAACAAAGACTATGTGTGAGGGTTTGATTTGGGCTACTCAAAGGTTAAGTCATATGATTCAACCAAAGTTGCCTTTAGTTGCAAAATATTTTATGCTTGAACCAATAGCTAACAATCTTAGGGTGAAAGCACACTATGGTGACCCCCTTTGTATGATCACATTCTGTTGTTTTTTTGGATGGTCACTTTTGAACCTAAACCTTGTCAAAACTATAAAAGAGCTTCACAATGTTTTTTCATACTATGGTAAAGCATAACCCAAGAAAAAAAAATAGAAAAAAAATCATTTTCTCTTTATATTATGGTGGCTTGGAGTATATTTGTGAGCACCATCCTTCATGTTGCTTGTAAACTCATTCCTCGCCATTGTCGAAAGTTTTGTTCCCTTGTTTTGTCCAAGTTACATCTATCACCAAAGCGTCCATACAAAAAAACCATTATGCACCACAAAAGTGGCATTGGTTCCACAATTTCACAAGAAGCATCACCACGTGAAGGTTTGTTGATCTTTCAAGAACCATCACCACAAAAGTTGCATCGATCAAACAGAAACATGGACTTTTCAACAAATTCATGTTTCGATAACTTAAGTGATGTGTTTGATGATGGTCATTTCAAAAAAATTGTAACTAGGAAACTTTTGAAATTCAATTCAAATATGCATAGTTCTTGAATGCTTACAAATTCAATGTGTATTCAAAAGAATCAAAGTCTTGTAGAATTATTAAAAACATGTACTCAATAATGTTTGCATGCATAGTCTAAAATCCAATTAGTTTGGAATGAAAGGGTGTGTCAATCTACATCCATACAACTGAAATAATTTTGATATTCAAGAATCAATGCATGTATTGAATGGATAAAGTCAAAGTCTTGTAGAATTACCATAAGCATCTACTAAAAATGCTTCCATGCATAGTCTAAAATCTAATAAATTTGGATTGAAAGGGTGTGTCAATCTGCATCCACTCAAGTGAAATAATTTAGATATTCAAGAATCAATGCATGTATAGCTCTAAATTGAGTGGATAGAGTTAGTCTTGTAGAATTACCAGAAGCATGTACTCTAAAATGCTTCCATGCATAGTCCAAAATCTAGTTAGCTTGGATTGAAAAGGTTTGTCAATCTGCATCCAAATATGCATTTGTAAAAATTGTGAATTCACAATTCAATGTTTGAAACTTGGTGCAAAGATCCCCATCATCGATGAGGGGTGTTCAACCAAAAAAAACACAAATGCAAGAGGAAAATTACCGGTGCATGTTCAATGCATCATTTGAGGTTCATACAAGAAAACCATGACAACCAAATTGGGAGCAAGGGGAGATAATGGCCTTCATCAAGGCCAAGAGAGATGAACATGTAGTGGCCTTAAACAAAGTTGACCCATGAGACCAATTTGAGACTGTTGTTACCAAGTGGAAATTGTTTTTGCTATTGTGATGTCTACAAGTTGTTCTCAACACTTGAGAAATGGACCTACATAATCATCAAAAAGTAACACATTGCTAGATTTGATATCTCTGTGAATTATAGGTGGTTGTGCCTTCTCATGCAGATACTTCAGCCCCCGTGCTGCACCAACTGCAATCTTGACACATTGCATCCAGTCGAGCACTGGCCCTGACTGGGCGCCTTTTACACCTTTCCTACCTGCAGACCATCCAATATTGTTTCTCAATGACCAAAAATATTGAAGGCAGAAAGCAAGACTGAAAACAAACAACTGATATAAATTGATGATTTTGCAACATCTGTTCGATCAGTCCAGATTGTTAAAATCTGCTTTGCAGCTTGATCTTCTCTATCAACCAAAAGCTAATTGTCTTGCAACCTGTGTCACCTCCATTGGATGTCTAAATTTCTCTCACACAATTGCTGACATCAGAGGCTTCATAACCCACAATCAAAAGATTTAAGTTACACATTGGCCCCTCTTGAGGATACGTTCTGTGTCCATATGCACATGGGGCAGCTCATCTCATATAAACTAGATAAAATGTTGCAAAAGCAAAGCCATCCAAATTTTAACAATTGGTGACCAGAAAAGGTGACTTACCATGTAGAATATCACAAAGCAACAGAATGTGTGGCTTAGAATTATGAACCCAATGTCAGTGAAACTACGGTGATAGAAGCCAGAAATGGACCCTTTCAGTCTCACAATTTGCAGATTTTCACATGCAATTTTTTTTTCAGAGAGTGTCATCCATGGACTGATGGAGCTCCAATTCTTGAAGCAATGGACAATTTCTGGCAATGCTTGAAATCCCTACATATGTCCATGACTTCTTTTTCATGTAAGAAAGTTACTGCGTGGCAGTCCAAGTAGCATATCTTCCAAAGAAGATTTGCAACAACCTAAAATCACCAATAGGGTCTTTGATTGTTTTAACACCTTATATTCCATGAAAGTCAGGCTCTCAGTTTATAAGACCTGAAAAAATGCATCGATTCTTTGGCTGGAGGGTTGCTAAAATGGACATAGCACCAGAAGAGAAGGACAACAACACATATCTGGGTCATGAGTCTGAGCACAATGATTGAGAAGCGGCAGATTCAACCTGGGGAGGGGATAAGCCACATGGAAAATTAGGGGTATTGTTGAAGGCACCTTCCAATAGCAGACAACAACTCCAAGGGGGTGGAAAGTTGGGCAGGTTTAAACTTGCCCTTCTTGCACCTGTCTACAAATAATAGAAAAACAGAGCTTACAAAGCTCCTAAGAAAGTGGAAGGATGCAAGGTAAGTCCTTACTTCATTAGAATATGTAAACTTAGAGACAAACTCCAACCCTAATCTTTGACCCTAGCCATTCAAGGACTTGTCTATGTACTGCAGAAAGTTACAGAGAGAACTGGGAGCCATCTATGGAATGTTCACTCAACACACATATTTCAATGCATGAAAGTAATTGTTGAACCCAATTGCCATCCAAGCTGATAAATGGAAAAAATACGTCCAATTTAACCTTGTTGCAATACCAGGATTAGGGTCTCACTTTCTCTTTTTTACTTCAGATTTGCAAGGATCAGATTTGACAGAGAAAAGACATTTGAGGGCTCAGAGTTGGAGTTGAGGATGCTGCATTACATGGAAACCCCTCATTCCACCTCAAGTGGTCATAGCATCACAAGCTCCCTCTACAATCTCATGTCTCACCATCTTTCCATACACACATCAATGTGCTAATGAGAGTTTAGTCCATTTTGTAGAATCATTTGGATCCATTTCCACGCCTTGTTTGTGCACTCCATAAGCTATGACAGATTGTTCTTCTCATAAAACAGATTTCTTGATCTCAATCAAGAGAAAATGCAAACCTTGGAAACCATTTTCAATTGCTTATTGTCAATTGGTTCTTTCAATAATAAATAATTGGCCATGTATTGTCTAAGGTGTTACCTAGGTTCATCTTAGAGAGAAAGGTATCATTTTTGAGAAAATTGATTTTTCATTAATTATTTTTTAAAACTTTGTACTTTGGTAGCTTATATGGATAAGCCCTAGGTATGGTTCTTAGGGGTGGGTCTAAGATATAGGGAGTCTAAAAGTTAGTTCTTAGGCTACATGTATTTAGGTTAGGCAATTGTTTAGGGTTTTAGGGTTTAAAGAAGGTGGCTAACACTGGAGGAATTGTTATTCTCATGTGGGGAGCAATAGATAATAAGCTCAACAACTTGTTTTTTTTCCATGGTGTTTTTTTCTTTCTTGCTTCAACTTGTGATTAACTTCTTATTTTCTTGTTTTTTTTTCTTTTCTTGTTAAAGAGCGTTTCTTTTTTGCTAGAGATCTTTATTTTCCTATTTTTCTTTTCTTTTTTTTTTACAATTGTACATGATGTTCATGTGCCAAGATCCTCTTCATTTTTTTTCCCATGTTAATGCAAGTGTTCCTCTTGTGTTTTTTCATTTTTTTCTTTGTTCTTTTCTTTTTTTTGCTTAAGGTGGTGCTTAGGTGCTTCATGTTTTTTTTTGGCTACAAGTGCTCCTCAAATGCTGAAGGTGAATATTTTATTTCATGGGCACCAATGTTGCTAGCATTTGGGGTTGCCTTTATGCTTTTAGTGTTGTTTTAGGGGCTTTTTTAATTGTTTGTGCATGCTACAAGTGTTGTCAACATAATTTAGGTGCTTTCGACATTACATAGGCATTGTCAAAGCTTTTTAAGGTGTTGATGCGATTTCCATGCTACTAATGTGTCTTTTGGTGTTGTTGGTGTGTTTTGGGTTTTTGTCAACATACAATTTAAAAAATCACTAGTTTTTGAAGACAAATGAATGGTGTTGTAATATGTTTGTGTTATGTTGTTCTCTCGCATGGAAATTACAATCCTAATTTGTGTTTTTTAGTAATTAAAAACTAACAATATCACAAAAAGAAAATTAATGGCTTTCTTTATGTCTTGTCTATTATCAATGTCACTACATATGTGTATCCATTCATGCATAACAAATTATTCTTGTCACCAAATCACAAAAATACTTTAATGTTTTGTTCACTATCGACATCACTAATACATATGTGTAGGATATATTGGCTCAAACTTGCATTTTATCTTTATGAATAATGCACATATGTTTGAACCCTTGGCTTTTATTCAAAAATTAATAAGGAAATATTTGATTTCATCAAATTGAAATACTGATCAATATTGATTTATAAATAATTTAATTTAAGAGATTTGTCACATGTGAGACTTATGTAATGACACAAACTAAAACTATGATATTTAAGGTATTGTCATAGTGAAGGAAAAAAAATTCATGTCATGTGTGAAATTCATGTTATGATGCAAGCTAAAACTCATCATAATGAAGGCCCTCAAAAAAATCTTCATTTCAATCGGTGCAAAATGTGTCATATTAATAACAAAAACAACTTGTTATGTGTCAAAAAAATTCACATCACATGTGAGACTTGTGTTTTGATGTCTAAAACTATGACAATTAGGGTCTTGTCATAGTGAAAAAGCAAAATATCATGTCATATGTGAAACTCATGTCATGACATAAGTTAAAACTATGACATTTAAGGTTTCATCACAATGAAGCCCCCCCCCAAAAGAATCTTCACTTCAATGGGTGCAAAATATGTCATCTTGGTAACAATAAAAACTTGTTATACGTGAGTGGATACACAAACGTAAGGATTTTGATAGTGGATAATAAGTGAAAAAAACCACTAGATATTTTTTGTGGTCCAACACCTTATGTCAAAATTTTGATTTATTGTTATTTATAAATGGGTGCACACATGTAATGACAACATTATCAAAAATCAAACATTGGGTATAATCATAATAATCCCAAGGGTCAGTTATTTCATGCCAAAAACACCCCATGCAACCTGACCACATATGCCATGTAAGGGCTTGCCACATTTGTTATGAAAGGTAAAACCCATTCCCAAGGCTTCACCCAACTCAAAAATCTAGGGTACAAACAAAGTAAAAACTAGGAGACTAAGTTGGATTTACTTAAAAGTAATTTGATGTAATTACAAAGTTAGTAAGGGTGATGGGAGCTTGAAGGAACTGGTGAACTAGTTCTAAGTTCTAAATTTTGATTTGGAAAGTTGCCCAATGATATGGGATGGAAAAAAGTCCAAAGGCCACAATTCATTGGGTGCCTCTTGAGAAGGAGGGAGCGATAGTGGACAAATGCATATTTTAATAAGTGAAAAATGCGTCATATTGATAACAAAAACAACTTGTTATGTGTGGCTAAATACACATATCTAGTGACATTGATGGTGGACAAGAGGTGAAGAAAGCCACTAAAACATTTTTTGTGGACTTGGAATGAGGCATTTGATTGGTTTTAATTATTATAAAAGACATTGAAATTATAATTTCTATGCTAATGAACCACATAATGAATATTATGACACTATTAATTTGTCTTTAAGAATTAATGGAAAATTTTATTATTTTTGAAATAAATTTTATATTAATCACATTATAGTAAAACCAAACATTACTTGCATGGGATAATGATGGAAAAGGATAAGATTTCTTGTTGTGTGACCATTTAACTCATTTAGTTATTTATATGTAGCTATCAATGTTAATGAAATATATTTGAATTCATTGATAATAAGTTGTAAACAAAACATGGACATTTCAATTAACTGACTTCATTAGTTTATAGATCAAGTTGTGATTTAAATGTAGGTAATTACAATACATGATTTCATTTGCTTAAATTAGTTTAAAGGTGTGGTTTTTCACTTTAACTAGTTTTTTCTAATGGCATCATAAACTAAAAATGGGGCAATTCATACACATTACCATGTGGCTCATGAATTGGTAATAGTTGTTGAATATTTTGTTGATTTGATCAAAATGGTTGGAATGTAATATTTTGGTAGTGGAACTAATGTGGGAAGGTAATGAACTAGTTAACACAATTGGAGTGAAATGTAATAATTACATGTGGTAAAGATGAGGTTCATATAACTAGATTGTTTTGTATTTTGCGATGTTTTTAATGGCATAGATGAAGTTATAATTGGAGAATGTATAATCCAATGGTGTGTTATCATCGACTTAATATTGAAATTGTAATCCAAGTGTAGGACATTCCATGATTAATTGATATCATTCATTCAGAATTGAAGTTGTAATACAAGCACGAGTATTCCAAACTATTGGATTCAATGGTGTGATTTTGTCGTGTTGTCGTAATCCAAGTGTAAGTACTTCAATAAATTGGAGAAACTTTTTAAAATTACAATCTACTTGTGCAAATAATTGGGTTGCATGATTTCAACGAAATGTCTTGAATTGAAGTAGCCATATGAATGCATGTAACTTTTGAATTAAATGACATCATTGACATACAATTGAAGTAGGAGTCCATGTACATGTAATTCAACTAAATAACTTCATAGGTTTATAGATGTAATCCAAATTGTAGTTAATGAACAACTTAGTGATTACATTAGTTTATAATTGAAGATGTTTATAAGTTGAGGCTTCAATAATTTAGTGGAATGACTGCATTGATTTGTAATTGAATTTGTAATCCAAGTGCAAATGATTTAGCAAGTGGACTTCAATGGGACAACTTTGGACAAAATTGTAATCCAAGTGTAGTTTTTTGTGTTAAGGGGTGAAATTGCAACCCACAATCATTATTGTCCTCCAAGGGGTAAGACCAGGGGGCAAGGTCAACACCTTATTAATCCACAAAAGAACTACCCTCACTAATTTACTTTACTACAACTATTCAAGTATCAAGTTAGACGTCATATTAAGAGGAAGGAAGTAGGTAGGGGTCTATTGCATAAAACGAAACCTACCCTCCTCTAAGTGATCTAAACCAAGGGTTAATGGGGAGAAAGTAGAGAAGGGAAGTTCATGAGAAGTGATTAGAACTTGAAAGTAACTATTCTACCTAGTTGTATAATGCTTTTAACATTCCTAGATGTAGGCTAAGGGGTTTACAAACCTTCTATTAATATTGTCCCTCGTTTCTAGGCCCTGCATGTCCTCCTAGTGATTCAGCTTCCCATTTCTAGCACCTCAAGAAGTCCTTCCTTTGTTCTTTATTGTTTGCAACTCAGTGCCTTCCTTTATAACCTTTGTTTATTGCTTGTAAAGGTACCCTTCAATTTGTAGGTGGTTTTTTTTTTTTTTTTTTTTCC
>Ga0116228_10002727_pt1 | contig 15310 bp, 11 predicted proteins | sample S1TSphfallax_2_FD_89694 | JGI IMG/M metagenome (GOLD analysis project Ga0116228, IMG submission 89694) | Host-associated microbial communities from peat moss isolated from Minnesota, USA - S1T2_Fc - Sphagnum fallax MG | ecosystem: Host-associated > Plants > Peat moss > Unclassified | place...
GGGTTGGGGAGAGGGGCACTATTGGTTTTTGTTGTTTGTCTCATCTGAACTATCTGTCTGTCCCTTGGGTGGGCATTTTTTCCAATTATTTTGGAGCAGATACTAGATGGTAATGTGACCCACACAGTAGTCCAATAAGTCTTCTGCAAATGTTTCTTCCACAATTACAAGAAGCATATGGTCTTCGGAAGCTGAAATACATTATCAGCTTGAAAAGAATAACATGATCTTCTGAAGCTGAAATGCATTCTCACATTTAGCTTTAACATATTATAGTTATCCTTAAAATAACCTTGCTTCTGGACCCTTATATCCACCCAGAAGCCCTTTTTTCACCCAAATGTTGGTCATCCACAAAGTGAGAGAATTTAATTGAACCTGGGTTTCAAATGCTGAAGTTGTGCATTTATTGCACAGGATTCAAAAAGATTGTTGAATAGTAATTGCAGTAGTGACGCCAATAGTGAAAGCAAACTTAAAATTTAAGATGAAACTTATTTTACCACCAACATTGGGTGGGGGACAAAAAGAATTTAGGCCTTGTTCAATGTCAATGTAGGGTAGACAGGCCAGTGACTGAACACATTGTGTTTCAGTCACCTCTGTCTCACTCAAAATGCCTCCTTTCCAGTTGTGGTCTCAAGATAAAATGTAGCCCACTAGAAAGTGCACTCATAGTCATTTGAATCGTTCAAAACTGGTCAAAAATGAAGAAGATACATTTCTTCAAAGTTTTGAGAGGTAAAAGTTGATTTTTAAAAATGGATCATACACATGGCAGCCCATCGTACGCTTAGTCACATAAAATCAAAGAGACATCCGCCCACTAATGAATGCTATTTACTCCCACATCAAACTAGATGAAGATTAGGATGAAACATTTTTATAAAATAATCATTCACTTTTTATCATAGGGTTCAAATTGCCCCTAAATTAGGGCTTCTAGATTGACGATAATGTTGTAATGTCTCATTCACCAAATCGGTCGCCCCTCTTACAAATGCTTGTGGGCACGGATTTTTCGTCACTCCCACCAAGTTCCACGCCTCTTAGTCGGGTTGGGAGCTATGCTTCCATGCTCATCTAGGCTTATGTTCTTTCTCCTCTTCATTTGAAGTTTGGAAACCTTCATAGAACTTTGTGTTTCTCTCTTGTTGCACTCGGTGATCGATGCCCCCTCTATTGCCTTTCTAAGCTCACATGCTCTTCTCTCTCAACAATCTTCAGACCTTGATGCTTTTCTTAGTTATCTCATTATCCTCTCTCTAAATTCACTCTCAAACCCTTTTTCTTAGCTATTATTCAAACATTCTAAATTATTTTTTCATCTACAACTGTTACATTTCTCTAAACTACTACCTTTCTATTAGTAGCTACTACTTTTCTTTGAGTTGATACTACCTTTTTCTCAGTTATTGTTACCTTTCTTTAAATAATTACTACCTTTCTTTCACCTTTCTTTAAATAATTACTACCTTTCTTTCAGTTATTGATACATTTTTTCAAACTTATATACAATTATTGTCTTTCAACTACTACTATTTCTCTTTCAAAAATTTTATTTATTTCATAATCTATTTTTTTGAGTTTGTTCTACTTGTTGTTGGTCCCGGGTTAACCAATTATTTTTCTATTTTTCAATCATTGGAATGTAGTAGCCTTGTTATTTAACGTCCTTGTGATTACAATTTAGCCCATGCCTACACCTTTTCTTATTGTTGAATCCATGTTGTGTAACCTAGATTCACCCCCATGTACTTGCATAGATCTATTGTGAAATTTACTTGAAAATCATGGTGAAAGCGATCATTCATTTCAACAACAACAACTAGAGTCCAAGTTATAGTGAACTATGTTTTAGCACATTTTTCAAAAAAAATCAAGCTATTTGTTCTACTACAAAACCCAATTTTGTTGTTTGTTTAACTTGCATGTTTTCATTCTCCTTTTTTTTACATGTTTTGATTTCCTCTACATTTTCCTTTTCCATCAAGTTTTTCTCCTTAGGATGTCTAAGTATTCAAAAATTAGTCACAACATGTGATTGAGAATAATCAATTAATGGTTTTTTCCCCTTGGTGCGTCTTGTAGGTAAATGAAGCGATGACAATAGGTTATGCACCCTCATGGATTCCTAAATCACTTTGGAAGCAGTTGAGTTTCCTGCAACAACTCTTGAATATCTTCAAAATTGCCCTCATTTTGGTTTACAACATCAATCTCTATCACTATAAGGCTCCGGGGCATATCCACATAGCAACATTGGTCATTTTTTAACTTGTAGATAAATAGATTTTTAGATGTTGGATGTTGATATGTTTTAATTATATGGATAAATTTTGAAGTAGCATATTCCTCTCCCCATTGAAAAGTATTCTCAAAAACTCCTCCTCTATTGGGTAATATTTCTCACTCCATGCGTTGTTCAAGTTTATTATAGTGTAAACCTCGAATGGTTTAATCATGTTATCCATTGCCTTCAAGTTCAAAGGCCATATCCTTGGAGTTCTAAACCCAAACCTAATGTGTTTTGTGAGTGATTGCTATAAAGCCTAATCCACCCATCTAGCTAAAATGATCTTGTCTAATTCCATGTGATTGTTTTTAAACATAACTACATCCTTGACTTTTCTAAATGCAATTTTAAAAGGTTTAAAACAAGACATGTCTAATAGTTGCAATGCATGTGATGTGTGTGATGGCAATGTGATCATGTCTAACCCTAAAAAAATTGCATGTTCTATTGCTTATGGGGTAACATGGTTACTATGTCCATCTAAAACTAATAAGTGTGGGTTGTTAAAGGACACTCCACCTAAAACTAACTTGTTAAAATATATATATAAACAAAAAAATAATCATCCATGTTCATTTTTGCATTGCTATACAAATACCTAGTTTGCAAAGTCTTATGTAGTCATCCCTTAGTTTATCACCTTTAAAAATGTAAAATCCAAGCAGAACACCCTTAGTAGCATTGATTTCATTGTTTATAGTTAACCATTCCCAAGACTTTGGGATGGTGTTGTAAATTCATGATTGTTTTTCTTTTCTTGGTCCCACCCTCCAGCAACTTGGTGGAATGCGTTTTGGCCCCACCAAGGGTATGCCTTTTTCTTCCCTATAATCAACCCATGAATCCAAAAAATGTAATAAATTTGAAATTTTTAATATAACATGTTTACGAATTGCTATAATAAAATATAATAACTTATAAAACTTTGCAAAATTATCCTATTCTAAATCAACATCTTTTGTTGTTGTGCATGTAGTGGGGAAGAATCTATAGGAGTGATTGATATGACTTAGCTAATCCATGGCTCTCTTGAAGTTCCTTGATGCATCACTTCAAACTATGGATTTTTGGATCCAATAGTAATCCAAATATTTTTGGATCCTTTAATTGTAGATTTGGTCTATAGTTTCAACGTGTACGTTTGATGTTGATCCTTCATTTACATGCTCCACTTTCACCTTTTGCAAATTTACTTTTGAATAGTTTTTGTTCTTTAACTTGCTCTACTTTCTCTTTGAGGGTTTTTTTACAACTAAACTCTCAAACTTGGACTATCATTCTTTACACGTTCTACTATCATTGGCAAATAAAAAAAAGTAGCATTACAACATTAGGACCTAGAAATTATAAGCAAAGTTGGAACTATTTTTCTAACTTAACTCATAGAGAGGACATATTTGGAACTCAAATTAAAAATAAACAATGAACATGTAAACCTTGCTTAAGTTTAAGCTTTGATTTGTCCTTTAACTTTTTGGAGGGGATGAAGAGTTTTTATGCATAATAAGAATCTTTATAGACTTTCCTTTGGGGATTAATAAATGTGCTACCAAAATAAGATGTCCTTTGTTAATCCTTGTGCATAATATCCTTATTAGGGTTTATTAATGAGTAGTTTCATGCCTTTTAATGTGAGCCTAAGCCCCATAACCAAACATTTTTTAAAAATTTTGCATTTTGTTTATCTTGGTTCTCTATCAAACCCACCTTAAAAGGTTCATTGTCACATATTTGTTTTCAAATATGTGCATTACAATGTGATGGTCTTTTCGCATAATCAAACATGATTACATATCCAATGTGTTGGTCCTTTCCCATAACCAAACATGACTACATTTAACATTGTGCCTTTTCTTTTTCTTTTTCTTTTCCACGCCCATAATCACACAAAAAAATAAAAATCGTTTGGGTTATATAAAAAAACCAAACACATTTTTTCAAGACTAGGCATTTGATCATAGGCTTTCATTTAAATGCTTGCACAAAGGACTACGGCCATTCAATGACATTGGTATGCACAATAAGGGAGTTTGATCATTGGAGGATGTGTTGGTGGGGGGCATGTTTACCCTATTTGTTGAATGATAGGTTTCAATCTCACCTTAAAACTCACCTCCCTTTACAAGAAATTTACAACTCTTAACAATATATTTCCTTTCTTTTGTGGATAAATTTTTATGTATCTATCAACTTGCAACATTAATAAAGATTTCAACACTAAAAGATGGAAAATTGGCACCAATTACATTTAGTGTGGCTCTTGTAAATGTGAATGCATCTAATTATAAATCTCTAATGCATTTAACTAACAATGTTTTTTATATATTATGAAAACACCTGAAATAATTTGGATTGGATTTAATAAATATATAATAATTAAAAACAATCATAAAAATTTGTAACCAAATTTATTTTCTTTTCTTTCTTTAAAAGTTTTTTTTTTAAAAATGGTATGATCATGTACAATAGTTACCCACACCTTTACATAATAGTATAATATGTCATGACCAAAAAATCGAACATTTTTTACCATTATAAAAATCATGGATTTCTTATCCATGACCCTTTATAACCAATCACCATTCATCAAATCATTTTTATCAAACATTGATAATATTTTTTGAATAGTCAAATAGTAATCACCCAAGGTATTAGGGGTTGCCTCCTATTATCCTATTTACACCCAATTATAAAATGAAAATTATTAATTTAAAAAGATTTAAATCAACATTTTTTGTCCCAAATAAAAGGTAGTTTTAAAAAGTCATATTGTTAATCACCATATGTTGGTGCATCACTATGGTACAAGGTCATAATTTGACAATTATTGTAGATCATGGAAACAACAATATTCTTGCATCCAATATGAATGTACATTGTAATGTAGGTTACATATCAAATGAGGTGGAATAATGATCAAATTTTTTGTTAAACATGATATCTGAAAATTAGACTCTTAATGAACCACATGCTATAACAAATCACATGTCAAAATAACAAACATGATGTCAAATGTAAACACAAATTGCACTATGTATTTGAAATTACACTATGTATAAAAATTCAAAAAAGCTCAAAATTGCAAAACAAACCTTCTTGAAAGTTGAGTTTGTCCTCATGTATGATTACATTTGCTTATCTTGTTGTTGTATAATGCTTGTCAAGTTGCTCAAGACACAAAAATCAAGAGCATTTTGTTCAAAACTTTGTTGTGTGCACATCTTATCTTTGTCAATTAGCCCTTGGTGTGTATTTCTAGTTTGGTGGAGTGAGATTCTTAAATTTTGTATAGTGTCCTAGTTATGGAGGTACAATTCACCATTACGAGACCTCGCCCCTTGAAAGATTTGGTTGATTCGTACCTTTAAAAAGATTATAGATGACATTTAAAATCAAGCCATCTATGAACTTCAAGTCTAAGCATTTTTCTTTGAAAGTGTTGGCCAACCTTGTAAAGTTTGTAGTTTTTCCCTTAACAAACAAAGCAAAATCTACTAGATAGATAGATCTAATCATCTTGCACAAGCCCCCAAATGTAGACCATTTGATGAAATGGACATGATGTTGATGTATTAATTCTTAACCACGATCTAGCTTTTCATGGATCTTTCTTGTAAGTTCAAATGTCATTTTTAGCCTTGCCAAAGAGAGACCCAAAGAAATAGATGTAATTTGAAATTCCATGATGTGTGGGTTGTGAAAATGCCTTAACCTAACGTTGGATTTGATGCTTCTAGAAGTCTTTTGGTACGACAATGAAAATGTGCAACAAGATAGAGCACAAGGGGAAAAAAATGGTCTCAATTAAGTGGGATTCATTTCATAAACATATATTCTAGGAAAAAAGAATAGTGAACAATGCATCAAATTATGGATCTTAAAGGTATTCATGTAATAAGTGAAATAACCTATGTTTCAAGTAATCATTTTTTAAAAATTTGAAACATGTTTAGGTGGGAATGAATGAGACATTCCAAGAAAGGTGATTCAATTTGGGTGGAAGCATGCTAAAAATATGTTTTAAAATTAGTTATATGAAACAAAAAAAACTATGTGAAATGTAGATTAAAAAGTAGGTGATGCTCTATGGTATTAACCTTTTGAGGGTGTAAATATGTTCAAAAGAACTAAAAGCCATCTCAAATAGTGGTGAAAATTTTTCTTTTTTTTTAGAATTTCAAAATATGTTTTAATTTTTCAAATTTCCAAAAGCCCTTTACCACACGTAAATGAGGTATAATGTACATGACATATAAAAGAAATTTATAGCTTATGATACAAAAAATAAAAAATTAAAGTAGTTAACATATTTTGGTATGATTCAAAGTTATGATAATTTTTCAAACAAAACCTAGAATTTGACAAATTTTGTACACTTTGAACATATCATATTTATTCAACAATGACTAACGCAAAAAGGAGATATATATTGGGGCACCTATAATTATTTTAATAATAAATTGCAAAATATTTCATTCAAAAATTCCTTCGTAAAAAAGAAAGGGATTAAGGACTCACAATCCTTTTATAAAGTAATTTTTTTTAATAAAATAATCCCATTGGCTCCTTTGAGTGTATTTGCACTCTTGAATTACATGAATGAATTAAATTGTCACATGAAATGTTTTTTAAATTAATAAGTTGTAACAACTTTGTTTTAATATATTTTCTAAAAATTATCACACTTCACAATTGCACAAAATAACCATTTCTATAGTTGCTAGAAAAATTCAATGAAATCCAAACATGTGATGTATTTGATCATTGTTTAAACATGTTTTCCACATTACAAACACAATTTTTCATTTTTCATACATATGAAAAAGTAAATTCTAAGCATTTTAAACTTGCCATCTAAAAAAATATGTTTTGAAGTGCAAAATCATAATCCAAATACTCAAGTTTCAAAAAAATTGTATCAAGGTGCATGATACTTCAAATATTAATAACACAATATTTGAAATGTTTGATTTGGAAAATGTAGCATATCAATTAAACTTTAAACAAATAATAATGAAAATTATAAAATACATTAGAAATGACCATATATACAGTTTATTTGATAAGGTTTGTACATCCTTATTATTATGGCATTGGAAAAAACCTAGAAAAAAAATGAAAACTCCATTTTTACTTGGCATGAAAAAAGATTGTGATTCATCTATATATTTTACCATGTTTTCAACCATTTGCATGTTTTCATGTTATTCAACAAAAGTCAATAATTGATTATGAAGATTTCAAATTTTTGTTTGAATTTTTTTAATTTACAAGAAAGCCTAAAAAACATTAAAGTGATATAACAAGGTGAGAGATATTGTTAAACATGTCCACAAGCCATTTTGTGGCATTGGCATGTGATTTTAGGTTACTAGCTTAAATAACCAAAAATGAATTTCAATATCTTCAATTTGTTCCAAAAGACATGCATCCATATTTTACTTTTAGTTAAATGTGTTTTTAAAACGATTCAACATTCACAATTTAACAAGGGTAATCATGAATGAAAATTTCAATTCTAGGGTTTAAAAGAAGTAAGGTGCTTAATAGGTTGTTATGCATTGAAATAAAAGGTGTGAATAATTGTTTGGGGTAATTGTTGTGGAGTTATAATTCAAATTCAAAACTTGCACAACCCTTTCTTGACCATGATCAATTATATGATTGCACATGACAAACATTGTGATCCAAATTCTAGTTTGCCTATTGAATTTGGATTACAATGTTTGTCATGTGCAATCATTTCTAGATTGCCTACTGTGGCACATCAAGAGGACTTGTTTCAATCTCTTTAATTTTTTTCCTTTAAGTTTTGAAAATGTCACTTAAAATTTGATAAAATCACTTAGATCATGAAAAAAATGCAACAAATAATGTCAAAACTATGGATCAATATGTTTCATCCAATGAAGCATGTACAAGTTTGAATAATATCACCCCAATAAGACCTTTGTGATGAAAATGGTAGTTGATTTTATCAATTGTGGCCCAAGCAACAACTAACTTGGATTAACTTTGTGGTGTCCACGTATGTTTTGATTGACCTAATGTCTATGCCCAATGAGGGCATAGTAAAGTATGCACGAAAAAAATTGATTATCCAAAATTGAGTTTAAAACTAGGATAATTTCCTATAAACACAAAAAAATTAATTCAAAACATGTTTGAATTTCATTGTGAAATCATTGTACACTTCCTTGGGTTCATGGTAAGTTATATACAAGATTTGGAGAACTTTAATACAATAAAAGTAGGTAACAAATACATTTGAAATTGATTGGTCAATCTAATGTTTAAGCCTACTTTTCATTAAAAAATGAAATAGATATGCACTACATTAGCATATAAAGATCATTGCATATTCAAATATGTCATTAAAAAAATTGTGTGTTCTCTTTGTTAAACATACTTGACAAATACTTAAAACAAAACTTGCATTGCAAAAAATGGTTCACATCTACTTGCATTTGGGAAAAACCTATTGAAAACCTATTGAAGTAAACTAAAATGTAAATTTTTAATATTAATGCACATTAGTGAAGTTTTTTTTAAAACATTAAATCGAAAACATTGAATGTTCAATAATTTTATAATGGGATTTGTTATTATTTTAAATATATTTTCATTGTTAATTTTGGGGTTACCAAGGTAGTCCAATTGGATATTTCATTTTTCCCACACCCTATGTTAAGTCAAATATAGTCCCTTTTCAAATTAGCACAATTGCATGGTGTTTTTGTGTGTGATTTCATTCATTACCACAAACTATGGGTGTAGTTCACTAGTGTCCGTTCACTAAACCAATGAATTCATTACATCCCCACAAGGTCTTGTTCACTAAGGCTAGTGAATTCACTCAAAATCCAGTGAAATCACTTGGCGTACAAGGACCCAATTTGTTGTAGTAATTGTGATAGTTTTTATAAGAGATATTTATTTCAAATGTATTGAAACCACACATTTGAATTCAAAAGAAATAGTTTTGAAACATTTCAATGGACTTTTGAATTGCATTCATGATATCATTCAATGACATGGATCACAAACTTTAACATTTAAGTCAATGTTTGTTTAACTTTTGAGTTCAATGGGTTGTTGTTTTTTTATTTTGGCAATCATTTCCCCTCTTGCAAATGGATGCATGAACTTGAAATGGTTTATCCCAACTATGTACAAGTTGTTCATCTTTAATTGTGAACCATCCTTTTAGCTTCACCTTAATGTGATTTGAAGTTACTTGTTGTGTATCGAAATAGTGTGGCCCCATGGAGTTGTGGATCCTACTTGTTTGGACCCCACAACCTTATATATGCAATTTTATTTTATTTTTTGACAATGAAGAACAAACCCAAGCTTGCAATGGATGAACCTCATTATTATAACCCCTTCATGTTTTTGCAAAGGCTATTGACCACATCTTTAAATTGTTGTGTGTGAAATGTCAAAGTACATCAAAGTTGTAGAAATTGTAATTGTACATTTCTTATATTAGTTGAGGATGTGTGGCATTTTAATACACTCAACTTTATGAAAGTAATCTAATGGATTGGTTGAAAATGCATTTCAATATTTTACATTTAAAAAAAAATTCCTTATAACCAATCCAAAAAGTGAAGGTTGTTCATATGCATTATGCATCAATAGCTAACTATTAATCTAAAATACAGATGCATTCCGCTTATGTTACTTTGAATTTTGGTATGTAATAGCCCATGAACTTATCTTGGTTCATTACCATGAACTACATTTTTCATTATTGTTTTCTAATGTGATTTTTTGTGCCTTTCTTTTAATGTTGCTTGGTTGTTGGCTTATTATTTAAGTTTCGCTCCCCATTGCCCATGTGTTAGAGTTGTGTGTGATGCATTAAAAAACTCATTTTTACATTGTAAAGCTTAGAATTTAGTGATGTTTATTGCATTTTTTTTTCTCATGGTAGAGTTGTTGGATACTTGAGTGTTTGGGGATGATGGATCTTCATGCTTTTATGATAGTTTTAGTATTTTAGTTTCCATGATCATAGTGATTTTTCCTTGTCAAATTAGTTTGATTGATTTTACAATTAGGAATAAATGTTTCAACCTTCACATCCTTCTAACAAGGCTTATGGGTTTTAGTTTTCTTTCATACTAAGGTTGCTTATCCTTATAGGTCCGCCATTTTTTACATTGGTAAAAATGTTATTGTTATACTTTTTCAATTAGGGTTTGATTCACTCACATTATTCAATCTTCATTTTTTGATATTAACAACACCTAAATTAAGCATATGAAAAACACAAAATACCTCTAACAAGCTTTGCATGTGTTTTTTTTTGCCTTTTTTTGCATTGCACAATTTTGATAAGTAGGTACATTTTTTGGTTATATTGTCCCACATCAATTTTGAACCCATGACCTCTCAAAATAAAATGAAAATATTTATATTTAGCCTATTTTAGGACATTGATGTCACATCAATAAAAACTAGCTATCAAGAATTGATTATCATCCATGCATTTTAAAAAAATAACGTCATTTCACTAATGGAAAGGTAACAAAAAAACACTATTATTAACATGATGTAAAATAGGTATAACAAAAAAGAAAAATAAAATGGTCTAATTTTCCAATTAAAGGAAAACAAGGAAGTGATGTAAATTAATGTTGGGTAAGTAACCAAATTGGTAGTTAGGAAGTGGTGATTCCACCACTTCCAATTCATTGTAACCTAATTCGAACCACCTTGAAAATATGGAACCGAGCATGAACTACTACCACTAGGACTAGGGGTTGACTAAACTAGCAAAAAAAATATGTTCTCAAGTCTTGGTTCCAAGTTAAAGAAAACTAGAATTTCCATTTTAATTACATGTAATTTTTGGAATTGAAATTGGACCAAATTCCTTTCAAAATTTTCATTAAATAGTTCTTGAGGTTTAAAGTGCTTCATGCTTTCTCTTTTCTACGTCATGTTGTAATGCAATTGCATGTCACAATTGATTTTTTCCCTCTTTCTCCTTCTATATTATTTTTCTTTTTTCCTTTTTTCAGTTTTTTTCTTATGCAAGTTGGAAAAGGAAGTTGAACAACTTTGATGCTAGTTGAAATTTGGAGTTTCTTGTTAAAATTTATCTTTTTATTTATTTGAACAAGTTCATAAACTTCCTTGTCATTATTTGTTGATGTGGTTTTATGCACACGATCAATGTTTGCTCCTTGTCATCATTGTTTTTTATGGAAGGAGGAGGAGGCATTATCATCTTCAAGTGAGTTATCTATCTATTGTTTAATTATAAAACTACATAAAAAATACATTTGAATATAGTTGGGTTGACTTTTCACATCTTGCAAAGATTTTTTAATTATGTAAATTGATATAAATTCCTAGCTTTAGAAGCCATTACAAAGATGTTATTGCAACAAGAAAAAATGTCAAAAAACATTGGTTGCTACTATGTGAATTTGTTGAAGCTTATTGATGAGAATGTATGGTTGGTTAGCTGACTTAGTTGAATTTTTTTGGCTATTGATCTATAGCCAAATTGGACTAAATTTATAAAAAGGCTAAAATTACTAAACTCAAATAACTTGATATCATTCAACAAGTTGTTAGACCCACATTTTAACTTTGATTTGCACATAGATGCATAACTTTTATTTTAGTTTTGTTCATGAATTTTATTCTAGCCTTTGATTTCACTACTACAAAATGTGGGTGCAATTCACTAGTCAGGGGTTCACTAGACCAATGAATTCACTCAAAATCCAGTTAAATCACTTGGTGTACATGGACACCTTTTGTTGCCGTGTTTGCATTTGGAAATTTCATATCCACAAAATGTTTACCCAAGAATTTCTTTAATATTGCACCATTATTACAAGCTAGTAGTTGGTTTGTTATTTAAAATTCTATTCATTCATAATAAATATGCTTTAGTTATTAACAACTTGTTGGATTTTTTTCTTAAATGTGGTAATTGGAAGATGGTAGTTTAGGAATTATCATTTCCACCATTATCATTCAAACTTAAGAAAATTGGAACCAAACGAAAGGTTAGACAAAACCTACTTGAATTTAACCATTAACTAAGAATTGTCCAAATCTGAATTTTAAAAATATCCATTTGCAAATTGATAATTTGAAACTAAAATGAACCTTTTTTTTATAAATAAAGAACCTATTTGAACCTATTTGAACCTAAAACCAAGAAAAGATTTGGTTGAAGACTAGAATTGGAAGTTGCATAAAAAAATCCAAGAATCAGCCAACACTAATGTAAACATGGTAACCTTTCATGCAACATATGTAACCAAAAAAAAGGCATATCACCTTCAATGAAGTCTCATTACAATGTTTAAAGTATGCCATGAACACTTTCACATAAAAATGCAATGTAGAAGTTACAATGTTGGAGCTAATTTTTATAAAATAATCACTCTATAATTAGTTTAGGCAAACTATAGATTTTGACCTAAAAACATCAAATGGATCAAATCCCTCTAGATCTCTTCTCAATTGAGTTATCATGATCTTCTAATGTGGTAATCACTAGACATTTGTGAACTACCCACAAATAATCCCCTTTCCATCCTCCATTACATCCCAAGAAAGAATGATATTTTACTTCCTTTGTAACCACAACTAAAAGGACAATATGACGTGCTCCCAAGTTCCTTGATAGACCCACTTGAAGGTCTATCAATGTAGAGATGCAGAAGGGGTTGGAACTTGGGGCCACTCCCAACTTCCAACACTAAAGGGGGTGAGAGGGGTGTGCTAGAAGTTTCGGGATTAGACTAGGAAAAGGGACAATTTACTTAGTTACATGGTCTTGCATCCAAAACCAACTAAAAGTTGGTTAAAACTCATTCTGCACCCTTTTGGTGTTGGGACTAACCATGGGTGACCTCGGACTCACTAGATTCACCACGGCCCGGATTTGGGGAAAACCACCACCTTCCCCTATATAGTATTCTCTGCAGCTCCCCATAGAGGCTACATCCGAATGGCATTTTTTCCCGGGACTACCGAGGAAGAGTCTCGAAATTGTCCCGGGTTGGACTCCCGGGACTTTGGGCATCCATAACTTCTTGCTCAAACCTCCAATTGGGATGAGGTCTTAAGCAATCTTGTAGCTCTCTTTGAGAAATTTCCAACGCCATGTCGCACTCCTCCTGTAGACGTCGGAATCGGGTCGATTCCTGACTTTTAGTGGTCGGGAGAAATTGTCAATTTGACTCCCGGCCCTTCTTTTGCCCATAACTTGGGCTGCAGATGTCCAAATGGCTCATGCGAGACCATTTTGGACATCTACACTTCAAGACCTTTCCAACGGTATAAAGAACACTTCAAGGCAAGGTGTTTTTCCTTCTGCTGTCGAGCTTTAAAGTTGCGGGAGTCCCGGAGGACTCCAAGTTCCCACTTTTGGGAGTGTGAGTCTCATCCTCACACTTTGCCCAAAGTGGGGTTACGACACAATAACAAACACAAGTTTTAGGTAATTTTAACCTTAAAAATTCATCTGAAATTGGCACCATAAAACTTTATAGTAATTCAAAAATTATGCCTAGATCTCCTATAAACTAGGTACTTAATCCCTTGTTGCTTCACAGAAACACCATTGTTGACATAGTGGGATGAACAAGACTTAAACATTGTTTTCCACACACAGATCAGCCCTTCCTTGATACCTTAGAGCTTGTCATCATTTTCCATTGATGTCCCTAAACCTATTTAAATCCACCTACCTTGCATCTCATCATTTACACAACAAAAACTAGAAAGATTAATACATGAATAGAGAATTCTCACACCATTACATTCTTCCTTTGAATGTGCAAAAGCCAAGCAAACATAACACTCAAAACAACACCACCATAACCTCAAGATTATTCTTGCCATACAAAGTTCGAAAATTGTATAGTTAGCTTCTCAACATCCTACTTCTTATCTCCATCTTCATTGTTCTAGCTCCAATGCTAAGGTCTTTGCAACCACACACACATCAATAAAACAACCAACTAAGTTCTATCTGAAAAGCTTCGCTCCTTAATAATATGCACTTTTGATGTCACATCTTTCATGAATCGCATCCCACTCAAGTGAATAATAAAAGACAAGATACAAGTCAATTGATAGAGCTTAGACAAAGATAGGCAACCCATGTTCACACTATGAACCATAAAATACACATGAAACATTTCTCGGCCCCACATACCTAACAAGAAGAAATGAAAAGGAAAAGGAGAAAGAACTGAAGTCTTAGCACAATTACTAAAAGGCTAGTTCCTCATCCTAGCTCAAGCACAATAGCTAAAATAGAATGTCCAAGGTCAACTACTGACATGAAAGTAAACAAGTTAGAATAGAAGGTGAGAATGAGTAGTTTGTCATCCCCCAAAACATACATGTGCGATACTCCAAGTACATATTACAGTGTTCACATGAGGTAAGGTAAGTTACTATCTGATGTCCTAGCTCAGGTATAAACAGCTATGGTGACAAACAGTTTTGGAAATAGAAATTTCATGTAGCCAATGGGAAGGCTCAGTATGTACTCATGATGGGCCCTCTTTCTTCCTTTTGGGGGTGGGGCGGGGGGAGTTTTCTTTTGTTTTTCTTCCTTGTTCCCAATGTGTTCTCATCATGTTCTCTTGAGGTTCCCCAAGTTCCCAATTTGTTCCCTAAGGAGTTTCCAATGGCACCTCAATTTTATCCCATATGGTTTGCCCAAAGTTCAACTCTCATGTATATAAACTGAAAAGGTAGGCTGTTGGGGGAATACATTTGTATCTATTTTGCAACTGGGAGTCCGAAGAGGTGCTTCCATTTGGGAGTGCTCTATGTTCCAAAAAAATTGCTGATGGGCTAAAGAAAATGGCTCTTTTGCAAACCAAAAAAAAAAGAAAAGAGAAAAAAGTTATGAGCAATATGAATAAGACTATGTCCCCAACTTAAATAAGTACCACCAACTTAAGCCACCAACATTAGCCTAGGTTGAAAATGGTGACAAACAAAATGTAGGAATAATTA
>Ga0116228_10002729_pt1 | contig 15303 bp, 9 predicted proteins | sample S1TSphfallax_2_FD_89694 | JGI IMG/M metagenome (GOLD analysis project Ga0116228, IMG submission 89694) | Host-associated microbial communities from peat moss isolated from Minnesota, USA - S1T2_Fc - Sphagnum fallax MG | ecosystem: Host-associated > Plants > Peat moss > Unclassified | place: USA...
GTACTAACATATCTCAAATCTACCTATGTCTTTGATTGCTTGCAACACTTATCTACCACATTGTTTCTAATATCTACCACACCATTATTTATGTTTCTAACATCTACATCATAATCTTCAACAATTTGTGTTAAACTACTATAACTTCTAACTGCACATTTATGCAATTTTTTTGTGTCTGTGTGATTATGTTTGCACAAGATTTTTTTTTTGTGCAATTGTGTTTGTGTGATTATGTTTACACAACTTTTCTTGTGTGCGTGACTTTTCTTATGTTTATGCAATTTTGTTTGTGCAACTATGTTTATGCGACTTTGACTACATGACTTTTTTGTTATGCATGACTCTTCTTGTGTTTATGCCATTTTATTTGCAACTTTGCACGACTTTTATTGTCTACACAACTCTTCTTTGTGCAACACTTGTTGTAGCTAGACCCTTTGCAACTATTGTACCAATGCAACTTATGTGCATGTAATGGAAGTCATTGACATCTTGTTAGCAATTGCATCAACACAACTTGTGTGTGTGACTTTGGATGTAAACCTTGAACGTCTTGAACCCCTTGAAACATCTACTATTGCTAAGGATCAATATGCACCCAATCTTAATAAATAGTATAAATCTAAGAATTGTAATGCGAATCATAAGTTTTAGGAGGTTTGGGCTTTGAAAATGCCATGGGTAGAGTCCATATTGAATGATGTTGGTTTGGCAACTTTTGTCAAATGTTGGGTTTCTACTAGAATTAAGAGGAAGGAAAAGGTTTAGGGTTTAGTGGTGAAGTGGGATTCTATAAAAAAAACATGTAGGGGAGAGGAAAGACCCTGATGTAAATGGTATATGGATCCAAAATGTGGGCATGTAAAATATGGAATTGCATATGTTCAATTATCTACAACAATTGTCCTCCAACATCTTGATCTTGGATGGAAGAAAAACGAAAACTTGTCCAATTTTCCATTATTCTCAGTTTGTTGAATAAAGGTAAGCCCATGATAAATTATGAGGATTTCTTGCGTTTTTTACAATTATTGAAACTTCGATCTATCCCCAAAAGACAATGGTTTGGTGGGGCTAGTTGGGAAATGGAAAAACACATTGATCATGAGGTGATAAAAACCATTGAAGTTACTATCCAAAATGCCAAGTTTGTATCCTTAACTTGTGATGAGCTCATTTCCATGGATAACGCAAGTTGGGCAAATGTGCATAGTTATATTGTGCAAAATTGGTGTCACATACTTTTGTTGTTGAATGTGCAACATGTGGTTTTTGGATCTAAAGTTGACAATTTGCTTCAAGGTTAATTTGTTTTGGCGTTGATCAAAGGTCAAATTGACCTTCCTAGGCTTTATTTTCTGGGGTTACAATTTAGATCCAGCATCAATATGCTCCATTCATCATAGTTGTGGTATGGTTCACTGGACAAATTTGGCAATATAAACAGTTTCAAACCTTTCTTTGATGTCTCACATTAAAGGTCTTTTGCAATTTTTGTATTTTTTAAAAGCCACACCCCTAAAAGACATTTAGAATTTACAAAATTAGTAGAGATCATGGAAACCAAGGGCAATAAAATATTGCAAAACATAAAATAGTAGGTGGATATCCATGATTAGTCTTGTCAAATGTGTGTTAGTTGAATACCACAATCTATTAATGAAAATGGCATTGGATGCACCCACCATGACCCATGCTTAGTCTAACTTGTGTTTATTGATTGATGTAGAGACGTTGTTGAGGTTGAATGCCATTATGCCATTCTTGGAAACAATTCATATTTTGATTAAATTTGTTCAACTATGTGATGTGTTTTTTTGTGATTTATAACAACAGTCAAAATCTATGAAGGAAATGTGTATTGCATGTATTGTGACAACCAATGTTGTTTCCAAGGTGATGTGTTTACTAACTTTCTAGCTTTAGTTAATTATATTCATTCATGAAAGCATATGTTTTTGTTGGATTATATATTTGAATACTATAATCAATCACCTTGCATTTGAATTTGATGGGTAACACATTTGGGCCACATTTGTAGATGAAATGGTGGGATTTGGCTATGTTACAAGGTTTGTGTTTGAAGAGATTGTAACTTCTATGAAGTGACAATGTGTGGAAGTTGGGAATTAGCTTATTAAAGAATTGCAATGCTGATCCCCAACCCAAAAGTTGATTGATACATTTGGGGTTGTCTACCCCCAATATTGGTTGCAACTAGAATTTGAAGTGAGATTTTTTACTCATTTGGCAATTATAAAAGTTGCCCTTTGCTAGCCTAAAAAGGCAAGGCCTAATGAAGTATGGGTTCCAACATTGTTTTTAGCTATTACTTTTAACCTGTAAAGATTTTTATTTGTCTTTACCATGAAGAACAATGCCAAATTAGCAATGCAAAACCACTTGATCTCAACTTGTTTAGCAAACTTTAGAAGACCCTTTCCTCATCACATATTTGACCATCAAATCCTTGAATACATTAATTTGATTGAACTTCTTGTTATGCGAGTTATTGGTTCAATAGAAGATGAATGGTGTTTTTTTACACTCACCTTTATGATAACTAAACTAAGAAATTGATTGACTTTGCTTTTGGAGCTAGTCATTTGGACGTTCAACCAAAAGTTTTTCACCATGCAGAACTTTTCTTTTGGAACAACAATCCAAAGTTGGAAAGACAATAAAATTCATTATGGGGAATGATGGAGGAGTTATTTAATTTTACAATTGCCCTTTGTTTCCATGATCCATGTTTGTTTGGAAATGGTCATTCATGAATATTCATGCAGCCCCCTTTTGGGCCTTTTAAAAATTAGGAGTGAAAACTTGTTTTCTTACATTGAGTACGCATGACTAAATATATTTTTTGTGCATGTTAGGCTTTATGTTGCAATGGGTAGGGCCTATTTGGGTCAAGGTTCAATTCTCCCATAAAACTTTGTTGCAAAAAGTTGGAAACAAAAGATCAAAGATTTGCAAAAGATTTGAAAAGAATTGAAGGCTTGTAGTTCAAAAACTAACTTAAAAAAATTTCTTGTAGCAAATCATATCTGACCAAATTTTTTCCCTAATCAACAAAAGTTCACATACTTACCTACCTTCTAGTTGGGCACATTGACACAGAATATGTCCATGTGGCAATTACATGTGAAAGAAGGGCTAACATGTAGCCAACTTAACTAAAGTGGGAAAGTGAAAAAAAACACTAGTCCTTATACCAACTCTCAAAAACATTTATCATTAGAATAATAATTGTGATTTTTTCCCTTTTGTAGATGTTGGTGCACATAATATATATATTATTACAATGGTTGAAATCCTCACCACTAACAAAAAAAACTTGGAAACTTTTACAAATTATAGCCTAGGGTCGACTTCCACATTGATAAGACAAATAATAATTATTAATAATTATTTTTATTATTTCATGATCTACTATGATATTGTTATATGAAAGTGAAACCATCCAAATTGTAAGCTATGATAATTATGATAGTTTTCCACACCTCAACTTCATATTTTCATGAAAAAAATGTTTCATTATTTGAAGGATTATTTAATGAAAAAATAGACCTTAGGGTAGTAATGATCTTCTTCTTAGGGGTTGTTTAAACCTTTATCACGTTTTGCAATCCAACTCATTGTTACTCTAAGTATTTTATTGTTGTTTAAATATTTGTTGAAAACCTTGGAAATTTTATTATATCCATCATGTCTCTAATTTTCTCATGTATGGCGTTAAAAGGCTTGTTGATATGGAGCTATTCTATTTACAAAATGTGTTTTGAGAATTGTTCAACATTTTAATGTAACATTTGGCATTTAACTTGAATTGTAGGAAAATCTACATTCTTTCCATTTTTCCCACATGTGGCAAGATTTGTCATTGCTCATTGTTTTGTAAAATGTATAATGTACCAACGTACAAAAAATGTTAAATAACTTGTGTGTAGGTGTGTCAAAAGCATTAGACAATGAAATTGTTGAATTTGGTGCTCCAAAAATATTTTTCTTAGTTATCTTTAGTGAACTACTAGTTAAATGTTCAATAAGGTTTACTAAGTTTGTGAAAATTTTAATAGACCAATGGAAATGCTAGAAAGGAACCATTATTTTCAATGTTTAGTGGAATAAGGTTGTGTGTAGGCTTGAAAGTTTGTTCAAGCCAATGGGATCACTAGATTCAATGATTTGAATTTAAAAAAAACTTATCTTGAACAAATTAGTAATTGTTATTTACAAACATTTCAAAACCATTATTTGGCCATTCAAATTACTAAATGACATGGTTTTGGTGGTCTTAAGCAATTCTTTATATAATATGTGATATTTGGCATGTTATCTTTCAATAACAATTTTTCACCCCATGCATCTAGACAAATTTTTCAACTAATGATTTGAATATAATATCACTATTTATTTTTGCAATTCCTCGTATTCTTGAGCTTATTTGTTCAGGAGATTATGTTAACCAATTAGTTTGAACTATAAGAAATTTCTTAATGGATAAGATAGATCTAACATTTATAGATTAATATCATTTGTGCATCAATCTATTAATTAATTTGTATTCCTACATGTTTCACCCTTAAGGACATCATACCTTATTTTCAAACAATAAGATGTGCATACAAGTTATGTTCAACAAATCTTGTTGAAATAATTAACTTTTGAAAATCAAATGTTCAAAATTCCTAATCTAAATATTTCAAAATTTGATGTAATAATTGTTAAGTTTGCTAAGTTCACTTATGAGTTTAAATGTTATTTTAATAATTTTGTGTTTGGAATAATTATCTATATTAAATAGAGTTCAATTCTTTGTAATTTTGACAAACTATCATTAGTTTTGTTTATTTTTTTGGTTGACATTTTAAAGATTTATTTCATGTTGAACAGGAGTCATAGGTACAATAACTAGTTTTGAATAATTTAACCAAAAGTGTAAAGGATTTATTTTAAATCTTGTGAAATTTCAGTAACTTACATCTTCACCAATGTTGGGTGGTTTTCATTTTTTGTGAAAATTGTTGATTCCAGTCATCACAACCTTAAAGAACCTTTAAGGTTTTTAGTTTTAATAACTTTTAAAGTCTTCAATTTTTTGGAAAAATTAATTCACAACAATATTTAGTCATGATGGGTTTTCATAAAAATTACCAACTAGGTGAAATCATAGTCAAAGGAGCCAAGGGCACTAAAATAAAAGTCCTTTTCCAAGGATTGCACATGACACATGTCATTTTTGCATTGGTTTATAACTTAAAATTTTGTATTTTGAATACCTCATTTAAAACTACATGTTAATTATAAATACATTTTGATTATTTGATTTCATATCATGTATATTATGTTCAAATGGGGTATAAAAACAATTTTCATTGATTCAAATCTTTTTGCCCTTTTAATCATTAATGTTAATCCTCTCCAATTTTCAAAAGGAATAATGCACATTTGGTAGAAAAAAAACACATTTGAGAAAAACAAGGATTATCCACTTTTGAGGTTTGAGTGCTTTGAACGTGCAAAAACATTTTTTATTTGTGTCAAGTTTTAAGCACGTAAACTTTGCAATTAATGGAAAATATTCTTTAAAAAAATGACAATTCAAACTATTATGCTTCCTTTGTGATCTTTCAAACATACAAAAAATGTAGTTTTAAGGAATGTCCACTCATTTGGGTGGCTCCTTCGACTATGATTTTACTCAGCCCCATTTTTAACAATGATTTTCACAAGTTGGTTTTTGAAAATTTTAAAAATCCAATAAATATTTTCACTATTTAATTTAATGTGAAATTTTAATAATTAAAAAATAATCAAAATAAAAAAATACTTGCAAAACATGAAACAAATGTAGAAAATTTGTATTTGAAATTTCATTTTGTTCAAATTCACCTTCAATTTTATAACTCTTCTTCTAATTGTTCATCCATTTTAATAATCTATACTATATCACAAAAATATTTTCAATTAACTCTTACACCAATAAGCCAATTTTTCCTAACAAAAAAAAAAATCCAAGTTTTTAAATTGAAAATGACATCTTTTAAGGTTAGTGAGTATGTTGGGCTAAAGAAAAATCCTTTCTGTTTCTATTTGTGATTCGACAATTCCTAATATTTGTCAAACAAGAAAATCAACAGTGGGGAACATGGATTCATGTTTTTGCCATCATTGTAAAGGGCATTTGATCTCCTTGGGATCCATTTGAAATCTCTTTAAAATCAAGAGCTCTCTATTAACCAGTTCTATGACTAGTTCACTTGTGTTAACAATCATTTCAAAAATATATAGGTTGTTATCTTCATAAGATTTGTGTTATGTAGATTCAATGTCACAATCTACCACATGATGTAAGTGATGATAACACTTCAAAAGCACGTGCTACAAAGAATTTTGGTCATACTTTTCAACAATAGGAATGTTTTGTTCACAACTAACAAATGGAAATACCAAATGAAGACTTTCAGAGTGTGGATCTAACGTCAAAAAAAGCATGTTATGGGCTTTTCTTTCTTCATATTATCTTTGAAATGAAAGGAAATAATCAAGCACACCACAAACTTCTTTCTTAATGTTAAAAGCAAACAAAGACAATTCAAGAATAATTACAAAATCATCATCCATAAATTGATTAAAGGTTTGTACAATTCCAACACCTTCCTCTAACTTGGAACTCATTGTGATGGTATTGTTTAGGGCATCATTAAGTAACAAATGATCTTTGGATTGGTTTAAAACATAAGCAATAATAATTAGAGACAAGCAATCAACAATTGTTTGACAAATATGCCAAGTTATAATTAGGGGGAACTCGGCCAGAAACACAAACAATAATTTGTGAACTATAACATAATACAATGGCCTTTCAAAATAATAAGGCCTCTTGAAATAAGATTACTTTGTTTGCAAACTTGCAAAATATATAATAATTAATATTTTACAGAATAAAATACTACAAACTTGCAAACGAAATGCAAAGTATAAATTAAAGAAATATAACCAAAAAAAACCTTGTTTTGACATGGGTGTTTAGCTTTCTTGGATGAATTCCATAATCAATGCAAGTTTTATTCCATTCTTATCTCCTTTTTCTAGATTTCTTTGGCCAAATTATGCATTTTAGTAAATAAGATTGGGTTGATTTAACAAAAATATGTTTCAATTTTTTACCCAAAAAAATTCTATTGTCCCATATTAACATGCTTTAGAACATGCATGACCAAAGCAAGTGCCTTGGAAATTTTCCTCCACATCAAGAACTTCACAATTCAACATAGATTTTAGAGTTGTTGTCATGGCATTCAAATTTGCACCTTCATACTTAACATATGCAATAATTTAATTCCTTAAATCATATTGATCCAACAATTTGGTTAAATTTCTTGCCATAGCTTGCCTTATAATTTCACTTGCTTCAAACAATCTTATTACAATATGTTGAGGTTGCCACTCTTCATTCAAAAAATTAATCACCAAGTCAAAAACATCATGTTCTCCCTCTAACATCCACAAGTCAAAATTAGTTGTTGCAAAATAACATTGTTTCAATTTAGGCAAGACATACTCTAGTTTTGTTTTCTCCACCAAAGCAACCAAAACCTATTGTGAAAAAAAATCCTTGATGGAAACACAACTCTTGGACATAAATGCATTACAAGATGCTTCAACCAAGTGGTCTCAACAAATTGAATAGGGAGATTATTTCTGACAACTAAAAGGGCAAGGTCTTGCAAAAATTGCTTCTGTTGCACAACATCCTTAAAAAAAATATTTTGCACCAAAAAACTCTAATATTTCGGACTTAAACACATTTTCCCTTTTTTCCAAGTTGTCTTTTTAGTACATCTCTTAGTGGAAAGTTCATTTCTTCCTCAAATCTTTTTGTAAGCATAACATGATTTGCATCCACATGATTTTTTAGAGTTATGATGCCATTTTTTTGGTAATATGTTATAATTCTTCTCCTTTCTTTTGTTCTTGGATTAAAAGGGACAAAATTAACATGACAAATCATACACCTCGTGACCTAAAGTTTGCTTCCATCAATGATGTTATTAACATTTACTTGATGTAAAATGACCACACAATGCATTCCTATCATGTCCTTTCCATTTTTTTCTTTGAACATGCAATTTTTGTAAACTTGCTTTCATTTTCTCTTCTTCACTTTGAATGGCATTAGATTATGTTTGCAGACTTCTATTTTGTTCCATAGTTTTAGTCAAATATATTTCTTCCATAGAAATTGCATTGGGGAAAATATCACAATATTCATTTTCAATTATTATTTCATTAATATTTATCCTTGAAGATTCCATTTTGCAATAATTTTCAAAATTGGTATGATTATAATGGAGAAGAAGAAACGTTTTAAAATATATATATAATGGTTTAGGTGTTATAGTTTTAAGATTTAGTTGTTGGACTAAAAATCATCTAAACATTTACAAAGATGTAGAACCATTTACACCTAAGCATCTACAAGCAATTAAAAGAAAGTTCACTCATAATAATGGCAAAAAAAAAGTCCAAGGCTTCATCTAAGAATCCCTGCATTTTTTTTTAAATAGTTTTTTTTGAATTAGAACCAAGTAAAATAATGAGGAAAAAAGTCTAAAAATAAAATTGGGAAAAAAATAAAAATAAAGGGAAAAACTAAAAAAAACTTATTGCTTCCACCAACTTGGAGTTTGACGCTTCCAAGCTTCCTCCCAAACTCCAACATTGAATGTCAAATCTCCAACATATTGCAAAAAAAGGAAGGGGGGAAATATCGACTTGCACAAGGAACAATGAAACATAGATGAGTAGTGAAACAACATAGGGTAAAAAGGTACTTGAAAAAGGGAGCAACGAAGCACAAGCAAGCAACAAAGCACCAAGGAGCAACAAAACACAAAGGAATAGTCTTGCATAGAGAAGCAATGAAACACCAAGGAATAATGAAGCATAAAGAACAACCGCTCACAAAACAACAACAAAACACCAAAGAAGAATGAAACATGGAGGAGTAGGGATGCAACAAAACATGGAAAAATGGTGAAGCACGAAGTAGCGAAACACAACAACGTAACAAAACATGGTGAAACAACAAAACATGACAAAATAGTAAAGCATGGAGGGGCAACAAAGCACAATGAAACAACAAAGCATGATGAAATAATGAAACATGGAAGAGCAAAAAACACAAAAGCACAAAGAACTAGGGCTAAACTACAACTTGGCCTCCTTTTGTAAAAAACTGGGAAGTTTCTTCATGAAGCTCCTATTGAAGGAGGCATTAAAGCAGCCGTTGAAAGGTTGTGTCACCCAAACTAAAACCTAAACCTTACTAAACACCCTAAAAATTGGTTCCCTCTATTTTTACACCTTGAAAGGTTATCACCTTCAACTTCCAAGTGATACCTTTGAGGTTTTCAAAAAGCCAATTTTCACTTGGGAAAGAATTAATAGGTAGGTTCTTATGAAGGTTAGATCATCTTATGTGAAAACCTATGGTTTTCATTCTAAGAACAAAACAAAAAACCTTAAAAGTTCTCATTGAAAAAGTGAGAACTGCCCAACATTGGCCTTCACCTTTACAATGAACTAACATCAATAAATTTGTGGATTGATGAAAATGAAATACAATTGCTTGGTCTTGCAAAATGTCCACTATATTACTAGTGGCAATACCACATGATTTGCCATCACATCTAGCTATTAGGTGCATAAAAGATGTCCAATGTTTCTCCTTTTTTTACCAATACAATTTTTTTCCCCCTTTTGACCCAATCTTCTCAAATTTGGAGATACATTCAAAAAAGAAAAGTTGCAATAAATTTGTGGTTGGTGTTCACAATGCAAGGCTAATGAAATTTTATTAGACCAGGAAAGGTGTTTTCCTCCCCTAAGTGTTTTATCACTTGAGTCTTGCAACATTTCATCAAATATTTTGGAGGGGTAGCACATGTGTGGAAGGTTTTGTGCTACCCACACATGGCAAATATTAGTGACCTATATTTGCCATGGTATACTAATATTTGTTGTGGAAGACTTCTATTTCTTAAATTTACGAGCCTTTAATGTTATAAAATTTAACTTTCTTTTTGCATAAAAGAGAAAGCTAAATTGTCATTTAGGTAGGTAATCCTTTGAAATGATTGATTGCTTTTGATCTACAAGGGGGCTTCTTTGATTTTATTTTTGTTATGGGTATTCAAGTCATTAAAGTTTTTGGTATTTTTTTCATTATTTGTTTTTAAGTTGTTTGGCAAAGTATTATTATTAGCAAGTCGGGTTGATTGGTGACAATTTTGTTTTCTACATGCTATTAACTTGGTTTAAAGGCATGAATAAGTTGTGGGTGGATTTCATTCTATTTTTTTGTCATTTACTTTTTGATATTCTATTTATTTGAGTGAAAAATATATGGGTTTTCTTCCTATGGAAACTCATCAAAGCATATGTACGAAATGTAATGAAACATTGTGTAATTTTTAAGTTGATGGTGCATTTGATTAGTTTATTAATGTTTTTAATTTAAAAATTGAAGGTGTGATTCTATTTTTAAGTTGACAAAGAATTTGTTATCAATGTATTAGTTAGTTTTTTTAAATGAATATTGAGATATAACAAATATTTTTGTAATTAACCCATTGCCCATAGGTTTTTGAACAAAAATATTATTAATTTAGTACAATAGAAACCTGTGTGGTTATATGTTAGTTGAATATCATAAGAACATTTTATAGCCCTCACAAACGAGATATCTAAATAAGCATTCATCTAGACACTACACAATGGATATCCAATTTGGAGTTCCTAACATGTCTAAAGGTTTTCAAAACTTTGGGGGGAACCCATGATGTGATTAAAACTTGTAAAAATTGTGATCGTGGTGGGTAAATTTTTTTTCACAAATTTTTGCAACTTGAAGAATTTTTTCTAAAACATGAAAAAAAAAGTGATTTTCAAGTATTTTTCTTCGCCATTTTTTGAAATAAAAATAATTTGATTAACCACATCTAGACCTAGCACTTCCTAGGTTTCTTCTTGTAACAACAATTCTCTAAGAATGCTACAACCCACCTAGGAAAATTGACATTTAATGCTAAGTAATGCTAAAAACCTTCGTGATATGACAAGCATAATTTTAAACTAGTTTTGAAATGAAATGAAATATGCATGCATGCTTGAATGAGATGGAGTTGTAATAAGGAACATTTATCAACTTGTTGAAAATGTGTGACATAATTTTACAACAAAAGGAATTTGACAGAAAATATGTTTCGGGGAGAAAATGTGGCATGATTATATATATTTAAAATTGTGTTTATAGTTTTGCATCTTTTAGCAAAAACACTTTAAAAGTTTTGGAATGACAACACACAATGTATGGTTCAATTAAAGTATTTAGTCATGTTGCTTAATTAATGTCATAGGGAAGTGAAAATGAATTTGACAAGGATCAAAAGTCAATGTGAAAAGACATGAAGGTCACATGTTATATAACTTTGAAAATGAAAATGTCATCATAAATTGTTGCATTGTATCTGAGAAGTTGAAGAGTTTTAAAGAACATAATTTTTCTTTAGTATTATGTACTCAAAGGTTCTAATAGGGCATCAAAAGAAGATAGAGATGGAAACATATTAAGTGTGGATAAATAGTAAAATTCTATGATAATTTTTGAAGTCATTCAATGTTAGATTTGTTTTCAACCAACATCAACATCAATTTAGTTTCAAAGTTTTAGAAAACAATAGAATCAAAGGATCTTTTACATTGGAAAGGCATTATGAATTCATTTGTTTTGAAGAATAAGCAAATTAGGATTTTTATTAGTGTGACATTTGGTCATTACTTTGTTGGTTGCAAATGGGTGTTGAAAGATAAGTAGAATGTACAATAGAATACATGACTCATTTGGTGGGAAAAAAATATTTATGTGATATTGACTGTATTGATATATTCTTTTCATTATACGAGTCAAATTCATTCATGCAATTATTACATTTGTTTAAGGTGAAGATTAATTTGCACACAAAGTTTTTCATTGCAATTTGTTGCAAGAGATTCACGTGGACCAATTAAAAGGTTCAAGATGATTAAGAATGACTATGGATAAATCCAACTTGCAAACAACTTTTGAAATACTTATATGGAAATACAATATTGACTTGTGTTTTAGCTTTAGGAGTTTAAAAGAAGCTTAATTAATCAGAACATCTATTTCAAGAGAACTCATGGTAAATCCTTTGTGATCTATGTATGAAGCAAGGTAGTTTGTTGGCCCTACCATGTAAAGGAGGGATGTTGTGTTGAAAATCACTATAGAATATAATAGCTTCAAGGGATTTTGCCCCCCAGAAACTAGGTGAAATGATTCATCCTAATTTGTTTGAAAAATGATGCACATTCATTTTATGACTTTTTTTTTCCAGCACTTTCGAAATTGTACAACCATCCCCAAATGACTTTGTCACCAATCCATAATTTACCAAAAAAATTCATGCAATTTTTTCAAAATGTGACAATGTGATTAGAAACATTTAAATTTGCATGTCATAAGAAGGTTTTTTTGGTGTGAAAATTCTCACAAATATGAAAATTAAATAAATGTGGAAAGGGAATATTTGATCACATACTCCATTTCTTTAAAGAAAAAGTCTCCAAGTTTCAAAACAATTGAAATTCCTATTGTGACATTTTCCTATTCGTTTTGGTTTGGTTGATTTTTTTTTAATGTTTAGATAGGTTCCTAGAACATGTCACTATTTACTTTGAGATCACTTTTGAATTGCTCATAATTAATGTGAAATAAAAGAAAAGGAAAAAAAATAGCAATCATGCCAAATTTTCTTTTACAACAACATGATGATGTACATTAGTTTTTTTTTTTTTTAAAATTCTAGCTATGACCAAATTACCATACAATATCTATTTTTGATATTACATAAATGATAGGGCCATTTTGTATAGTGCACCTTGTTTTGTTCTGTCACTTTCAGATCTCCCAAAAGTGCCATGCTCTTGGTATCTTTGGAAAGCTCTCAATGAGTAGGGGTGCACCAACTTAGTTTGAGACTTTTTGGAACTATGGTGTGGAAGTTATTGATTATTGAACCATTTTCTCAATGAAAACTAAATAAAATCAAAATTGAAAACTCTATAGTATTTTGGAAGGATTCTTGGTGTTTTGGAAAGCCCTCCAAAAGTCAGGTGTAATAGAGTTTATTTCACAATTTTCACAGCTAAGTCGTTGAAGATATTGATTTTTTAGTGAATTTTGTTGCTGGAAATTCAAACAAATTGCAAAAATTGGGTTTGGAAGGAAAAATCAGTTGACCCCTCAATATGTTCACACTGCAAAAAAAAAATTTAATTCAATTATCAAAATGTGAAAAACTAAAAATGTGTTCACACTTGGGCCCATGGCACAAGCTACACTAGTAGCAATGAATATCATATCTTAATGATCCTATCTTGGTCTCTAATGACTTTGTTTTATTGAAACAAACTTATGATAACCTCTTCAAGAAGTTTGAATAAACATCTATGAAAATTGGTGTATTGGCAATGCAAACAAATATTTCATGTTCAACAAGAATTGGTGAAATATCAAAGTTAATCTAAATGCATAGATGCTAAATTCTTAAAAGATTAATATGATTGAAAGTATGGTAAAAAATACCAAATTTATTTATAATAGCAAGCTTTGAAAAGATGTGTGCCCTAAAGTTTTGCAAGAATGTGAAAAAATGAAGTTACTCATTTCTTATACTACTATTGGGAAATCTCATGTCCATAATGATTTGTAGATTTTAGACATTACATAACAATGGGATCAGTGAACTTTTTTTCTTGGGCTCATTTTAGTTTTACCATATTGAAAAGAAAGTTGTATTGTTCAAAAGCCATAATTAATTTAAAAAGTAAAATTTGAAACATTTCATAAAAAATGAACATTTTTCTTTTGTCATTGCTGCACATAGAAAGACTAGAGGGTTCAAATATTTTAAATTGAACTTCATGAAAGCATTTGACTTCTGCTCATTCCATGCCCAATGTAAGAATTAAATTGATTTCAACTCCACATATTGAGAGCATTATCAAAACAAAGTGATATCAATTTTGATGTGAGATTAGAGGTCCCTGGATGGAATTTACTTTGAAAAATTCTCTTTCATAAACTACTATCTTTGATGGAAATTACAGGCACTTTTTGCCAAAGCCTCATGACTTAGAGTTGGAACAATTTTTTTTGTTTTCTGGCAAAAAAGATTGGGGGATTACTTTTAGTGTAAATTTGACTAAATTTTTTTTTGATTTTATTTTTCCAAATTTGTAATATCACCAAATGAGAGGGGGACAAATCAAAACAAAACTGCGCCCACCAGGTTTTACCTGTTGATACCCCATTTTGGTGACAGAAATGTCCATTGCTCCAATGATCAATCAAAGATTTCCAAAGATCTATTGAAACAATTGAATCCTTCCAACTTTTGGAGAAGAAGTGGGATAGGCTGAAATCGAGGTTCTACTAACCTATAACTTGAGATGCCAAAAAGGGTTTTCTTGTATGCTCACAAGTGTAATGTTGAAAGTGCCACTATAAATAAACAAACAAACAAACAAATGATGAACTATTAAGAAAGGGCACTTTTTAGTTTCACCTTATACAAAAACATGACAATTTTTTTTTTCATCCATAGTTCTTTCATTTTTTATTGTTTAGGGATGGACATTGCTTGAAGTTCCCTTTCAACAATATTTAGAGCCTAGATAGGTTTTTAAAAGTATATTAGAAAAAATCCCCCTTATTTCAAATATTGAAGCTTGTGTTCAATAGTAAAATTAGTTAGAGTTGACCTTCAAATTTGACCAAAACGTGCTGATTGGGAAAGTACTAGCGTCCCTAACCAGCAGTATCCGTTCCTCAGAACCCTACAATTCACTCTCGTCTACTATTGGTCCGTCCGTCCGTCCCCATCCCGTTAAAACGTTAAAACCCCAAGCCACGTGCCCCCCTTAAAAACCGTCCCAGAAAATTCCAGTGCAGGTCCCCTCGATTTGGACGGAGCCGACGCGTTAAGGAACGGAGACGGCCCCACGAGAGAAGACGTAACCAACAAAATCCACCCCTTTCTATAAGCCCAGCCCCCCCCCCCCCCCCCCCCCCCCCCCCCCCCCACACAACAAAAAAACAAAAAAAAAAAAAAAAAAGAAAAAAAAAAGCTACTAAAAATTTAAAAATAAACCTCCTGTCTTTATTCTTTTTTTAAAAAGCTAGCATGTCGATAGAGAACAGGA
>Ga0116228_10002730_pt1 | contig 15302 bp, 14 predicted proteins | sample S1TSphfallax_2_FD_89694 | JGI IMG/M metagenome (GOLD analysis project Ga0116228, IMG submission 89694) | Host-associated microbial communities from peat moss isolated from Minnesota, USA - S1T2_Fc - Sphagnum fallax MG | ecosystem: Host-associated > Plants > Peat moss > Unclassified | place...
CGGATGGTCCAGAACATGAACTCATGAAGAATCTGTTACTTCATTCACTTTTAGACATTTGGTGCACACGTCCGAGCACAAAAAACCATAGTAGTACTAGTACTTCAATGTCTCATGTGGTACTTCATTTTTGTGCGAAGTTGTGTCGAGGTTGAGCAATAAGTTCGTTTGTTTCAACTATTGGGACCTACGTGTTCCAAAAGTGAGATCATCTAGTTATCTACCGATTGCAATCAAATCAGGATGAGGATTTTTCTACAATTGTCATTCACATTCTGTCATTTATTGTGAAGCTGCTGCTTATAGCTTTTACTCTCTGGACATCCGTGAGTACATGATCTTCTGCTATATATGTCTGACTGACGTGAGAACTGACTAAGGTAGACCCATCCATACTCAGAAGTTAAACACTCTAGGCTCAATACGTCCTTGGATGAGCTCCAAAGATACAGAACAGCCAGATGCAGAAAAGCGTAAAATGTGAGGACACTAAGGGAAGAGATATCAAGCACCTTTGCTCTGCTGAGTTGAGCAGTAAAGTCTTCTTCATCGTCGGGTTTCTCCATGGAAATCAGAATGTCCGCTTGTATATGACAGCTTACACACGCTTAATAATGCAAACACAAACAGCCGCAAATAGCAAAATATAACTAGCTATAACAACAATAGTTGTTCAAGCAATCTCATGCTCTTGACTGGCTCTTGTCCAGGTTCTTCACAGATTGCGGGGATCAATTGTCATTATAGCTGTCAACCAGCTGACAATATTTCATGGACTTCAATGTATGCAAATGTAGGCAGAAATCTAACCAGTCACAGTGGACATCATTGTACATGATCTGAATGTACAATACAAATTACATTGGTTTTGACTTAGACACTCTGGATTTTGTTTGCTGCTGGTACTAAAAAGATATCTCAGCGAGAGGGATTGTCTTGCACTCTGCAATTTTTTCCTTCGGCGAGAGCTTTAACGACCGACTATGCTTCTCAAGACCGTTCGATGAGCATGGCAATACGCTATCATGGTCTACTAAGGGTCTCTATCCATTAGACTACTGTGATAGTGTGCTGTGGTCACAGCACACTAATGGAAAGCCATTGACATAGGGCCTTATTTCTTGTTGCAGGGACAGCATCTGGAGAGCTGCAACTCTGGTGCAAATATGTAGTTTAGGAACTCTTGGAACACATGTTTTCATGAAAGAAAGACAGATGTCATTGAATGGTGAGTAACAGTTTGATGCAGAGGTCTTACTTACAGCTTCAGCCGCAGGTAGAACTTGTGAGATCACTCTGAGCACAGTTACTACAAAAACATAATGGAAAGCTGCTGTGGTCACAAAGTCTGTGATCACAGCTGCCTAATGAAGAGATGTTCTAAGTTATATTAAAAGCTTGAAGCGAGAATCTCCCCTAGTGTAAGTCTATGCACGCGGCTGTTGTAGCACGTACTTGATCCTGTCGAAGAACCCCGGCGCCCCTTCATCCAGCAGAAGCGATGTCGTAACCGTTTTTATACATTCTTTTGTGCTGAGTTGACATCGTAAGGATTTGCTAATCTCGCATTCTCGGCATGCTCATATTCGACAGCAGATTTCAGAGGCGGTTCCCCTGTTAAGAATTTGTGAACAATGTGATTCTGTACGCGCTGATTGTAGTGAGCTAGGTGAGCAATCTTAATTAGCAACCTATTGACAGACCCTGCTTTCGTGTGTGTTTCACGTGCTTAATTGTTTGAGGCAAAATCGTATTTTCAGTTAGCCAAGTGAGCAATTATCTTAATTAACAACCCATTGTCTGACCCTGCTTTCGTGTGTGTTTCTCGTGCTTAATTGTTTGAGGCTTTGATTTCTTATTTTGCAGTTAGTTAGCCGAGTAATCTTGATTGTAGCAACGCATTGACTGACCATACTTTGGGTACTTTTCAATATATACGTGAGATACGTTCGTTTAGATTTAGGGCTTCGAATATTAGCAACTGTGGCCTGTGTATTTTTTGGGAGCAGAAAACTTATATTTAGAAAGTCTACGATCCTTCGCCTTGACCGGAAGTCCTAGTCTAGTGTTCAGTGTTATGCTGTCTTAGTGCCCCGGCTCCACTTAACCACCTGGTTAATTAAACATACTTTAAGTGGCATAGATAACAGTATCACAATTACAACAGCACTTTACCTGTGGTAATTATGATAGAATATCATCACCATATCTAAGTTTAGAACAGCAGCAGTGAAATTTAGCAAGGCTCGGGAGTTGATGAACTGTGGAGGTTTGCTTATTTAAAGTTCAGGAAAAAGGGTTAACAGGTTTCTGGCTTAGCTTCTGAGAGTTAAATCAGGAAGTAGTTGCAATATTTCCTCAACGAACTGGCAGTTGCTGTAGGAGCCTTATACTGTACTTAGCCAGACTCCAAATATCCTAGTCCATTTGCTTCTCAACAATTGCATGGGGAGAAGTACGTTGAAGATTTCTAGGGATCCTTAAAGGCACCCCCTATGAGGGTTGATAGGAGATCGGTTTAGTCCCAGTGCAGTGTAGTCCCCCCTACCAGCATGTCCTTGCACTTGCTAGAATAATATCGTAATCATATTACAAATATTATAGGGTCTTGCAATGTATTGTTACATTGTTCTCAAGTCTCGACTAAAATCTGAACCAGCAGGAACAACCCGTCCACATGATGGGTGACACGACATTTATCTCTTTACCACCAGCTGTTGATTGCAAAGCCACCAAAGTACATATAACTGTTATCAGGACTTGATAGTGGACCGTACCCCTCCCATAAAAACGAACTTTAAGGGGCCTTGCCATTCTGTCAGAGCTCGTAATAGGGAGCTGTAAGGTCCTGCACGTCCAACTTCAACTAGACTCGATCAGGCAAAGCTGGAAGAACACCGTGTGTTCAATGGCTAGCTGAGCGGGATCAGGTCAACTTATATGAGATGAATTTATGTTGAGGCTCACTACCTTTGATACTTCTGGTGTCAGTTATTACAAGCCATTCTACCAACCCCACGACCCATTCATTGTGGAGTTCATAAGCATCCTGAGGAGTGAAATCCCTAAATGCCTTGGACATTCTAGGAGACTAAAAATATTCTTACACCAAGCTTATAAATTGATATGGGAGCAGTTGGAACCAGTGCTTTTTTAAAAAGGATTCCGACAAGTAGCCATACAGGAGACTGTGTGCTCAGCTGGCAGCTAAAGATACACGCCAGGAATCCGGCAGTCAAAATTGCAAAAATAATAGCGTTCTTTGGGATTTCTAATCTTCAATATTCAAAAAATCCAAATAGAAATCTCCAGATTTTACATCAGGTTCGAGAAAGTAGCCAATAATATGGAAGGATTCTTCATTTTTTCACCTTTCATTTTGTTTTGCGGCCAAGCAGGTCTAAATAGTCTTGTGGATGACGGCCGCTAGGGCTGCATATGAAATTAGAAAAAAAAAAACACTGATGACAATAGAGTTGTTATCTGTAATTTAGTGCCCCCTAGGCCTGAAATTGGGAAGGAACTGAGAAGTTGGGATGAAAACAATATAGAAGGAAATAAACAACACAAGTAATTTGATGGAACCTATTTATTTACAATTGGGGCACGGACATGCCCTTCTAGGCGAACCTTGGAATGGAAGGCTTGGCAAATTAGGGCCCAAGTCCGGATCACCATGGGGCAGACCCTATGGCAAATTGAGTTGTGAGTCTAAATGTTGGGTGAGGTTTGACTTTTTGTTTGACATCACTTATGATTTACATAGATGCAAAGAGTGAGGGTTTTAAGGAAAGGGGCCAAGGAAATGTCCTCAGCACACCCAATCTTCAAACTAAACAAAAGTATGGTTAAGCTATGAAATGAGAATTGGTAATCCCAAGGTGATGAGGCTTTGAACCAATTGGGAAGTCTGCAATAAGTTTTAATCCCAATTGTTAAGGGGTCAAGGTTAACCCAAATCCTGGTAGGTTCATGAAATGAAGTGAATGCAAAACTAACTTAATGCATGGCTTGCCATGTGTAAGTAGTTTAAGTGTTTAATGAAGAGTGTGGTCAGAAACATGGGTGCAAAGGTGCTAACACGAATCCAAGTGCAAAAGGTGGTATTAAAGCAAGCTTGTGGCAACCAAAAGCATTCTGTTTGCCAATTGCATGGTGACTAAAATTTATTCAGTTGTTGCACGTCCTTGGATTTGGGTCGTCTGATTGATGGTGGATTGATTTACACCATTAATGGCAATGGAATTTGGTATGTCTGGCAATGAAATGTAAACCTTACATGTCAATATTTGTTTTCTCCTTTGAGGTGTGTGGGCCTTCTATTGTTTAACACCAACCATTGTCATATATACCTTGGAAAGGAGGGGTGAAAACTTTATGAGTGTTTGAATTTCAAATCATGATATTGCATTTGCAATTGGTGTTGAATTTCATATGTAGCCCTATAGGTGGAGTCTAACCTTATTGTTAGATACCTTAATTATATTAATCAAGCCTATTGTTCTTGTGTATAGTATTTTTTTGATGGAAGGAAGGTGGAACGTGTGGAGTCCATGGTATTTGATGCTAGAGGACAAGCTAGGGAAGGTGGAATGCAAGTTTTATGACAATGTTATTTCATACCACAAGGATAAAATATTTTTCCATTTGGGCTATCAATATGATGGCAATGGGTGAAGTAAAGTTGCATTGTGTTGAAAAGCACATCCACAAGTGAAGGCATTATTTACCTAATGTGGTGGACTTGTCCCTCCACCATTAAATGACATGGAAGTACCAACCCATATCCCAAATTAACAAACAAAGGACATGGCCATGGAAACGTCGAATCCTTCAATGGAAAGAGAATGTACTTTGACATTTCAAATGGAGGGGGCTCAAAATTTCATCCCTTTTACAAACAACACAAAAGGTCCTGACTAGGGTTGTCAAAACCAATGTGATGTGCCCATTTTGTGTTGGGCGTCACGTTGGCATTTGTCTTAATGCATCCATTGCGTCTATCAAGACGAATGTTAAAAAAATCCTCGATCACACTTGGGATGCCCCCATTAGAACTGGAGACCAAAAAAAAAAATTTAATTACCAATCCTATAACATCCAAAATTCTTGAAGTGTCTAGTGCACCCCCCCCTAAACTATAATGTTCCAATGGCCCCAGGTCAAAACACATCCATGCAATCAATGGGTTCCATGGAAATGGACCCCCTAATTAGCATGAACACACCACTAGCTCAAATCATCATTCCGAAGTCAGACACAGCGAATACTAATAAACATTTTAAACATACAAATGGACCCATTCGTCAATCCTCCCAATATTGTAGTTGATGACCTTGGGGATATTACATTGGAGCTAGGTGTGGGCCCATGTACGATCACTAACACAAGTGCACCCCAAGTTGCGAATCCAAGTCCTTCAAGTCTTAAAGTTATAAGACTTGAGAAGTCAACAAAATGTGATTCAAATTTTGACCACCCCCAATACTTGAAGTTGATGTAAGGTCAAGAATAATCACTATGGTAATTTCAATGAATCATCTTTAGCCACTTATTGAAAACCCGTTCACATGTCGAATTACTCGAGGGAGGAAGCCCATTGTTTAAACAACAATTGCTTTTGTAGGTGAACATAATTATGAATGACCACACACCAATCATGGCATTTTGGATATTAAAGGATGATGCCCCACTAAACAAATTGTGACAATACATTCAGACTGAAATATCATCACAACCTTGTGTTGGACAAACATTTCAAAAGTGGAGGAAAGGCACAATGATGATGATGATGACAATGACACTAACATTCCTGATGAAGCAATTGAGGCCCCAACTAATAATGACTACCATGAACCTCAACCCCAACATCCAAATCTTTCCATTAATCATCCACCTAGGTCACAAACCACAAGTCATAATCATAATCATAATCACAATCATAGGCATTTGGCATTTTGCAATTGTTACACATAGGTTAAACTTTATATGCAAATCCACATGGTGGCATAAACATATCTTCTTCCAACTGTATATTTTTCTAGTAGTAAAATTGTAACCATTTGGTTTGGGACCCTATTTTGAAATTGGTGTATTTCATATAAAACAATTTCATTTCCATAATTCAAATTCCAAAGGCACTCTAAATGATTTACCTTTATATAATTACAATTATATGTTTTCCATTCACCTCTAATCACATTGTCATCAGTGGGGTTCAATATTCAAGAATTATGGGCCATATCCAATCATCTAATTCATTTTTCAATTGTAAAATTTTACATATGAATGTAATTAACTAGGTTTACATTAATTATGACAAATTTTCAAGGGAAACAACTTGTTTGCCCATATTGTTGTATAAAGCTACTCTACAATGTACATATGTTGCATTTAATGCCAAATTCCATTTCACCCTATTGTTATAATCTATTATTTCCTCTACTATTACTTTCCCCAATATTACTACCACATTGTTGACTAGCATAATTAGGCTGGGAAATTATGCACCATTCAAAATTATGTCCAACTTAGGAAGATTATTTATCTTGTTGAACATTACAACCATGTGAGGAAATATTGCAATTAATAATGCGAAGGTAGCATCATCTTTCAAACATGGGCTTTTGCAAGTCTCTTCTAATGTCAAGTTGGCTTGATCTTTAGCTTGAAGATTGCTTATGGTGCCCAATCTCCTCCCCCATCATGTTGTATCAAGCACACTTTTGGATTTAAACCATAATCAAACTTGTTGGTTTTTGGATTATACCACCCCCAAAATATTTGATAAAACCAACAGCGTTGTGTATCAATCACTTATGGGTACAATAATTTACATGTCTTCTAAATCATGGATTCCTCATAATTGCCATTTGTTGTATTGACTCCCCCATGTAAGAACAAACATGCCAACATTCCAAATCCATTTCATGTCTATGCTTCATGCTTGTGGCTTGTTTGGTGTGTTAAACCTATTATATTCCCAATGTTGTGGCATGGCTATTCAGAAATTGAATTGTTCATATAGGTGCTAATGAAATGCAACCCTACATTGTGAACATCTCCTCCTTGCCACCATCAAAATGATTAGGTAGTGTGAATGGTACTTGTGTTGGCAAGTGCCCAAAATCCATGCACCTTCTGGTCCAAATGGGGAATGACAAATAAGGCATAGTTCCCCATTTTGCATGAAAGGTTGAGGTGTGGGCCACAAGAGTTCCTTTAATTTTTTTGACATTGTAATGACATATTCCCAATTGAACTCAAGATGTGTCACCAATCTTTGTTTACATTTTCCTACATCCTTGGTAAAGTGTCAAGAAACATCTTGGATATTTTAATTTATAAACCCAATTCTATAAGCAAATCATGTTGTCATATGTAATCAAATTTGAAATTTGTGAACCCATCCTCTATACACATTTAAAATTTATGTCTGGATCTATGGTCTATAATGATGATGGGTTTGTTATAAACATAAGATACAATAATCATATACAATTTTACACAAGTATTATCGATCTATTTTTAATATTTTTGAATTATGGATGATTGGACTTATCATTGATAACTTGCTTCAATAAATGCTTTCATAATTGATAGACATCAAATAATGAAAAAAAAAATCCATAAAAATCATTTAAACATTTCTTAATGCAAATTTTACAAGCCATTCATTTTGTAGACTTTTGTTTTGGTTTTTATTTTATTTTGGCATTGCCTACCAAGGCAAGGATGTTGTGTTTATATTCATTATAGAGTATAACAGCTTAACAAATTTTGGGCCCCCTATAGTAGGTCTATTTTTATACAAGGATTTTTGAAAGATAATATTTTGGCTTGTGTTGAAACTTGGGATTATTGATAAAGTTCTAATATTTTGAAGGCATTTGGTTTCTTTCAAAGGATTTTTTTTTTAAATTATATTTTTGCATGGTGAAATATTGGAATTTCCATAATTTTTCTTTTGCCTTAAAATATTTTTTAATGTAAATGGCAAGGCCATAATGACACATTGAAAAGATCATGATTGAAAATTTTTGGTCTCCGTAGGATTAGTGACCAAAATCTATTTTTGGTCGCCAATTATAATGAAGGTAGCCCAAATGTGACCAAGGAATTTCCTTTGCTTGTCTTAACAAATGCCAATGTGGCATTCGAAGCAAAATGCGTGCGTCACATTAGTTTTGACAACCCTAGACTATGTTAGAACAATGATTATCCCAAGGCAAACAAGATAGCCTAAGGGAAATTGTGGGGGAGGTTAAATTGAAATGCCCCCTTGCAAGTACAGAAAAAAGGATAAGGGGAATTGGGATGAACAAAAGCTCATTAGTAAAGGTGATTCCTTCCATTCCTAAAAAAGACAAAGAAAAGGGAAAAGTCTTAGACATAGTTAAAGAAATGTGAAATCATGTGGACTTGCATTTTTCAAGTGAAGATTGAATGAAACTTGATTCATTTGTTGATAATCCCCTTCAAAACGAAAGGGTGGCAAGAAGGGCATAAAATGCACCAAAGAGGAGGTTGATAAAACCTCAAGGGTCCAAAAGGAGGAAATATATTAAATTGCTAGGGCAAATGTGCCCAAAAGCATTTTGGACATCTTGAACTCCATAAAGGTTCTCATGGTGTAACAAGGTTAGACCACCATGGCTTTGAGCCAAGTGACAACAAAATTGGGCCTAGTGGTGGCCACCTCGAATGGGGGTTCTTCTAAGGCAATCAAAGCAAAGTTGTTTGACTCCTTCACAAGGAAGGAGACCAAAATGAGACGAGTGCACCAATGGCTTTTACAAATGGAAGCTTATTTAGAGACTCAATGCCTCACCTCGAACGAGTGAATTCATTTTGCACAAACTTTCCTCAAGGACCATGCTTGGGATTGGTGGATGGCTCAAAAACAAAAAACATCCAACTTGCTTGAAATTTTGACTTGGGAAAAATTCAAGTTGCATTTGAATGAAATATTCATGCCGCATCACTATAGACAAGATGGAACTCTTGGAGTTCACTCAAGGGGATGAAGTAAGTCTTTTGGTCCATCATGCATAAGAGTTTACCACAAAACTAACTTTTATTCCCTTCAAAAAGGAATAAATAAGGAAGTTGGTTTTTTTGCACATGTTGAAGCCTTTGGCCTAAAAATAAATCTTCCAAGGGAGAGATATTTCAAATATATGTCAAAGGTTGATCACCAAAATGCATGGAGGAGTATGGTCCTTTGTGCCACCATGGTGAATTAAAAAACGAAGTCACCCAAAATAACAATGTGGGCCCAAATAATGGAAACAAGGGCTAGAACAAATGGAAGTGGGGCCAAGCAATTTGGCACCTCATGACGACGAGGAAAAGTTGCATGGCAAGGAGCTGGTAGCAAGTAAGGTCAAGGAAAACCTTTCAAAAACCAAATGTTTGAACGATGACCAATTGAACCACCCAGTGAAGGACTACCCGAAGTTGCCTCAAGTAACTATTCACATTCTCGAGGTGAGAATTTTTTCCAAAGAACCTTCATGGCTGAGGTCAATGCTAAGGAAAGTGAAACCTTCAATTTATTAAAATTAAAATGTAAGTTTAATAATGGGTTGTTTAATTTTGTGTCATCTCTTGGATTTAGAAATGAACAATTTGTTCATCATTTTGCAAACAACGAAACAATTGGGAATGAAAAGTGATTAATGATTAATCCCATCATGATGCATTTGGCATAAGGAGTAGTGATTTAAAGTAGCATTAAAAGTTGAGTTGTTTTGTGGTGGAATTCAAATTTTTTAGTTTTCAGCATGTGTGATTTAAATAGTTTTGATGTAATTTTAGGAAACACATTTTTGAATGCCTACAAAAAAAACATCTTCCACAAAAAAAAAAAAGTGAGAATTTGTGGTAAAGTTGGCTTTAAATTAATGAACTTAAATGGAGATTATAACTCTACAAAAACAAAAGTTGAAATAAACTTGGTTGTTTTAACTAAAGAGTTAGAATCACCTAATTTTGTTGTTTTGATGTCTTTAGGAGTCTCCAAGGGAAAACCTAAGCCAAAAGGGACAAAGCAACCTACTAAATGTATTTTGGACCCATTCAATAAATTCTCAAAAGTTCTAACAAATGAATGTTTTTATTTCTTCCATCCTATAAAAAGGTTGACCACAAGATTGAAATGTTGCATGGGTCAACTCCACCATCCAAGACACCTTATAGGTTAAAACATAAGGAATTGGAAAGACCAATTAAATAATTAAATGACTTTTTCAATTGGAGGTATATTTTGCAAAGCAAGTTGCCTTATGGGGCACTGGATTTGTTTGTCAATAAAAAGGACAACAAGTTGAAAATGTGTATCAACTATTGTGCTTCAAACAAAGTGACAATAAAGAACACCTATCCTCTACCTTGCATTGACAATTTGTTAAATTGATTCAATGGAATTAATTATTTTAGCCGAATTGATGTCAAATCAAGGTATTATGAAATTCACATAGCACCTGAAAACGTTGAAAAGATAGCTGTGAGGATTAGTTATGGCTCTTATGAGTTCCTAATCTTGCTGTTCAAAATATGTAACACCTTATCAATATTCACAACCCTCATGAACTCAATCTTTCATGAAAAGTTGGATGAGTTCATGATCATCTATATTGATAATATCTTGCCAAAAGAAATGGACTCCTTCGAGCATGTGTTAACAAGGGAAAAGGTGAGGCCTCACCTTAAGAAGTTGCAAGCCATAAAAGATTGGTAAAAACCAATCATGGCCAAAAGAATTTGATCTTTCCTAGGCCTAGCTAATTTCTACTAAAAGTTTATGAAAGGGGTTTTTTCACATTGTGAAACCATTTTCAAACCTCTTCAAAAAAGAATCAAATGGAAAATGGAGTAACAAAAAGCATTTTAAAGCTTAAAAGAAAAAGATTCTTGGGTCCATTCATGATTGGGGTGCCAAAAAGGAATGTTTAATTGAAAAAGGACTGCAAAGGACAAATTTGGATTTTTTTTAATCTTACATCATTATAATTGTAATGGATTGTTGTATGCCAAGAGATAAAATGACATGTCTTTTTAAATTAATTTTATTAATTTAAATAATTTGGATACTATGTAAATGTCATTTTGAGTCGTGTAAACTAAAGTAATCAAATGTCTAAAGTACAATTTTTTTTAAAGGAATCAAAAGGAATGCACAAAATCATATAGTGGATTTAAAACTTTTTGTACAACAAAAACATGCCCCTTCTATGAAAGTACATGCTCACTAGATAAACTTGATAAGAGAACCAAATCATACAAAAATTTCAAAGTTTTGAAATTTTAAAGGAAAGGGCTACAAGGCAAAGGACTCATTTTTTAAACCATTTGATAAAAAAAAAATGTTCAATGGGTTCAAAATGTTTAAACTTAAATACAAATCACATGTGTAGGAAATAATTGTCAAAACACAAGATTATTGGCCATCTTGACTAAACATTTAGTTGTCCATTGAAACTCATTTTAGGATTTCTTGGGATTTTCTATGTTTCATACACAATTATGTATGAATGTGAGAAATCACCATTGACACATGAATTATCTTATATTCGACTATTTCAATTTTTCTTGCTTAAATTTGTTTCATAGAAATGTTATTTGTAAAAAATAGTTTTAATAAGTCCTTAAGTCCTTTTTTTCCTTTTTTGATACCCCAACCATGAATGTCTACCCTTATGTTGAAGTTCTTAAACTTCATTAAATTGTTTGAAGTTCACACAAATGCAAGTGACTTTGTTATTGGGGGTGTCCTCATGCAAGATAAGCACCCTATTACTTTTGAAAACAAATTTTTTTGCAGAGCACAACTTTAGTGGCCACCTTTGTTATTTAGAGTTGTACACCATGGTGTATTACCTCAAGATCTGGCAACATTACTTACAGATGCATAAAATAATTAATTATAAATGTTTATCCTTATCAACCTTTTTTATTTTTCTTTTTCTTTCAAATTGTAAATGATTGATATCTTAAAATTGATAATTCACTTTTAAAAAATCTCATAAGGTTTCATGGATAATGTCTCCCTAAAGGTTTGAAGTATTTTGACACACAATGAAAGGCCACAACAAAACAACTGAAATGACATGATACCTTGGGATTGTTGGATGTGGAATTGATCCACAAACTAAGAAATGACAATGTAATCCCATATGCGTTCAACCAAAAGAAGGAATTTTAAAGGGAAAAAACCCCAACCAAAACTTAAGCATAAAGGGCTATCTTCTAAAAGGAAAGTAACCTCAAGTGGAAGATAAGGGAGGTCTATGCGGAAGATATTCTCACACAACAATATTTTAAAGAGTTGAAAGAGAGAAGGAAGGTGAAAGGCATCACCTTAAAAGATGGGATGTTCAAATGGAAGTAATTTTGAATGTATTTGCTAGCAAAAAAAATTGCGTACTAAAGTCATGTAAACAAAACATGATGTGCCTTTAGTGGGGCACTAAGGGGAACAAATCACAAGAATAGCCATAAGAAAAAGGTTTTACTAACTTAAGATGAAGGAAGACACAAAGAACTTCATGCGCACATGTGTCAAATGCTAAAGTACCCAAGTCCATTTATTAAAAAAAAATGGACTTTATAGACTTTTATCAATCCCCAATTAGCCATGGGAAAGTATGTATAGTGTCCACTCCCAAATATATGTATTATTCCCAAGTGGTTTCTTTATGGTGATCAAGGTTTTGATAATTAAGTTTGCAAGTTGTAGTTTTCTACATTTTGCTATTATTGATTGATGGGTGCAATCATACTAGCATGTATCATTAGTAATCATAACCATTGCTTAATTTTTTGAACTTTGGAAAAAACAACTTAAAAGCATAATTTGATAAAACAAAATTATGACATATTTTGGGATTTTAAAAAATATACACCATAACATAATAGTATTAAGAAAACTTTAAAGATTTTTAATGTTTTTTGAAAGACATTAAAAAGATTTAAAGAACTTTTTTTTAAAAAATAGTGGTCTAAGGGGGCACGTGTGGCTTCTAATAATGTGGTTGGATCCTAATGCAAAAAGAGTCATGAATTAGTTCCCATTATAACCTATGGCAAGTTTGGATTTGACTTTCTCCTTTATTGTTGTGGACAAACAAAGCCACATTGATTTTGTTTTTATACCTAGAATTGTTGTTTTCACTTGAATTTTTTTTCAGGAAAGTGGCATGGGGTAAGAGCAGTGTTGAAAAGAAGATTAAGATGGGAATAGTTGCAAAATCCACAAAGAAGATTACAATGTGAAAAAGAAGTGGTGTCCTTCTTTCACAAAATATTATCAACATGGGTTCCTACTTGCACCCAAAATATATTAAAAATTTTAAGAAAGTTTTGGCACATAACAATTGATGACATTAATAGATTGAAACCATTTGGATGTGATATTATACTTGAATCTTGGGAATTTCATTCAATCTACTCTATCTCTATTGTTGACCCTACAAAGCTAATGGTTAAAATTTCTCATGGATTTGTGTAACTTGTGTAGTGGAGGATGTTTGTTTGAATCCAACTCATGTTCTTCCATGGTGGTTGGTTAAACTATAACCCACCAACGCCAAACTAGTTAGAGACCAAATGCTACAACTTGAAGACCCAAATGATTAGGAATTTGGAAGAAATGGTGAAAAACATTTTGATTTGCTACAAATTGGGGACAATTTTGCAATCCTAGTTGTTGAGAAGAATGCATAAGGGGTGGATTTCTATGTTCTTTAATGTCCACGCCCAAAAATTATGGTTCAAGAAGCCTTTCAGTGTGTATGGGGTGGTGAATTCGATGTCAGTGGTTATGTAATTATTGCATTACTACAAATCATGGTTTTTGAAGAGGTTCAAATTGACTAACTTGTTATTTTGACTAATGGACATGTACATTTTGACTAAAGGCCAACGATTTGAATGACACATGTATGTGTTGACTAATCAATTTAACTATAATGATTTATTTGATTGGATACACATAATCAAATTGTACAACCTTAGTCAAAATGGCTAATGATTTTTAGTCAAGTTGAACAATTAATTAAGATGACCAAAGATCTTTCATCAAAATGACCAATGGTATTAAGTCAAGTTGAACACTTAGTCAAAATGGCCATGATCCTTAGTAAAAAAATGATCGATGGTCTTTAGTCAAGTTGAACATTTAGTCAAGATGGCCAATGATCTTTAGTCAAATATGACATGGTCTACTACCCTATGTATCTACCTCCTATTTATTCATCCACCTATTTATGTTGTTAATTACTTGCATGCCTATTATCCATCCACCCACCTATTTATTATTTACGTACCAATCTATTTACCTACATCTTATCACCTACCTACCTACATACCTACCTACCTATGTTTTTCACCTTCGTACGACCTACCCACCTACGTACATATTATCTACCTACTTATCCACCCATTTACCTACTTAATTTTAACCATTAGGTGTAACCACAAGGTTTAGTCACTATGTTCAACCATTAGATTTAACCATTAAGTTTAGCCAAATTTTAGCCACTAGGTTTAATTTAAATTTAACCACTAAATTTAGCCATTAGATTTTGGCACTAGGTTTCACCTAAATTGAACCATTAAATTTGGCCAATAGGTATAGCCTAAGTTTAACCATAAAATATAACCTAGGTTTAGCCATTAAGTTTATCAACTAGGTTTAATCACTATGTTTAGCCATTCGATTTAATCATTAAGTTCAATCAAGGTTTAACCATTATTTTAAGTCACTAAATTTAGCTATTACTTGAAGTCATTAAATTTGGCCATTAATGTTTAACCATTATAAAAAATTCCTTAATCCAATGGGTTTTGACCCCAACAATTGTTCTTTAAAGATTCAAGAGTCCACTAGAACTCCAATTCCCAAAGTGAGAGCTCACTTAGGAGTGTGAGGGTTCATTCCCTCACACTCTCCTACATTCCCAGGAGCATGAAATGTGACTTCCAAGGCTAAGGTTGCGCCATTAAATTTAACCGTTATGTTTAACCATTATTTCAAGTCAATAAATTTAGTCACTAAATTTAGCCACTAGGTTTAACCATTGGTTTAAATCACTAAATTTAGTCATTAAGTTTAGCCATTACTTTAAATCACTAAATTTAACCATTAAGTTTAACCACTAAGTTTAGCCATTATTTTAAATCATTAAATTGAAGCATTAAGTTTAGCCATTATTTTAAATCACTAAATTTAGCCATTAAGTTTAGCCATTATTTTAAACCACTAAGTTTAAACATTGGATTTAGCCATTATTTTAAATCAC
>Ga0116228_10002731_pt1 | contig 15300 bp, 18 predicted proteins | sample S1TSphfallax_2_FD_89694 | JGI IMG/M metagenome (GOLD analysis project Ga0116228, IMG submission 89694) | Host-associated microbial communities from peat moss isolated from Minnesota, USA - S1T2_Fc - Sphagnum fallax MG | ecosystem: Host-associated > Plants > Peat moss > Unclassified | place...
ATTTATAAGTTTTATTTTTTCTTATTTTTTACTCTTTATTTGGTTTCTTCATTTTTGGAATTTTTTTTTCTTTTAAAATTATTTCACTGTATTTCCCTTTCCTTGTTTCATTTGTTTCCATTCATTTTTAATAGTTTTTGCGTTTTTACTTTTTTCTTGGTTTATGTTTATTTCGTGTTTTTATTTTTTCTATTCTTATTTTGTCTATCTTCATTTTTTTCTATTTTTATGTATTTATTTATTTTTATTTTTTCTATTTTCTTTTTCAAAAAGATTCTAGTTTTTTTAATATGTTCTATAATGAAAATAATTTTTTTAAAAAATTGTATATTTGTTTGATTAGATGCAGGTCCCCTGGTTTTCCCCAAGGATTTCTTTAATAGAAAGGGCACCTCGCACAGCCCCCTGTAGCGGCTGCCCTGGCCGCCCTGCCTTGCCCTATTTGTCACCACAGACAGACAAACACCACTGTTGTTTTTATATATAGGATTCATTACTTTGCAGATACCATGGAAAGAGGGGATAGGGGGTAAAAGGAGAGGGTGACTTTAAAATAAGTGCTTGCCCAGCTCCACTTTGGGTAGGTGCTTATTTCTTGGGTGTTACCCTATTCTTGACATCTTCGCCAACAATTTTGGATAGCAGCAGGAGGCAGTCAAAACCAAACCTTGACTACAATAGGGAACACAAAACACCCTCACAATAATGGTTGACAATAGCACAAAAGGAACTTGATTTTTTCAACTGTGGTTACAGCTTAAGACAACTTAAATGGAGTAAATTACTAACTATCCATATGTATTGACTATTATTTGACCAAACAAGAAGTGTGTCTTCTAATCACATGATGGGATTGAAATGTGTTCAACATGTTAAGCTACATAGCATTGTCTTAAGTCAAGATTGGAACTCAAGCTAGAATCACCAATGTATTCTCTTCTTTTGGAGGTGGGACAATTAGCTCTAGGTTAGCACTTACTTAGAACAAGTGTTGGCCTGTTTCGGGTTATGGGTTGTTTTAGGTTCAGTTCTTGGGCTAGATCTTGGTTTCCAAAATCACAAGTTCTAAACTTTGAAAAAGGGAGAACCAGACATGCTTCGAAACTTTTTTTTTTTGACAAGTTTTAGTTTTCTGTGTAATCAAGTAGTTGTTTTTTTGTTTCACATGTATTACTGTTTCGAAACAGTTGCATGTATAGGTTGTACATTTTAATCAAGAATTCGCTTTTAATTGGTTACACTATTACAAAAAATTAGGGCACACAATAATCAAAACACAGAACACATATATTAAATGGTAGATACATTCTCAGAATTGCCCACTGGCACAAGCATGTGGCCACCTGATTCAGATCTTGTGACCACCTAAGTTTTTGTCTTCATCAACCAAAAAAAACTTGAAGTCTCTAAGGGGTCATATCATTGTGATCTTTCTCTTTCTCGCCCATTGGCCTTCCTTCTCCTTCTCAATTTTTTCAGACCATATGAACCCATAACCACATCAAACTTCCATAGGAACCCAAGTCCTAGATTACATTTTGTAACATGGATCCCTGAGCCCAAATAGATTACATAAATTAAAGCTCATGACACCATCCCTCAAATTGACAACACATAAAAACAATAAAATAACACACTTCAACTCCCCAATGATTGTTTCATAAGTTTTACAAAGAACCACAACCCCCCCCTTTTACATGGTCCATCCTGTAAAATTCAATGGACTATGGTTATTTTTCGAAGTTCTTAATAATCAGGGTGCTCTTTCATGATATGCAAGCCAACAACACTACCATATAGATCAACCTAGAACACGCATATTGAGAAGGTAATCATGTCATTCTTGAGATCCCTAGGATTTTCATCATCCCCCTTATCAACCATTAAAACCAACCCTTAGACTAAATTTCTGCCTCTTCAAGTACATTGCGCAATGGATCTTTCTGTACCTTTGTTTAAGACAAAAAATCCAACCTCCCTCACTAAAACCCTCTACCAATTAAAAATAAACCTCCCCCCTTCCCATTTATTTGCTTTGTTGTTCTTCATTTTTCTACTCCACAGCAAGATTTCCACTGGCCATTTTTCGCTTGGTAGCTTCCTTGCCACACAATCAGCCAACATCCAACAATATCCACAATAGCATACTCATCCCAAATACAAGAAAACAACATAAGATTATCAAGGTCATAAACACCACCGCATGTCTTTCGCTCCTTTTTATTGTCTCCATTGTCGTTGTGAGTAAACACTCCTAGCCAAAAACAAGAGAAAACTCTCTTTCCTTGAAACCCTAAAACTCCTTCTTGTTCACACACAAACCTTAAAATTAAAAATTGTTATAGCACAACATTGGCACTTACATAATGTTTAATCCAACACTATGCAAACAGTTAAAATTAGATTCATTTTCCAAACTGGACTAATTGTTGGTTTTTTTGCTTTCAAGATCTAGAAATTGAATGTTTTAGAAATTTGAAATGTCAAGTTCAAAACTAAACAACATGTTCCATTGAGCTAGAAAACTAGTTGAGATTAAAACCAAAGCTTCCATTAAATTAAAATTTTAGTTGAAACCATGAATAAAGGTTATTTCGAAAAACTACAAGCAAAGAACATGAGTTCTAACTTCTAACCATTGCTAGGAGGGTATATTGATAGAACATTGGTATACAAGTGTATTATATATAAAACTTATACCAAGATACAATGGTATAACCTTGTTATAATATTTCTTTGATACCCTTATTAACTTTTATGTGAGTCCCATTATATCTTTATTGGTACCCAATATGCATGGTGTATAATTTTTGAATGTACAAAAGTTGATATTGCCCTTTCTCATCATGGTTGTCACACAATATCAAAAGAGAATGCAATGTTTCAAAAACTAATGTTTCATAAATTATTTGTAGCTTTCAGCTATTTAATGGGCAAATGGAGTGGGGAGCTTAACAATTTATTTTTAATTTGCAATTGAATAGCTTGTTGGACAATGGTTGTTATTGGTGTTGATGACCTTCAATACCTACTGAAAGGTGTTAAGTGCATTTTGAAAATCAAAATTAAAACTCAAGAAGTTCATTCCTTTTCCCTTGGCTCTTATATTATTTATAAGGTTTACCTCAAGTAACCAATTTTAATTTTGAAGTTTCAAGCTCAATACTTTCATTTCTTCATTTTTGATATTAATAGGATGGTTGATTAAATAATGTTTGTCACCCTAAGTAACTAATTATATAATATCAATTATTTCATTAAGTGAAGCCATGTCCAAAGGTGTCCCTACAAATTTTAATCCCACCCTACTTTGGTTACAAAATCACAACCAAATTGTAAGATGAATTTAGTTTTACAAGGGGGACAGACACAATGCAATGATAGTTGACAAATTTGGGTATAAACTAGAGATGCATATGCCTCTCCATTTTGGGGGAAAACAAAAACATTGTCCATATAGAAAGAAGTTCATTCCAATTCGAACTTAATTACATTCAAAACATTAAAAAATCATTCTAGTCATTAATCCATCATGTGAATCCTAGTCATTTCAATGATTTTTATAAATGGAATAATTTATAAGATTAAACTCCTAAATTTTCCTATTCCCAATCTCCTTAGATCCATTAACCTATTACCTATGCTAATGTTAATTCCTTCATTTGCCCTCCATTGTTATTTTAGTGCTTTAGTCAAGTGCCATTTGTGTCAAAGTGGGGAGGTTGGTGGGTCCATGAGGACTTTAGAATACATATAAATACATAGAGACAATTTTTAAAGAATGGTAGATTTCCTTGGTAGCTTCATCACTAATTAAATTAAATCTAAAAATGTTCAAATTATCAAAAAAGTTTAATGAAATTTTTATGAAAGAAAATCAAGAATCTATTAGAATATTCAAGAATATTAAAAAAAAATTACATGGAACTTTCAAATTTAATTAATTATTCGATAGACATGTGTTGAAGCTGCCATCGTATTACAATATGCTATAATGAATGGTTAATTTGTATTGAAACATATTGGGGGAGAATTATTGCTTTTTCTTTTTGCTAAAGAATTCAAGTACGATGATGAATGGTGACATTTTTGTCAATGACTAACTCTTGAACTATTTTTGCAAGAACTACAAATCAATGACCCTTTTAAGATAAAAACACTCCTCGTCAAACATCGATGGATGAACATACATTCAGACAATTCAAAAGATGGAACATCAGCAAACATTACTCAACTAATAACTATTCAATGATACCTTATACCCAAACGAACCGCCACGCTATTCGATCCCAAAATCATTGAGTTGGTTGTAGGGACATTCTTGTGTGCAGAATGCATAGATGTAATGAATTAGATCCATTCCATAATATCTAAAGTGCCAACAAAGTTCTTTGTGGATGTGTAGGGCATGTTATGTAATGGAATATGTCCTTTGCAAAATAGCAAGGCATTTTGCAAACTGAAACACTTGCTCCAAGGGCATTAAACAATGAATGTTTCTAAAAACACTAATGAAATAAATTTATTTTTGCTTGGTGGGTGGTAACCAATGTTGTGCAAGTATTTAGGGGTAGATTGGTATGAACCATGGTATTAAAAATCATATTAGCTTGGTATAAGGTCTTGCTAATGTCTAGGCTCATAACATACTCTCATGGTCTTTTGCATTTGCTATACCTTGGTGTGCAACAAACCATATTGGTCTTCACACCATTATGTTGTGATTATATTTAGATCAAGGGATTTTATTTTTATTTTTATTTTATTTTTTAGTGGCAGTGTTATGCTCGGGTAATAGCCATTGATCTTAAGAGCTTTCATTTGTAATGCACACCTGGATATGAATTTTAAGGTTTAGTAATGAGTAAGAAAGAAGGGAGAGGATGTGACAAAGTTGAAATGTTGTACTCTAGTACTGAAGAGGAAGATTGGAATTGTCAAGCCAAAATCTTTTGGGAGGTGTGTAGTATGTTTCATACCAACAACATCTAATAATGTTCAAATGCTCACATAAAGCTGTAAGTTGAATCCTCGCATTAATTTTTTTTATTTGAATGTTGTTTGTGTTGTTTAGTGTTCACAAGTTGTTAGGGATAAAGCTATTTTTTGTAAACATAGTTGGAGCACAAAGTAAGCAAAGCTTTGTTTGGTCACACACAATTATTTGTCCTTGTCAAGTTTTTTCTAAGTGTGCACAATGATTAGTGTGAATAGTTTCACTACTCTTGTGGTCATGGCATTTTGTTTTGTCAATTTAATTACTAATGGCTTTCAAAGTATAATGAACTCAACATCGTATTATTTCAATTTTTTTGAATTTGGTTGATAGTCAAGATTCAACAATCAAAAACCAACATGCTTAAAAGATAATGGTATTGTCACATGTTGAATATGTGAAACATGGAGTCTAATTGTGTTTGAACTTTTTTTTTCTTTTGATTTGTAAATCAACTTTGAGATGTAGGTTACAATGTGTGGGTGCTTAAACCTTGAACTTTCTTTTGTTTTCATGTTTGTGAATTCTATTGCATATGATTTTTCCAAACAAAACAAATCAAAGGTTTGATTTTTTTAAAGTTTAAAGTTTAAGCGTCTTGGAGAGGATCAACTTGCTTGATTATGTGTTGTGCTTAGGGGATGAAAGGGGGAAGGGGGCAAATAGGTGATACATTTGAGTTGTGGTAGGAACAAAAGACAACACCTAGAATAGTAAAAGTGTTTAACACCAATGAACCATGGAAGAAATGTTGTTAAAGCACAAGCTACCAATTGGTTCATGTTGTTATTTGCATTGAAGTTCAACTGGAGATATTGGGTGCTTTTCTATGGATGAAATGCACTTCACTAGAAGAAATATGATATTTTATAACCACTCTATTTTATTACAAAATAAAATAACCATCATGTTGGTTATGATTGTTCAATATAGTCTTTCACATGATAACACCAATATGAAAAAACATTTGGTGCATGAACATTATGGAAAGATGATAAAATACAAAGCTAATGTGAAAGAGGTTGATGATGGGGACAGTGGAGGTCGGTAGAAAGTGTAGTAAGAGGAAGAACACCATCAATTTAATAAAAACATATGGAGGAGGCACTAGTTGCAAAAGAGGTGACCATGCATAACTAAAGTTTGTTAAAGATTTGGTTCAACTAAATTGCTAAGGGCTATGGAGCCCTATATAATGTTGAGTCACCATGGACAAAGTCCAATTTTCAAATTGAAAGTAATTAGTGGTGGAACCTTCCATGTTATAAAAGATTATGGATACATGTGTATTGCCTACCTTGTCTACTTGTGCTACAATTAATGTCACTTAATTTTGATTTGTGGATGAGTCAAAGTCGATTTGACATTTTTGCATTGGTTGTGAATTTCATTGATGATGCTTGGGTTCGTTAACATAATAATGTTGGTTTTTGTGAAGCACCCAACACTATTGGTGTTGCTTTGGCCTAGAGATGTGAAGTCAATGCTTGCCCAATTTAAATTCATTCACAAAATTAGCATGTAAGTCAAGGATGGGGCTTGAATTTGAACCCATTAACTTATGCCTTTTATATAATAGTCTCTTGTGAACCACTACAACTAAAGACACCATTTGCAAGATTTGTTTTGGACATGTAATGTCTGAAGCTTGTCAATACACCACCAATGGAAGGATGCCATGAAGCTTTACACAAGATTATAACCTAGATTAAGAAGTTTGAAAAGGGTTGAAAAAAGTGGGAAAAATCTTGCATTGAAGTTAAACTGCTTGCCAATAACTTGAAAACCCTTATGAAAACAAAATTTGTAAGCAAAATTGTCATTTTCCAAGAGATTTTGCAATTTGTAAATGGAATTGACAGTTGTTATAAAAGGTGATTTTTGCACTTCTAAACAAGGATGTTTAATGGATTCATTTGGGTCATTGCAAAAGTTGTGGTGGATATTTTGAAAATAATATGGAGGAGTGTGTTTTGAATCAAATAAAAGGTTATTGGTTCTTGTATGATGCCTTGAATGCTACCATCACCATATGCATGAAATTGTTGGTTGATTCCAATTGTCAAGCTATGTGAATCCTTCATCTTGTACATGGCACAATTGATGATGAGTTGGAAATTTTGGATGGGCATATGGCTTTAGAGATATAGGGTGTGCCGCCCCTTTACTATGATTTTTGAAAACTCTTACAATTGCAAGTGCTCACAACATCTTGGCCTTAATGTTGAACCCAAGGTTCAAATGGTTGAAATGTGTCATTGATTTTTTTGGCCATGAAAAGGTTAAACTTGTGGTAATAAAATATGATTTGAAATTTTGATCAAACCCTTGCTTATGAAAGGTAGTTATTTACTTGAATTTGCATGATGTATAATTTGGTCCTTCAATTATAGAATGCCCATTTGATTGTCTTTTTTATATTCAAATTTTGGGTGCAAAGGCCAAAAGATGCACAAGTTGGCTACCACTTTGCAAAATTTAGGATGTTGATGCCTTTTTTATTTTAAAAACAAACTTGCTTGAAAAAGAATTGGACCAATTTGGCCATTTTGAGGAGGATTTGTAATTGGTAGATAATATTTTTTACAAACATGGATTTGATTTTAAATTTTCTTTGCACTAAACGCACAATTGTTTTGTAATGATCACATTTCATGTGCTATAATATTTTGCCTTCATGCTAATTTGTGTTTTAAATTTCAAAATTTTTAGATTTTAGAAATGGTTTTAATTTTAGATTTTAAAGATGATTTTAATTTTAATTTAACCATGTATGCACTTTGCAATGCATCATACAAGCTTTTAATGTCTATTAATCAACATCACTTTCATATTAATTGTGTTTGTGCATGATTCAACATGCAATTGGTGTTAATGTTTGTTGTTTGACTATTAATGTTCATTAAATTGTGAAATATATGTGTTAACCATGTCCATGCACTTTAATTACATACTGAGATCAAATTCATACCCCCCTCTATGATACTATATATACCAAGACCAATTTAGAATGTGTAAATTCCAATACCCACACAACATTAATTTTAACATTACATTTGCCCATAGTTGTTGATCTAATTAGTACAAAAGTATTGTTGTAAAATTTCCCTTAGTTTGTAGTTTGTCCCTATTATTTTCGCCTTGCCATGTTTTGCATTCATAATCTCCCATGTTATGATTTAAAAAAAGGGCATGTAACATGCTAGGTAGCATGTGCCAAGGATCTTGTAGGATATTACATAGTCTTGTAGCCAAATCCACCTGGGAACTTTTGCACCCATGTTTCCAATCACATTCTTCACTAATCACATCAATTTCCAACACGTGGCAAGCCATGCATTTGGTCAGATTTGGAATTCACCTCACTTCATAACTTGGGTTAAACCTAACCCTTAGATGGGTGTGCTAAATTTGCTTTAAACTTTCCGATTGGTTTAAAATTTCATTCCTTGGGATTACCATCTCTTGTTTCATGGCCTAACCACAGACTTGTCTAATTCAAAGACTTAACAGACCAAAAACGTTTTTTTGGCCCCTTCCTTCAAACCTTCACTCATCAATACCTATGCAATTCATGAGTCAAATAAGGAGCCGAACCTAGTCCAACACTTACATTCACAATTGGGCGTGTCTTTTGTTTCACCCAATGCAACTTTTCACAATGTATTTTTTTAATTCCACATTACTTCTTCCCAATTGCCTTTTCTTCTTTCCTTAAAGTCCACTTCAAGTCCAATTTGGAGGTTCTGGTCACCATGCCGAATGAAGGTTACAAATGCACCAATAGATAATGTTGAACTAAGCTTTGCGACTTGAATCCCCTTACCCAAATGATGATTTGCAAGTTCATGCACAAGAAGTATGATTTCTCCATTCAGGGATGTGCAATTTTATTCACACACACCACTATCTTGATCTCGCCTAATCAAGCCTTAAAAAAATTCAATTTGAATTCAACTCTAAAGTCCATTTTCATTGGTTGTCACTTTCATGCCTTTCCTAGCCATTTGTTTTGCTATGAACCTTAACCTTTTCATTGCTAACCATGCTGACGATAACCCTTAACCCACTCCAATTAGTAAGGTTAATTTTTTTTGTTTATATTTGTGGGCATTTTCCCCTACTTTAGAAAGGGTTGATGCCCTCATCAACACTTATGCTTGTTTAGGTGTGTTTTTTTTTTTCGTGTTTTCTTCATTCCAAGTTCATGACCCCTTTCCTACTCAAACTTGGCCACCATGTCTAACATGTGGTCTAAGTGGGTAAGCTTCACCCACATTGCCTCCTTATGATGGCAACCCTTGTACTTAACTAGACACTCCTTGTTTTTGAGGCGTGTTTGCTTCATGCGAAGTATACCCTTGATTTCAATCACAAACTTTTGTTTGATGGCATCCACATCTACTTGCACCTTCTTTTTTGGTTTGGTCTATGTTCATCATGTAAAAACAACTTTAATTTTGAAATGTGAAAGGTTGAATGTGCCACAAAATTAATGAACAACTTTAGGGTATGCACATCAGGGTGTGGCTCATGTAAAATTTCATAACGTCCTGCATACTTGGTAGTGAAAAGTAGGGTTAGTCCATCAAACATTTTAAAATCTTGGATGTTTAACCACAAATGTTGTTCAATCTCAAACTCCACATGTTTTTGTGTTTTATTAGCATGCTTTTCATATCGTTTTTGAGCTTGTTGGACAAAAAGCTTCTTGGTTCGGGCATATAACTCTTCACACCCTTGAACCATCTCCACAACTTCCTTGGAGTGGTCCCTTTATCTCATGGGGATGGCATAAGTCCATAGGCTTCTTGGCTTCTTTTCTCAATGTTAGTTCAAACAATGACATTTTGTTTGTTGAATGTGTTACGAAGTTATAACAACACTCCACCAAGCCTAGATGTTTACCCCCATTTTTTTTATCGATGTTCACATAATTTTTGAGGTATTGATTTAACACCCCATGGCCATTGATTTGTGGGTGAAATGTTATATTAAAAAATAATTTCATCCCCACCTTTTGCAACAAATGTTTCAAGATTCATGTTGTAAACTTGGTGTCTCTATTGTTGAAATGAATTGAAGCATTTCATGGTGTTTAACCTGCATGTCAAAAAACAATCTCACTAAAATATAAGTTATTGTAATATTTTTATTGGACCCATTTTCCCCATGTTGCCCCATCATAGGCACATCATGCTCCTCCTGCATGATCTTCGTGCATAACTTCTTTACTAACACATATATTTTCAATTGCTTCCATGTCAACAACGCTTCTTTCAAGGTGATGCATTTCACCTTTTTTTATTTTTGCAATTTTAAAAAATATCTTTGTGTGAAGGGATCATGCACATAGGCTTATCTTATTTTTCATTTGAGGCTACTTTCCCCTTGGAAGATGGCCCTTAGTGCTTAGGTTTTGGTCGGGGGTTTTTCCATTTAAAATTCCTCCTTTTGGTTCAACAAATTGGGGTTTCAACCTAATTTGTGGATCAATTCCACATCTAGCAATGCCAAGGTGTGTGCCATCTTGATTGTTTTGTTGAGGCCCTTAATTGGGTTTCAAAATATCTCAAGGAAATATTATTTATAAAGACCTTGGTCTTATGTGTCCTTAGGTAATGTTGCCAAGTCTTGAGGTAACACACCATGACATATAATTCCTTTTTGTGAGTTGGCCATCACAAAGTTTCTTGCTATCAAAAGCAAGTAGGTGTCCATTTTGCATAAGGACTCCCCCAATAGTGAAATCACTCACATTTGTGTGAACTTTGAATTGATCATGAATTTGTTTAAATTTTTGTGAAAAATTGAGTTCAAGAAGGTTGGGAATGTTGATGGGGCATTACACAACACAAATGGCATCACTAAGAACTTTACAAGCCATCCTTGGTTCTCATAGTTGTGTTTTCAATATCCTTATCCACTATGTGAATTTGATAATACCCCAATTTGAAATCAATTTGGTTAAAATATTTAACCCCATTGAACCGATCTAATAGATTGTTAGTGTGAGGCAAAGGATAGTTGTTCTTTATGCTTATTTTGTTCAAAACATGATAATTAATGCACATTTTCAACTTGTCATCCTTTTTTTCAACAAACAAGATTTGTGCCCCATAAGGCACTTGTTTTGCCAAATATATTTCAATTGAAGAGATCATTCAATTGTTTTTTGAGAGCTCTCTTAATTCTTTTTTGTTTAACTTGTAGGGTGCCTTGGATGACGGGGTTGAACAAAACAACACTTTTATCTAATGGTTAACCTTTCTACAAGATGAAAAAGAATTGGGAAACATATGTTAGAACCTTTGAAAATTTATTGAGTGAATCCAAAATATAATCAGGAGGTTGTTTTGCCCCTTATAGTTTAGGCTCCCTTTTAAAAACCTTCAAAGTCATCAAAATCACAAAACTAAACAACTGATTTAATTCTTTAACTAAAGTGACCAAGTTAATTCCTATTTTTGCCAACACAAAATTATAATCCACATATAAATTCATTAACTTAAAGCCAACTTTGGAGTGAACTTTCACTTTATTTCACCCATTTAAACTCCATTGCAAAACAACTTGACATCTAACATTATTCAAAATGAGGGTTTAACTATGCCTTGTGCCAAATTCACGATGATGGAATTCACCATTAATTTAGTCTTGACTCCCATTTGTTCTGCCACTTGTAGAGTCATGACCGAATTGGTCATTCCTGAATCCAAAAGATAACACATAAATTTGTTATTCACTTTACATCACAATTTTAATAAGTTGGAGGCTTTGCTTTTGTGGGCCCTTATTTCAACCACAAAGCCCCTTTGGAAAATTTTGTTACCTTGGGAAATGTGATCATTTACCCAAGGTGTCTTGGGGCAATTTTTCCCCAAGTGTTTGTGATTGTCAAAATTGAAGCACTTGACCTTCAAGAGATCTTGCTTTGCCTTTTTACGTATTGGCCCCTTGCTTGGCGGCTTTTCTTTTATATTGTCATGATGCCCTAGTTTACTTTGGCCCCACATCCACTTGTTTCAACCTTTGTTCCCATTATTCTAGCCGACATTTTGTTTCTAGATGACCACATTTCCAATTTCACCCTAGTAGCACAAAAGGCTTTCATCTTCCATGCATTCCATCATTTTCATGAAACTTTGACAAATATTCGAAATGTCTACTTGTTGGTAGATAATTTTCTAAACCCAAGGCTTTAATTCACACATGAAGGCCAATTTCCTAGCAAACTTTTCCTTAAAGGAGACAACAGTTAGTATTATGCTAAAATTCTACACATAGCAAGCCTAAGAGCTCATTCCACCCTATCTTTCAACACCAAGTGGTGTGGCATGAACCTTGCATTCAATTGCAACTTGAATTCTTCCCAAATGAAAACCTCAAGTACATTAGGTGTTTCTTGATTTTGGGACATCCACCAATCCCACGTCTATTCCTTGAAGAATGTTTGAGTGAAATGAATTCATTCCTTGTTCAAATCAAGGCGTTGGGTTTCCAAATAAGCTTCAACTTGGTGTAACCACAGTCACACTTGCTTTGTTTTGGTTTTTTCCTTGTGAAGGAGTCAAACAATCTTGCCTTGATGATGGGCTTGGTGGAACCCCCATTCAAGGTAGATGCCAGCACACCCAAACCAATTGCCATTTGGCCCAAGACCATTATGGCTTGGTTGTGTTGCACCATGAAGATCTTGAGGGAACTTAGGAGATCCAAAAGGCTTTTGGGCACATTTACCACCACATTCTAGTTCACATTTTCCTTTTGTGCCCTCAAGGTTTTGTTTGCCTCAAGGCATTCCATGGCCCTTTTGTCATCCTTTTGCCTCAAAGCTCCTTCAAAGGGGATTATCAAGGGATTAGTTTCATCACTGGACTCCTCATTTGCCGAAGAAGAATGCAAATCTATATGCTCTTGCATTTTCTTCACTTGGGTCGCGAACCTTTTCCTTCCTTTTTTTTTTCTTAGGAACCGCATGAACTTGTTTTATCAACAAGCCTTTGCTTGCATTAACTTTTAAACAACTTTCACTCCACCATGACATTTCCCATGGCAATCAATTCTTCAAGTTCCTTCTCCTTTTTGGTCTTGTACTTTCTTTTTCCTTTACTATGAACAACTTATGCGGGCTATTCCAATGTTATTTTGCCTTAGAGATTTCCAAAAGACCCAAGGACCCTACTTTGATACCACCTTTCACATTTGGATTTGCCTGAACACTTTTGTGCCTACCCTTTTGACCAATTTTTTTGTTAAACACCTAAATTACCTACACATGGCAAGCCACACGTTTGGTTAGCTTTGACATTCACCTCATCTCTCAACCCATAGAGAGTAAGATCAAACCTGTTGTGGACTTCCCAACTAGTTCAAACTTTCATGACCCAAGATTACTATCTCCCATTTCATGGCCTACCTGGAGACTTGTTTAGTTTAAAAACTTAATGCATCGAAAACATCTTTTCAATTTCCTTCCTCAAACCTTCATTCGTTGACACCTATGCAACTCATGAGTGTTGTCAAACCATAAATCAAACACAACCCAACACTTAGATTTGCAATCCAATTTGCCATATGGGGACAATTCACAATGGTTCGGACTTGGACCCCGATTAGATTTGCAATCCAATTTGCCATATGGGGACAATTCACAATGGTTCAGACTTGGACCCCGACTATGTGAACCTCTCACTTGAGGGTGTGCCTAGAAAGGCATGTCACATATCCCCTAACACATGTAACATGCTCAAAACATGTATGATTATAACCATGTGACTAGGGAAAAAACTTTGGATTTATGAAATGTGCACTAAATAAGTAAATACACCTTTAAATTCTAATTGAAGTTGCACTTTGCAAATGTGAAGAAAAGGTAAGATTAATGCTAAAGGATATGGAGGTTTATCGATTTGATAATATCTTCTTCCTCCCCCATCCCCTTTTTTATTTTCCTCATAAGTTCTTATATGGTTTCCAATAGTTCATCATTATTTATGTCAATCTTAAATTCGATTATACAATATAACATGGACATGAAAAGGTATTAAAATAATAAATTTTAAATATTTTTTGTAGTTAAGTTTTTGGAGTTTTTGGAATTTGAATAGTTTTAAGTTTTAGAGTTCTGAGTTCTGAGTTTCTAGAATTTGGAGTTTTTGGAGTTCTGAGTTTTGTTCTTATGGAGTCGTGGGTTTTTGGAGTTTTGCTGTTATAACTTCTACAATTTTTGGAGTTTTAGGAGTTTTGAATTTTGTTGTTTTGGACTTGTGAATTGTGAGTTTTTGTTGTTTTGCTGAATTGTGATTAGTCTGATTTTGGAGTTTTTGAGTTGTGTTGTTTTGTGAGTAGTGAGTTTTGGGGTTTTGCAATGGGGATGAGTGAAATCTAGATGCTTGAACATTGAGAGTGTTGATCCACATAGTTCTGCCCTGAAAATTTTACTTTGTGTATGTGAATTTATAAAATGATCTCTTAGTTCCTGTTGTATTTGTAAATTTTGTAACTTGAGAGTTATGATTGATATCTTGAGTGATTTTGGTTTCTTGTAGAGGATTTTTGTAGAGGATTTTTTGAGAGATTATGTTTTGGCATGGTGAAAGATTTGGATTTTCATAATTCTTCTGTTTCTTTAAGATACTTTTTTAAATGGCAAGGCCACAGTGTGACACACCCCCCTTGTTGAACAAGTTTTCACTCTCGCGCTCATTCAAATTCAATTCTTTCATCCATTTGGACGCGTGGGTTTTGTATGTGCGAGCCTTGGTCGGTGTGTGTGTGTGTGTGTGTGCTTGTGTGTTTTTGTTTATTTGTTTGGTTTTGTTGTTTTGGCGAGGGGACGCGAGGGAGGCAGCCATGGCGGGGTGGGCGATGGGAATGAGAGGAGCGTGGGCGTGGTACCAATCCCGTTTGCTTCAGCAGCCTGTGCGCACGCAGATGGTAACATCTGGGATCTTGTGGGCCGCCGGAGACGCCATGGCACAGTCCGTCAGTCGGCTCACGGAGAAGCGTTCCGCCGCCAGAGACAACTCTACTACAACCATTGTATGTGCGCGCAGTCTCTCTGTTTGTGTGTGTGTCTCTCTCTCCGTCTGTGTGTCTCCCATCTGCTGTCGAAATCTGAACCACTACTACCAATCGCTCAACTTCTTGTTCTGAGCTCAATTCGGGGTTTTAAACCTTAACCAGAAAATTAGGGTTTAAAGCTTATGTCATTAGGGTTGTGTCTCCATTGTACCTTGATTTTTCTGCAGGCTGAAAATTCTTGCTTACCCTTAGTTTAGCATCATACTTGGGGAGTGTGG
>Ga0116228_10002732_pt1 | contig 15297 bp, 13 predicted proteins | sample S1TSphfallax_2_FD_89694 | JGI IMG/M metagenome (GOLD analysis project Ga0116228, IMG submission 89694) | Host-associated microbial communities from peat moss isolated from Minnesota, USA - S1T2_Fc - Sphagnum fallax MG | ecosystem: Host-associated > Plants > Peat moss > Unclassified | place...
CCGATCCCGGATGAGGCCCCGGTCACCAGTGCCGTTCCCGCCATCTCGATGCCCTTTTCACTGAATGACAAAATCTGTTTAGCGAAACCTTCCGGCAGCATCGCGCATCGCTCCCGGCCGAACCGCGCATGTCCTGGTGAGCGCCGCGCGCGGCTCCAAACAGACAACCGCCATGCCGCACATGCCTCCTACCGATGGGAGTTATAATATGCACCCCGTGCAAATTTGCAAGGAGTGCAGTCGGTATGATACGGGGCGTGAATGTTAGTGAAGCGTGCCCTCCCCGAGCACCCCGACGAAGGCTGGCGCGCGCGCAAACGGCAGCAAACCCGGCAGCGCATCGCCGATGCCGGGCTGCGCCTGTTCCTGGAACACGGATTCGAGGCGACTACGCTGGATGCGATTGCCGCGGCGGCCGGCATCGCCCGCCGCACCTTCTTTCACTATTTCGACAGCAAGGAAGCGTTGCTTTACGCCTACGAGGACGAGGTGGAACACAGCTTCCGCGCAGCCCTCGCCGACCTGGACAGCAACACCCCCGCGTTTGAGGCGATGGCTCTGGCTCTGCGAGACCTGATTGCCAGCTTCGGCAGCGAAAGAGCACGCAAGATCCACAGCGTCATGCACGCGACGGATGCGCTACGCGCTTGCCAACAAGCCGACTACGAGCGGCTGGAAAGTCTCGTGTTTTCAGCGCTCGCCGAGAAGTGGCCAGAACCAAGCGGCCACTTGCGGCTGCGACTGATCGCAATCGTCGGGGTTAGCGCGTTGAGGGTAGCGGTCGATCGGTGGCATTTGGATGCCTCGGGCTCGCTTCGAGACTATCTCAACGAAAGCTTCGCGGCGTTGCGCTCGGAAATGCTGACCTGACTCGTTTTGGATAGGCAAGGCGCTGCGTGCTGCTGCCGATAAATCGGCGCATCGGCACGCATTGAGAATCATCTGCACCTGTTGACACCAACAAAGGTCTCACACGCAGCATTCGATGACGCAATTCACGCCCACCCACTGCCAAGCGTCGTTGGGCATTGGCACGGACCCATGGCCGGCGCTAGGGTTTGCCGCGGAATGGCGGAGGTCGCGATGGCCGAGCAACATCTGGCTTTCAGCGTCGGCGTGGCGGCGCGGCCCCGGTGGGCCGGGAATTGGCGCGCGGCCATGTGGGGCGTGGCGCTGGTGTGCGGCGTGGCCGGGTTCATGGTGACCAGCGCGGCGGCGACGGCGGGGGCTGTGCGGGCCGATGGCGGCGAGCTGGTGATGCTGTTGCGGTTCATGGCGACGGTCAAGACCGGCATGGCTTTGGGGCTGGTGGCGCTGGCGGCGTGGCGGATGGGGTTTCCGGCGCGGCCTGGGATGGCGACGTGGTATGCCGTGGCGTGCGGGCTGATGCCGGCCGGCGCCGGGCTCATCTGGGGCATGGCGCATGTGGCGATCGGCGCCGTGCTGTTTCATGCCGGCATGCTGCTGATGATGGGCGTGGGCTATTTCGATCGCGACGATGGCGGGGTGCGGCTGACGCGCGCGGCGCTTGGCAGGCGGGGATAATATGCTCTGAAGAAGCGGCGGGGTTACCCATGTCATCGCCACTGACCGGTGTCACGCCCCTGTTTCAGGTCTTCGACATGGTCAGGTCACTCGACTTCTACGCAGGCAAGCTGGGGTTTGAGGTCGTTGCGGCTTCGCCGGAGGTCGATACGCCCGAAGGCCGTTTCTCGCATTGGATGTTGCTGCGTTCGGGCGGTGTCGATCTCATGCTCAACACGGCTTATGATAGCGGAGAGCGGCCGCCGTTGCCGGATGCGGATAGGCTGAAGGCGCACGCGGACACGAGTCTCTTCATTGGCTGCCGCGATATTGACGCTGTGTATGTTGCGCTCACGCAAGTAGGGCTGGATGTCGAACCGCCGGCAAGAACGGCCTACGGGCTCAGACGATTCGATATACGTGACCCCGACAATTTCGAGATCGTATTCCAGGAATTGCCGTAAGGCACTGGCAGCTTGTCATTGCGAGCCCTCGCAAAGCAAACCGGGGTCGCAGGCGGGATTTCGCCTGTGTTCCTGGATTGCTTCGCCGCGGCTCGTAATGACGGGGCGAGTTGATGTCAGCGCTGGCCGATACGAGTTGCCGTTACGTCATATCAAATTGCAACGCGGCCAGCCGCGCGTAGAGCCCTTCGCCGCGCGCCAGGCTGTCGTGGGTGCCGGTGGCCACCACGCGGCCGGCTTCGATGACCAGGATGCGATCCGCGCGGCGGACGGTGGCCAGGCGGTGCGCGACCACCAACGTCGTGCGCTGGTGCGCCAGCACGGTCAGCGCGTGCTGCACGGCTTGTTCGGATTCTGCGTCGAGCGCGCTGGTCGCTTCGTCCAGCAGCAGGATCGGGGCGTCGCGCAACATGGCGCGGGCGATGGCGACGCGCTGGCGCTGGCCGCCGGACAGGCGCACGCCTTTTTCGCCGAGGAACGTGTCCAGGCCTTGCGGCAGGTCGAACAGGAAGTCGGCGGCGGCGGCTTCGACCGCGGCGTGGACTTCGGGGACGGTGGCGTCCGGCCGGCCATAGCGGATATTTTCGAGCGCGCTCACGCTGAAAATCGCCGGGTCCTGCGGCACCACGGCGATGCGGGCGCGCAGCGCGGTCGGGTCGGCGTCGCGCACATCCACGCCATCGATGCGCACCGTGCCGCTCTGCACATCGTAGAAGCGCAACAGCAACTGGAACACGGTGGTTTTTCCGGCACCGGAAGGGCCCACCAGCGCCACGGTTTCGCCGGCCTCGATGCGCGCGGAAAAACCGTCCAGCGCCGGGATTTCGGGGCGGCTGGGATAGAAGAACGTCACGTTTTCGAACGTTACGTCGCCGCGGGCTTTTGGCAGGCGCACCGGCGCCGCCGGTGCGGCGACGGCCGGGCGGGCGGCGAAGAGCTCGGACAGGCGTTCGGCGGCGCCGGCGGCGCGCTGCACCTCGCCCCATAATTCGCTCAGCGTGGCGCCCGAGGTCGCCAACATCACCGCGTAGAACACGAACGCGGTCAGTTGGCCGCCGGTCATTTGCCCGGCAATCACATCGCGGCCGCCGACCCACAGGCTGAACGTGATGGCGCCGAAACCGAGCAGGATGACCGCGATCAGCAGCATCGCGCGCGTGCGGATGCGACGCACCGCGGCGCCGACCGAGAGTTCGATACGCTCGCCGTAGCGGGCGCGGTCGATCGCCTCGTGCGTGAAGGATTGCACCGTGGTCAGACCGGTCAGGGTCTCCTCGGCATAGGCGCCGAGATCGCCGACGCGATCCTGCGCGATGCGGGAAAATTTGCGCTCGCGCCGGCCGAACGCGAGCAGCGGCACCACCACCAGCGGCACCACCAGCACGATGATGCCGGCCAGTTTCGGGCTGGTGACGATCAGCATGGCTAAAGCGCCGACCAGCGTCAGCACGTTGCGCAAGGCCATGGAAATCGCAGAGCCGACCAGCGATTGCAGCAGGCTGACATCGGCGGTCATGCGCGACAGGATGTCGCCGGTGCGTGCGGTTTCGAAAAATTCCGGGCTCAGCGAAATGATATGCGCATACAGGTCGCGCCGCAAATCCGCGGTGGTCCGTTCGCCGAGCCAGGAGACCAGCGCGAACCGGCTGGCGGTGGCGCAGGCCAGGCCCGCAACGACCGCGAACATGGTGAGTGCCGCGGTATTCAGCGACGCGGTGCTATGGCCGGAAAATCCATGGTCGATCAGTGCGCGCACGCCCTGGCCGATCGCCAGCAGCAGGCCGGTCGAGGCGAGCAGCGCTACGGCAGCACCGGCGACCTGCCAAAGATAGGGCCGCAGATAGGGCACCAGCAGACGCAGGGCGAGCAGGCGGGTGGAAAGGCCGGCGGGCCGCTCCGCTTTCATGACAATTTACGCAAAATCAGGTCGGCGGCGAAAATCCCGATCGCAGACGCGGCGCCGGTCAGCACGCAGCCCCAGACAATGTCGGTGACGGTAAGATACAGCGTCCAGGACCGGAGCACGGCAAAATTGGTCAGGTCGAAACATGCATAGGTGAACAGGCCGAACAGCGCGCCGAAAACGAAATTCATGAGAACGGTCTGCCCACCGGGCACGCGCGGCACGACGAACACCATGATGCCGGCGATTTGCAGCAAGTAGAAGACGATCGCGGGTGCCGCGCGGAAATTGTCCAGCAGGATCGGACCCAGCGTCTGTTTATAGAGCGGGCCCGCGACCAGCGTGAGCCAGACGGCGTCGATCAGCGCGAAGGCGAGCAGGGTGGTGCCGTAGGTGACCGCGTAACGCAGCATGGCGACATTCCAATGACGTTATTCAGGTGGGCCGGGCAGGCGGTAAGGCAAGGGAAGGAAGGACTTTTTTTTGAAAAAAAGAAGCAAAAAACTTTTGCTCCTGGGTGTACGCGGGCGATTTTGAAATAGGCCGGGTAGGTCAGCGCGGTCCTCGCGCGGCAATCCAGCGCCGCAGGCGAGATCTCGCGCGTCGTCCTGAGATTGCTTCGCCGCGGCTCGCAACGACGGGGAGGGTTGGCGTCATTCTTCCTGCTCCAGGAAAAACTGATCCGCCTCCTCATCGTAATTGAACAATTCCGCGAAGCGCGCCCAGCCGATCATGGCGCGTAACGTATCCTCGGCGTAATCGGGGGACATGTGGTCTTCCAGCTCGTCGCGGAAGCGCGCGGCACTCGCGCGGTGGTTCCAGCGTTCGTCCAGCACGGAGCGGATCGTGGCGGCCATCTTGACCCGGCTGCGCAACGCCGCGGCGAACTGCTCCTTGCGTTCGTCCGTGTCCGAATCGACGAACTTCTTGCCCGCGTCGGTCAGGCGGATGTCACCTTCTTCCAGAACGGCATAGCCAAGCAGATGCAACGTTTCGCCGAGCGGCAGCAATTCATCCAGTTCCAATTGCAAGGCAGCCGCCAATGGCGGCAGGTCGGCGCGGCCCTTGTACGGCTCCATCGCCAACGTCTCCATCAGGCCGGCGAGCAGGTTGGTGCTGACGAAATGCAGCGCGTGGATCGTTTCAGGCACCGGCGCTTCCGGCGTGCCGGCCGCGGCGGCGGGCGCGGGGACGCTGGTGGCGCGGCGTGTCATCAGCGCGTAGATGTCATCGACAAACTTGCGGAATGCCGCGTCATGCCGGTTGCGCGGATGCGCGAACGGCACCCGCAATTCCTGCGCGACGCGGCCCGGATTGGACGAAAACACCAGGATGCGGTCGCACATCAGCACCGCCTCCTCGATATTATGCGTCACCATCAGCACCGATTTCACCGGCAGCTTGTCCTCCATCCACAAATCGATCAGGTCGGTGCGCAACGTCTCCGCCGTCAGCACGTCCAGCGCGGAAAACGGCTCGTCCATCAGCAGCAGATCGGGGTGCACCACCAGCGCACGCGCCAGGCCGACGCGCTGGCGCATGCCGCCGGACATTTCCTTCGGATAGGCGTCCTCGTAACCGCCGAGGCCGATCAGATCGATCGCCTCCTCGGCCCGGTCCTCCCGCACCTTGCGCGCCACGCCCTGCGCTTCCAGCCCAAGCTCGACATTCTCCTGCACGGTCAGCCACGGGAACAGCGCGAAGGACTGGAATACCATCGCCACGCCCTCGGCCGGGCCGTTGAGCTTGGCGCCGCGCCAGATCACCTCGCCCTCGGTCGGGCGCAGCAGGCCGGCGACGATGCGCAGCAGCGTGGATTTGCCCGAGCCGGAACGGCCGAGCAGGCCGACGATCTCGCCGGGCTCGAGGCGGACGTTCACGTCGTCCAGCACGATGAAGTCGCTGGCGCTGTCCTTGTGGTAGGCCTGCTTGCAGTGGCGCACTTCGAGGAGCGGTTCTGCAATCATGTGGATGGACCTTTCAGGAAGGAAGAAAGACTTCTTTTTTGAAAAAAAGAAGCAAAAAACTTTTGCTCCTGGCTGACACGACCCAATTCGGCGCGGGGCCACGTACGCCAGGTAGCAAAAGTTTTTTGGTTCTTTTTTTCAAAAAAGAACACTTCCTTTTATAAAGTCAGTCGCTTGCTTGAGTACGCATAAAGCGGCCGCCAGACCAGCCGATTGAAGCTGAGCACGTACGTGGCCATCACCACCATGCCCAGCAACACGCGCGCGCTGTCGCCGGCGGTCATCGCATCCTGGATGTAGGCGCCGAGGCCATGGGCTTTCAGCGTCGTACGGCCCCAGCCGACCACCTCGGCCAGCACGGCGGCGTTCCAGGCGCCGCCCGTCGCGGTGATGGCGCCGGTAATGAAATACGGAAAAATGCCGGGCAGAATGATACGCCGCCACCACAGCAGGCCGCCGACGCGGAAATTGCGCGCCGCTTCGCGCAAATCACCGGGGAACGCGTTCGCGCCGGCCACCACATTGAACAGGATATACCACTGCGCGCCCAGAATGATCAGCGGCGTCAGCCAAATATCTGGGTTGAGCCGATAGCGGATGATGAACACGACGAATATCGGGAACAGCAGATTGGCCGGAAAGGCCGCCAGAAATTGCGCCGCGGCGCCGACGCTCTTGGCCAGCCGCGGGCGCAGGCCGATCACGACGCCGGCCGGCACCCAGATCAGCGTCGCCAGGATCATCAGCACCACCACCCGCGCCAAGGTGTAGAAGCCCATGGTGATGGCGATGCGCAGATCGGCCAGATGCAGATGGCTGGCGGCGCAAAAACTATAGATCCGGTAAGCCGCCCAGGCGACCAACGCCGCGAGAATGGCGCCGAACATTATGTCGGTCAGGCGTGATCCGCCGGCGGACACGATACGCGGGGCGCGCCGCCGCCACAGGCGCCAGCCGGTGACGGTGAAGAAAAATGTTCCCATGATGTCGCTGATCCGGCGCAGCAGACGGGTGCGGCGCAGGATCGCGAGCACCCACGGGTCCTCGCCCTGGTCCTCCTGCGTCGTTTCGAAACGGAATTTCGCGCTCCAGGCGACCAGCGGGCGGAACAGCAATTGGTCGTAGGCGAGGATCACCAGGAACATCGCCACGATGGCGTAGAGCACGGCGTGAATATCGCGCGCGTCGAGCGCTGCCTTGATGTAGCTGCCGATGCCCGGCAGCGTGAAGGTGGTGGCGCCGACCGACACGGCTTCGGACGCGACCAGCGCGAACCATCCGCCGCTCATGCTCATCATCATGTTCCAGATCAGGCCGGGCATGGCGAACGGCACATCGAGGCGCCAGAAAATCTGCCAGGCGGTAAGCTGGAAACCGCGCGACGCTTCGTCCAGGTCCGGCGGCACGGTGGTCAGGCTCTGATACATGGAAAACGCCATGTTCCAGGCCTGGCTGGTGAAGATGGTGAAGACCACGGCGAGTTCGGCGCCGAGCACCTGGCCGGGAAACATATTCAAGAAGAAGGCGAGGGTGAAGGTGAGGAAGCCGAAGATCGGCAGGCTTTGCAGGATATCGAGGATGGGGATCAGGATCAGGCGGGCGCGGCGGCTTTTGGCGGCCCAGGTGGCGTAGGTGAAGGTGAACAGCAGCGAGACGGCGAGCGCCGCGAACATGCGCAGCGTGGTACGCAGCGCGTAGCCGGGCAGATAGGCTGGGTCGAGATGGATCGGCTCGCCTTGGGTGGCCGCGAGTGGGCCGAGCGTATGGCGCGCGACATTGGCGACGGCGATCAGGCCCGCGGCGAGCAGCAGCATCGCGGCGAGGTCGAACAGGTTCGGCAGGCGCCTGACGGAGGCGGTGGTGGTCTGTTTCGTCGCGGACATCGGGGGCGCCTGTGCCGATGGGTCGCGGGGCTTTATCCTAAGGGGAAGTGGGTTGCTACCCTGGCAAAAAGACAGGGAGAACGAAGTTCCTCCACGCCGATCGCAGCCCGTCTGCCGCAATCGGAGCGCGGGCGCCGATCCCAGCGCCAGAGTGACGGGGGGTCTGGGGGGGGCGGCACGCCCCACCCAGCCTTCCTTCTGTTTTTAGTGCACAGCGCGCAGTTGCTTGCTGAGGATGGTCACGCTCCCCGTGCTCGCATTGCCGACGATCGCCGAGAACAGCACCGACTGGTTGCCGACGCTGCCGGTGCCGGTCGGCGCGAGCAGCTTGTTGCCGGCCAGCACCTGCTCCAGGAAGCTCTCGCGCACGGTGGTGGTGTGCGTGCCGGTGGCGCCGGGCTGCAGCTTGATCTCGAATTTCTCCGTTGCCTTGCCGTTGCTGACGACGCCGAGGCTGACGGCCGGCGCGTCGGCGGCATGCACCGCGACGAAGCGCTGCGTGTCGGTGCCGACGGCGGAGACGTCGACCGGATAGACGCCCGCGGTCGGCGCGCCGGCGCTGGAAAGCTGGGCGACGATGGCGCCGAATTCGCCGTCGGTCAGCGCCACGCTGGCGCTGATCACCGGGCTGTTCGAGCACGGGCTGATCGGGTTGGCGAGCGATACGGCGACCGTATAGGTGCCGGTCGGTACGTCATAGGGTCCCGCGATTTCGCCGAAGGTGAGGTTTTTCAGCAGGCAGAGCGAGCCGTTGATCAGCACGTCCACCGGCAGCGCGGGGTCCAGTGTGGCGGCAACGTCGCGGCCGGGAATGCCGTGCACGACCAGGAAAGATGCGGTGCCGGCGCTGGCCGGTGTGGCCGCGGCGAGGCCGGCGGTGAGCAGCAGGGCGCGAAATGTTTGGTTCAACATCCGGGAGTCTCCAAGTGACTGTGTGATGTCACGCGGCGTTTTTTTGTGCCGCGGACACACCAGTCGTTTGGGCGGGGCTGTTGGATGCAGGAGATAGAAAAAAAGGAAGGTCTTCTTTTTTGAAAAAAAGAAGCAAAAAACTTTTGCTCTTTCGCGTACGCGGCGCATGTCGAAATTGGCCGCGTGTAACAACTGGCAAAAGTTTTTTGGTTCTTTTTTTCAAAAAATAACTTCTTACTTTTTTTCTACCTCCGGCCGCCGCCAGCGCCGTTGCAGCCAGGCCACCCCGGCCAAGTCGACGATCCCGACCAGCGCGCGATCCAGCGTGCCGTATTTGGACACGCCGCGCAGCCTCGCCCGGTGGTTGACCGGCACGCTGATCACGCGGCCACCAGCGCGGATGAACAAGGCGGGCAGAAACCGGTGCATGTGGTCGAACGCCGGCAGCGCGAGAAACGCCTCCCGGGTAAAGATTTTCAGCCCGCAGCCGGAGTCCGGCGTGGCGTCGCCGAGCAGCGCCGCGCGCAACCCGTTGGCCAGCCGCGAGGATAGCCGTTTCACCCGCGTGTCGCGGCGTTGCGTGCGGTGGCCGGCGATCAGCACCAGGCCGGGCTCGGACTGGGCACGCGTCAGGAGTCGAGAAATGTCGGCCGGATCGTTTTGGCCGTCGCCGTCCAGCGTGGCGATCCAGGGGGCGCTGGCGGCGCGCACGCCGGTCAGGATCGCGGCACTCTGGCCGCAACTGGTGCGATGACGGCGGCGGACCAGCGGCGCCGACGCGGCTGCTTCGTCCAGGGCGGCCGCGGTGCCGTCATCGCTGCCGTCATCGACATAGACGATTTCATGCGCCACGCCGGACAGGGCGGCGCGGATTTCAGCGATCAGGGGAGCGATGTTCGGCGCCTCGTTCCGCACGGGCACCACCACCGAGACAAGCGGGGTCATAGGCGGGCGGCGGTAGCACCGCGTGCGGCTTGCGGGCAAGGATGACGCCGATGGACCTGACCCGCCAAGGCGCCGGCGCCGCTGCTGCCCTGCCGCCGCTCGCGGCGGCGCTGCGCGTCTGGGCGCGCATCGGCCTGCTGTCGTTCGGCGGCCCCGCCGGTCAGATCGCCATGCTGCACCGGGAGATCGTGCAGACGCGGCACTGGCTGAGCGAGCGGCGCTTCCTGCACGCGCTGAGTTTTTGCGCCCTGCTGCCGGGGCCGGAGGCGATGCAGCTCGCCACCTATCTCGGCTGGGCGATGCACGGGCCGGTCGGCGGGGTGTGCGCCGGCACGCTGTTCGTGTTGCCGGGTGCCGCGGTGCTGCTCGGCCTGTCGGTGCTGTATGTGACGCTCGGGCACGTGCCGGCCGTGGATGGGCTCTTCGAAGGCCTGCGCTGCGCCGTGCTGGCGATTGTGGTGCAGGCGCTGGTGCGGATTGGCGCCCGGGCGCTGCGCACGCGGTCCGCCTGGACGCTCGCCGCCGCATCGTTTGTCGCCCTTTATGCCTTCGCCGTGCCGTTTCCGGCGGTTGTCCTGACCGCCGGCCTGATCGGCGCAGCGCGGCCGCGCTGGTTCGACCGCGCCATGCCTGCGGCCGGCCAGGCGGCGACGCCGGGGCTGCTGGAGCGCGCGCTGCTGGCTGACCCCGGCCGGCTGGCACGGCAGGCCGGAGCCGCGCGGCGGGCCGGACTCGCGGCGCTTGCGCTTTGGCTCGCGCCGGTTGCGGCGCTGCGCCTGTTCGCGCCGGGGCGGTTTGCCGATATCGCCTGGTTCTTCACGAAAATGGCGGTGGTGACGGTGGGCGGCGCATACGCGGTGCTGGCCTATGTCGCGCAGGATGCGGTGCATCGCTATCATTGGCTGGCGCCGCCGGAGATGCTGGCGGGGCTCGGCCTTGCCGAGACGACGCCGGGGCCGCTGGTTCTGGTGGTGCAATTCGTCGGTTTTCTGGCCGGCACGCGCGCCCCTGGTGGGCTGCATGGCCTCGCCGGCGGGATGGTCGCGACCGCACTGACATTATGGGTCACCTTCATGCCGTGCTTCGGCTTCGTCTTTCTGGGTGCGCCGGTCGTGGAACGCTGGGCAGAGAATATGCGGTTAGCGGGAGGCCTCGCGGCGGTGACCGCAAGCGTGGTCGGCGTGATCGCGAATCTTGCGGTATGGTTCAGCGTGCATGTGCTGTTCGCGGTGACGGTCACGCTGCGTGCCGGCCCGGCGGCGCTGGACCTGCCGGTGCCGGGCAGCGTGCAACCATGGGCCGCGCTGCTGGCCGGGTTGGCCGCGGTGCTGCTCTTTATGCTGCGTGAAAATGTGGCGCGGACGCTCGCGGCGTGCGCGCTCCTCGGGCTCGCCGCAAAAATCGTTTGAGTTCCCCAAGATCATGCGCTCCACCGTGGACACAGGCATGCATTCGCTGCACAATGTCGCACGTTGAGGATCGCCGTGAACGTGTCTCGGATTTTCACTGTCGTTGCCGCCGTGCTGCTCGTCACCGCGTTTGCGTTGATGATGCTGCCGCCTGATGGGCTGAGCCTGAAGGAAGGGCTGGCGCAAATCGGCCCCAATACGCCCGAGGCGCTGATGAACGGCGTGCGGCGGACGCTTGGCGCCGAAGTCTGGGCGCGGGTGTTCCTGCCGCTGCTGGTGCGCCCGGTTTGGATGCTGCCGCTGAGCCTCGGCGTGGTCTGCGTCGGCGTCGCCGCCACCACGATGCCGCCGACTGAGTCGCCCAGGCGGACCGGGCGGCGCCTTTAGAAAAAATGTAAGACTTCTTTTTTGAAGAAAAGAAGCAAAAAACTTCAGCTACCTGGCGTACGTGACCCTGGTCGAATTGGGTCGTGCAGGCGACGGAGCAAAAGTTTCTTGGTTCTTTTTTTCAAAAAAGAACACTTTCTCACTTCTTTTTCCGCCGCGTCGGCTTGGCCACCGGCGGCGGCGGCGCGGGCGCTTCGAGCGCGAAATCCGGCATGTCCAGTTGCCACAACAGGAACGACAATTCCTCGGCTTCCAGCTTCTCGCGCTGGGCGTGGCCGGGGCGCGCCGTGTCCTGCACCACGCGCAGCAGCACGGGCCGGCCCGAATTCGTCGATGCCGCCAGGCGCGCGGCCATTTTCGCCGGTTGCCAGGCCGGCACGACGCGGTCGTTCAGGTTGCCGGTCAGCAGCACGGCCGGATAGGCCACGCCGTCGCGCACATGCTGATAGGCGTCCATCGCCAGCAGGGCGGGAAACTGGCTCGGCTCGTGCGCGCTGCCGAATTCGGCCACGTTATTGGCGCCGCTGGGATATTCCTCCGATCGCAGCGGGTTCAGCAGGCCGGCGCGCAACAGCACTGCGCGGAACGCGTCGGGCTTTTGCAGCATGGCGCCGGCCACGGCGATGGCGCCCGCATTGGTGCCCGCGGCGGCGATACGGGCCGGGTTGCTGTAGCCCTGCGCGGTCAACGCGTCGGCACAGGCGATCAGATCGGTGACGCTGTTCACCTTGTCGGCAAAGCGGCCGGCATCGCGCCACGGCGTGCCGAGCTCGCCGCCGCCGCGTACATGCGCCACCGCGTAGATGCCGCCCTGGTCCGCCCAGGCGAGCGCCGCCGGGACGAAACGTGCGTCGAACGCATAACCATAGGCGCCATAGGCCTCGAGCAGCACCGGCCGGGCCCCGTCATGCGGTGCATCGCGGCGGCTGATGAGCGAGAGCGGAATGCTCGTGCCGTCCTTCGCCTTCGCGACCGTTTCCACCGCCTGATAGGCGGATACGTCGCGCGGAAAATCGGGAACCACGCCCGGATCCACCACGCGGTGCAGGCGCAGGTCGTAATGCAGCCAGGTTTTTGGGTGCATCCAGGATTCGAGGCTGAGGAACACGCCGGCGGCACGCGGGTCGCCGACCAGCCCGCCAGGGCCGTCATAGGCCGGTGCGATGGTGCCCGGAAACGGCAGGCGCACCTGTTCCGGCACCGTTTGCGTGTAGTCCAGCCGCAGCAATTCCATGCCGGAGCCGTGGCGCCGGGCCGCATAAAGCGCGTCGGACGCGGCGGCGATGCCGGTGATCACGCCGTCACCCGCCGGCAGCACGGTGCGGGCGCCGGCAAAGCCGGGGTCGGCCAGGTCCTCGGTCACCACGCGGGCAGTGGGCGCGCCGGCATGGGTGAGCAGAAACGCCAGCGCGCCGCTGACCGACACCTCAGTGACGCCGTCGCCTTCGGCAGCGAGGCTTTTCCATGGCGCGGGGCGCTGGGTGAGCTGGTTCAGCGGCGCGTCATACACCGCGACTTCCTGGCTGACCCCATCGGAGATGACGGCCAGCGCGTAATCGGCGCCTGCCGGCAGCACCAGGCGCGGCACGATCGTCTGAGCGTGGAATGGAAACGGCATTTGCGCGGCATCGAGCACCGCCACGTCGGCGTCGGTGCTGGCGCCGAGATGATGCAGAAACACCGCCAGGCGCAGAAACCGCCGGTCGGTGCCGCCGCCGTCATAGGGCCGCGTGTAGTAAAACCCCGAGCTGTCCGGCAGCCATGCGACGGCGGCGAAGCGCGCGCCGGGGATATGTTCGCTGAGCGCTTCGCGGTGGACCGTGTCGTAGACGCGCAGCACGCTGCTGTCCGGCCCGTTGTCGGCAAGGCCGAAGGCGACATAGGCGCCGTCCGGCGACGGCGCGATCTGGTCGATTTCCGAGTTTGGCGGCGCGTCCGGCAGCATTTCGGGATCGACGAGCACATGTTCGTGCCCGCCGGCGCCGCCGCTGGTCAGGCGGGCGACGTCATCGGTGGGGCCGCGTTTTAAATAGAACAGGCTGTCGCCGTCCGGCGTGACGTCGGAGACCAGGACGTAGGGCACGCTGAAATTGTCGATGTCTTCCAGCAGTTTTTCGCGGCCATGCACGCGGCCGATCTGGCTGTCGGCGAAGCGGCTGGATGCGGTCAGCAAGTCGCGGAATTCGGCGGTGGGGTCGCCCTCCATCCAGCGGTAATTATCGGTGAGCGTGGTGCCGAAATAGGTATCGATGACCGGGGCGATGCGGGCCACGGGGGCGGGCTGGGACGGTTCGGGGGCGGGCGGCGGAGCTGCGTGTGCCGGCCGCAGCGACAGCAAAACGATGGCGGCGCCGCGGCGGGCGCGGCTGGCGAGTGTCATGGGCGGTGCATCTGCGGTGTTCAGTTGGGCGCTGGTCTTAGGTCCATGGCGCCGCTGCTGGGAAGGAAAAAGCGGAGGGGCGGGTCAATCTTTGGATTGGGGTGGTGGCCAGACCACAAAAAAGGGCAGGGGCACCGCCCCTGGCCGTCCTTCTTCAAGGCTTTTTGAATTTCAACTCGAAATTATCGGCCTCGCCGATCGCCGCATATTTCGCCCGATCCGTGTCCCCCAGCGCGAAGGTCGGCGGCAACGTCCACACGCCTTTAGGCCAATCCTTGGTGTCCTTCGGATTGGCATTCACCTCGGAACTGCCCACCAGGACGAAACCGGCCTTCTGCGCGAGCGCCACGGTGTAATCCTGCCGCACATAGCCGTTCTCGGCCTTCGGGTCCTGCGGGATATCGGTGCGCCCGCGATGCTCCTCCACGCCGAGGATCCCACCCGGTTTCAGCGCGCGGTAGAATGCGGCGAAGACTTCATCGGCGGTGCCGTCCTCCATCCAGTTATGCAGGTTGCGGAACGTCAGCACGACGTCGGCACTGCCCGGCGGCGCAATGTCGGTATGGCCGGCGCCGAGTTCGGTCACGATCACGTGGCTGAACAGCGGCCGCTCCGTCGCCACCCGGTTGCGGAAGAACGCCGCTTCCTTGCCGCCGCCACTCGGCACGGCAACGTAATAGGTGCCGAAAGCGCGCAGGTACGGTGCGAGAATTTCAGTCCAATAGCCGGCGCCGGGCGAGACCTCGACGACGGTCGCATTCGGCCGGACGCCGAACAATGTCAGCAGCTCGGCCGGATGACGGGCGCCGTCGCGGCCGACGAATTTCGGCGTCCGCTGAGGGCCGTGGATGGCTTGATCCAGGGCGGTGTCCGGCACGGTGCCGGCGCCGGCGGATGCGCCCGCAACCGGCGGCAACAGGCACGTGGCAGCAAGTAGAACGGCATGAAATCGGCGCATGGCAGTGCCTCCAGCAATTCGGGCGGCACTATGGTGCGGGCGGGCGACGGCGCCAAGCGGCCGGGTCTGTCCCAGAACTCCCCCTGACGGCCAGCTACGGCGTGTTTGTTCCGCGCCGGTGCTCACGGCCCCAAAAGGCCGCTCCGCTCCGGTGCTCACAAACACAACGTATCTGACTCGTCAGCGAAAGTTCTGTAACAGACCCTGCGGCTGATACTCTTCGCAAGGATTCTGCCCATGTTTTGACGCAAGTCCCTACCAATATGACGTCCAGGCGTTGCTTGGAGGCGCTCACCATGAACCAATTAAAATCTACAACTTTTCTGGGATTAGCTGGGGCCGCATTGGCGGTTGGGTTGCTGGCGTCACCCGCACCCGCGCTGGCGGGGCCGCATGGTGGCGGTGGCGGCGGCCACGCCGGTGGCGGCGGCGGTTTCCATGGCGGCGGCGGCGGCGGGGGCGGTTGGGGCGGCTACCATGGTGGCGGCGGCGGCGGGTATCACGGCGGATATGGCGGCGGCTATCATGGCGGCTATGGCGGCTACGGGTACCACGGTGGCTACGG
>Ga0116228_10002735_pt1 | contig 15289 bp, 25 predicted proteins | sample S1TSphfallax_2_FD_89694 | JGI IMG/M metagenome (GOLD analysis project Ga0116228, IMG submission 89694) | Host-associated microbial communities from peat moss isolated from Minnesota, USA - S1T2_Fc - Sphagnum fallax MG | ecosystem: Host-associated > Plants > Peat moss > Unclassified | place...
CACACCTTTGCACGTTCCAAGTGACCCAGAGCTTGATCCTGATGAGAGGAATTCAAAAAGAGCTGAATACAGCACAACCCTGCTGCCACATAGTCCTTTTTCAGAACCTGCATAAACAAAAATTAACCAGACTCTTTAGCATCAAACGGGTCAACAGAAAGTAGAGGGAGAATAGAAAGGAAGAGACTGATGTACCAGAATTTAAGAAGAGAGAAGACAAAAGATGGGATATAAAAATTCTTGTTGTCACAGTTTTGGGGATGTGAGCAGAGCACTACTGACCTGAAACCTGTACAGATGGTTGAAATGCCGATGATTCTCAAAGTAAGTACAAATCCGAGTGAGTGCTGCAGCTGTATGTTGGGCCACTGGTGAATCTGGGTTGCTTGACTCGATAATTCGAGAAGCTATGACACGTTCTAGGGCTGGAACAGCAGTATACCCAACACAGAGGTCACAAAGTTCATCTAGTGAGCCATATTCAGTTGCTAGAGGGTCTGGCCTTTGTGGTGAGGATGGTGGCACCTGTGTCTGGTAAGGAGATGGAAGGGGAGGTGGTGGAAGGCCATCTGGTGGAAAGAATAGACTGCATGCATCACTGTAGTGACAGTGCTGAAACATAAACTGCATAAGATCTTGCCGAGAATACTGCCAAATTCAACATCGAAGCAGGTTAGATCATCTGTTCTTTCTTATCTTTTTCACAACTGCACGTAAAAGCAGAATAGTCAGACTAACTATGTTAGATGATGGATTGGACAAATAACTGACCTCTTGTAGATAGTACACACTTTCTTCGTAGCGCTGATCATCAAGGTGAGTGCGGGGACACTCCTCTATGTTGCCCTGCATTGTGGGTGCTTGGTGACTGTCTGCTGAATCCTCAGATGACCTTCGAGATCTATCCTGCTTGTTGAAGGAAGGCATGTAGAGCACATTCAGATATGAATCTGCTGAAAGAGAGTCATCTGATGAAGATGACACACTTCTTGCCGTATGAACATACCTGCAGTGATAAAAAAAATTTGAGGGGGGGGAGGACAGTTAGGCTTCAAAATAAACCCACTGAAACATGGTGCATTTGTGCAGAGTTTGTGTGATTTGCAGCTTGACAAAGGACTGCCTCTCAGGATCTTGAGTCAAGAGAAAGAAATAAAAAAAGCTCACAAGCTGCGGGCGGCAAACACTTCAGCTGGTGGGCCAGTGTCCATGGCATTAACTATCTTCCGCACAACTGGTGCTGGATCACCATCATGTAATTGAAGACACTGTCTGCCACCCCCAATGAAAGAATTAGCATCAAGTTACAACACACACAAGTAAAAAGTGAGAACCTCTTGCACTCTCTATATAAGAACCCACAGTAGAAAGACAAAAAACCTGACCCCAAGCACCCAAATGCAGCTGAAAAATCCTACTAAGTCACATGTGGATAGATGCTTACTTAAATTTCACACGAGCCTGTGCATAGTTCTCTATACGAAGAAGCGCATGACCCCATGCTTCCCAGACTGGAAATGCATCAATCTGCAATGAGTGATCCAGTGTCTCATCAAAGTGAATTTCAATAATTTCAGATACATAAAGCCTGTGGACTCCAAATCAGTGGTTCCACATATTCCATTCTTCTGCACCAGGTACATTCTTCAGACACATAATGCCCACAAAAGCCTTTCAAAACCACAAAACTATTAAGAGAAGGAATCACAATGGGGTGTTACCTTGCATTTCCTACATGTTAGGTCAGCCAGATGATAGTGTTCATCTGAAATGAGCCTGTCACAGAGCTGTTTCGTTGCTCCCTCGTCAACCAAGTCATCAAGTGATGCTGGGAAATAAGACCCAAACAAACTTTGGAGAAGCTCCACACGATTCAACCAGAGTTCTGCTTGTGCTTGAGCTCCAGAGAGGTCAGTCTGAATGGGACTTTCTGCACCAGTGTTTCTTCCACGAGTTGCTTTAGAAGTGGCTACTTGGCTTGAATGTTGTTCTTCACGGATGTTTTTTGTCCCTTGTGTGACTGCTGCTGCTGCTGCTTCTGCACCGCTTGACAGGTTTCCCGGTTCACCCAGGAGCTTTGATAATAGGTCTTGTGCATGTGTAAGAGCCTGTTATAGGTACATGTGGAAGCCAACCAGTTAAAGCATAATCCAGTAGTGTTCTTATACTATGCAAGAATCTCCCTGTGGACAAAAAAAAATGTCAAACTATTAGACTGAAAATGCATAAACCTACAAAACATGCTGGTACCCAGAACCACCCACCTTTACAAACACATTGGTGGCATGGAAAGCCCTTTCAGCTGATTCATGGAAAGAAGCAAGGGGAAGTTGATCCGAAGAAAGGTCTTTCTTTATTTGTGTAATGCACAGATCAACAGCTGCCTTAGCAGCAGTTGCTTCTCCAGAACATAGCTCCAGCAAAGCCTGTAAAAAACAACATCCCCACATAGCAAAACCCATGGCTCGGGATCAACTAATTTTGACATCCAATACAAAACCCAAATCTTCCAAGCTTAAGTGTCAATTCTTCAAAGTCCATAGAAGGGAGAAAAAGGCCTGGGATATGGGATGTGAACAAAATGAATGGTGAATGCACACCTTGAAAAGAATGAAATTGGGGGCACTCGCATAGCGATGCAAGCTACGAACAGCATCATCCTTTTGTGGGTCTCCAGTCAACACCCATTCCTCTGTCATTGCAGCTGGGGCAAGTCGCCCATAATTTTCTACAGTAGCTGTGGGCCCAGTCAATGAGGGTTCTTCTGGAAGACCAGCCAATGCTTCCCATGTTGCCTTCTGAAAAGGTGGGAGTGTTCCAGTTGATTTCCTCTTTCTGCTGCTAATGCTGTCGGGACTTATGATTTTGTTTCCTGTGTCCCGTTGAGCCCATGAAAAGGCCCGCTTTTGAAGTGATGTCAATCCTGTGCTGAAGTTGGTCCGCATGGGGGGCACGACATGACCAATGGGCTTGATAGACGATGCTGAACTTGATACCTGATGTCTCCGTTCATAAGGTACATTGCTACTACTAAGAGCTTTGGCTGCATAGATCATGATAAGATCATCATCCCGCAGAGAGGGAAATGCTTGCAATAACTGCAAAACAAAGACCCAAATCTCTCTTCATGAGCCATCTGCAAAACAACCAATGACACCTACTACTAGGCTATTGGCTCGGTCCTAACTGAGAACATATGTGAAAGGATGCAGAGATTGCATTTGCGAGTGTACCTGAGAGGCAACCCGCAGTTGTTTACCCATTAACAAAGTTTCGAGAATCAGCCGAGGATGCTCGTGCAGTGCTGAACAACGCTGCTGCCAAGGTAAAGGGAGGGCTCCCAGCATACGCAGACCCAATGCTAGCTGATTGAGCCTGGCATGCTCCTCTTCTGAGAGAGTACCAACCCTCCGTTTCAGGAAGAAATGGACCTGTAGAAAAAGCATGCACCACAAAATTCTATTCATGGCCTGCAAAAAGGAACACAACTGGTAGGCATGTATACAACTTCTAGGAAAAAAATAAAATCAGAGAAGCTTTTTCTCTGGCTCATCATATGCATCTAGACAGACAGAGAACTAGTCTCTGTCTATCTAGGAGAATATTACCAGCAGCTGTTTGGACTGAAGATTTGGAAGCTGTTCCATAGCTGCCATAGCCACAGATAATGCATCGTCTGGTTCACACAACGAATTCAGAAACCGTAGACCTCCAGCGGGTCCTCCACCAGTGATCGGGTCACTGGTCAACAGCTTGACCAGCTGGCGACCTTGCAATTCTCTCCTCAACTCATTTGATAGCTTAAATGTTTCAGCTACATCAAGTGCAGCTGACACTGCTCCCTTTCCTGCTAACTGGAGAGCCAGTCCTTCCGGATCAATTTGACAAAGTGAATCCACCTGCAGAGAGTGGCAGTAGTAGTAGTAGTATTCTTATCAGTATAGCAACCTTCAAAACCTCTACTTTGGTGAGCTGCTTGACAAGGAGAGCCAGATTGAGTGGGTGGGTACAGAGAGTGCCCCATACTTCTTGCCAATGTGTGAAGCAATTGTCAGCCTGAAGAATGCGACCATACTGCTGCAGCACCTCTCTCTTTCTCACAACCTACATCAAGATTCACATCCCTGTGAGATCATCATCCATCTTGTAAACTTTCTCACTCCAGTTGTTCTGTAACTGTTGAGGATGTAAACCCCTAAACCCTAAGCCCTAAACTGCATCAGCACATGTTCTCACAACAATCATCCCAAACTTCTATTTGGAAGTTCAGAAGGAGAGACTAAAAATTCAAATTGATTGACAAATTCCATCTGTGTACTAAGCTACAAAATCAAGGTGATCTGGGTTGGTGGATTGTAAACCTCAAGACGGATTGGATCTGTGCAAGATAGATGACAGCTGCACATGGTGAGCACATCAAGTGCTGCATCCAACTCCCACCGCTGCAAGTACCTGCCCAAATTTGGGTTCCATACAGAGAGACAGGTGTAAGGAAAAAAAATCTAGGCAAGCAAAAAGAAGTGCACATTGATCCACAGAGACTACTTCACAAAAACATGATCCTGAGTTTTGCACAAGAAGCACTCCTTGACGTACAGATCCTTTTACTGTCTGTCTGCTAAACAGATACAACACCTCACTCTCTGCTGGACCCTAAACCCCTAAAAACCCTACTCCCTAAACCCCTGGGCCTTGCATTCACATGAGCACATTCCACACCCAAAAAACCATTCCTTACTTTAGAGCAAGAGTAGCTGCCAAGGTCTTGTTACGGAGGCGGATGCAGTACTGCCAGCTGCTGCTATAAAGGTGGTGACCACCAACACGGCCTTGCCATTGGTTACCACCAGACTGGGACCCACCGATCTCCTCTCCTCGCTCAATCAGTAATTGGAGCAGTGAGTCAGGTGCCCCATCATGCAAACATCGGTCTGCCAATGCCAATGCATCCACCAGCTTTCCCTCCTCCATCAGCCTGCAGAAGAAAAACAGCCCTCTCTCTGATGTTCACATTGCTGTCATGGAAACCACAAATCTGGTTATGAAGTTCTGATTTCTTTTGGTACTCAAAATTCAGGAGCCCAGGGTGGGTTTAGGGTTACTACCTTTGAACAGCTTCTGCAAAAGGAGCCTCATTCTCCCAATCAAACATGAGTGAGTATGTGCCTCTGAGGTCTGGGTCCTTGGAAACCTTTGTCCCTGTGGATACACCATCCAGGTTATCTAAACCCAGAGACAGAGATTCATCATCCCGTGTCGCCACTGAGCTTGGGAACCTTGATGATGATGGTGTATCTTCCTCCTCTCTGTCAGAGAGTGAGTCCATATCTTCTTTTGGACGTGGTCGCTTCAGTGATGCCCTTTTCTCTTCTTTGTTCTCGAAGTCGTCACTAAGCTTGCAAGAAGACAAAATGGGCAAGTCAGATAGATGTTGTGAGTTTGCTTCTCGTTGGATCCACCTGTTCAAGGGTGGGTAACTGCAATGCCACAAAATACAGTCAGTCACTCATCACAATGATCATTGAATCAATGGATGCATTTCAATGCAAAGAGACAATAAAAAGGGGATAAAATTAGACAGAAGGGCAAGTGACACAAACCGTTCAGACTGCTCCAAAGCAAAATCATACAATAAGCGATCTGTATCATTGTGGGCACTGTTTGAACGGTTGGATCTTGCCATGAAGCAACTTTGGCCAAAGACACAGGCAAGAACCGAGCGCACAACTGACAATGTGGCAAGGTGCTTCACAACGTCCAATTGCAAAGGGTACAGTTGTGGTGTCTCGTGTTCATTTGCAGAAGAAGATCCTGTTGATTCATGGGCATCATCAACCTGTTGACCAGGAGGCAATTGTACCTTGTGGGTTGGGAGCTTTCTGATGCACGCCCAACCCTTGCCAGCAAGTGGAGGGTACACCGGTGGCACACAAGCTGAGATGATCTGCACTATATTCCACATATATGAGCACAACTTGCAAAATACACAAAACCGGTGCATAGCTGGGAAACTTGGCAGTCACCGGCATTCTCAAACGTACTTACAGTGCTGAACCCTAAACCCTGTACAGAGATTGCACTGAAGTTTACAAGCTTGGCCAAGCTTACAACTATGCATGACAACACTCTCTTTGAGATGGTTTAATGATGCACCCGATGAGGCAATTGCATTGATGTCAGTTCAGAAGAGAAGAGAAAACCTGGTGCACCAAATCTGCTCCCATGATCTCTGCAACCTTTCCCGCAGCATCTGCACTTCCTCGCTCAAAGACAAGCCGTGTCAACAGCTGCATGCCATCATGATACAGCAAGAAAACTTCAGAGTCACAGATAGAACGTACAGCAACCAAGCAGTCAAGGCCCCCACTGTCAACCTCAAATCTCAAAGACACAGCTGTGTAGGGAAACTTTGGGCTCCTTGTTGCCCTAAAGCCTAAACCCTAAGCCCTAAATGAGTGTGTAGCTTAGGTTTAGGGTTTAGCTGCATGGCCCTATGAAACAGGTGGAAAAGGCTTTGTGGGTTGTCATGCTTGCACAATTCAGCTCAAGATAAGCTCTCCCAGAATACTACCAACAAAAGACTGAAAATATGATTGTAAGAGACAACAGATGGAAGCATCAACTAAGCAAAGAACATGGGCATTTCAGTAAGCTCAGTAAGCTCAGAAACAGGGGGGCAGGAATTTTCTTACATCACTTGGGTGTTCATAGATAAGCTTGAAGAAGTTGAAGTCATGTGTGGTGTCGACACCATCCACGATATCACCAACAGTGGCAATGTAAAGTATGAATGCTGAGAGATATGCCATAGGCTTGTTACTCAACAACCCAAGAAACCTCTTTACAGTCCCTTTGGAAGAAGAAGCCACTGCCACCTTCCCTGACAAGTCTCCTGATCCAGAACTGGACATTGCAGCAGGAGGAGCAGCATCCTTTGAGCTTTGTCTTGAAATGGCAGAGAATCCAAAACCCACACCAATACTGTGCTCTGCTCCAAGCAATGGCCTCCTATCTCCCTGGCCAACTGTCCAATCATCACTGTCCTCGTCTGCCAGCGCCTTCACAAGGTTGTGAAGTTTACCTGCAACCATCTCCTTATGGTGCATAAGAAACCATCAATCATAGGAAGTGACACTGTTCCTGGAAACAATCACAAAATGCTTATGAGCAGAGTAGAACTCTTGTACTACACACACGCACCACTCAAAAACTGTCGCTTGCCACTATTAGCATCCTCAATTGTCTGTTGCAGTATGGCTAGTGCCCGCTGCCGTAGTACTTGCCTCGAGCTGTCTGTCCCTGAGCTTGATACCATATCAGCACCAGACAAGACTGCTTGCAAAAACCCACCTTTCTGCTGACAAATAAACAGCCAAAGTATTCTGTGTTAGGTTCCCATGTTGTGCATGTCTGTGTTTCTGCTTAGTCTCTTCATCATTCCAGATAGCCCTACTCATCAGACTCTCTGCTTGTGGCCACAGACCCAACATTCCAAGAGGATGGAGCAACAGACAGAGTGAGAGAGGACCAGATTTTGGGGGTGTGTGTGCGGGTGGGAAGCCGGGAAGGGGAAAACCTGTTCTAGAATATCCAGCAGTCGGAGCACCAAGCGCTTAGCTACCAATACCATACATGCCTCCTGACGCTGCTCTACCACTCCTTGGCCCTTATTCCCCAAATGAGAGATTTGGGATAACACAGCAGATGCCTGCAGTCATGAACAAAAAGTTTAAGATGCCCAATATCTTCCAGCAGGGTGGGAAAATCTCCAAGTCATGATAGCTATCTGAGCAAAACCCTTAAAAGAAGGAGAAGACCTGAATAACCCAAGACGAAAAGGAACACAAAAACGAGACACAGTAAAGGAAAATAAATCTAGCCAAGATGGTGGATGATAAGTCTGAAGCTTTTTTGCCAACTTGAAGCTATGGAGATTGCATAGACAAAACTTCTTGTTTTGTATGCTTCATCCAAGCACATAAGTTGGGAAGGCTGACCTAGAGCTTAGGGTTTAGGGTTTATGGTGAAAAATTCACTGCATCCATTTTAAGTGCATATTCCCTTACCCGATCTAGAAGCTGCCTTGCCATGTCCCCAGAACTCACGGAAGTCACAGCAATATCAATGCAGAGAAGAGCCTGCAAGGTTTTTCATCAAAGAAAAAACATAGTCAGAACAATCCCCCCCCCCCCCCCCCCCACCAAAAACAACAGGCAAGCCACACGACATTACGATATCCACCCCAAACACTTTCTCTATTCTCATATCACAAAAACACAGAAAACAAAAAAAAAACAATACAGAGAAAAGACCGCAAAGTTTTTCAACAAAAAAAAAAAAAAATCAAAAAAAACCCCCCCCCCCCCCCAAAAAGAAAACACAAGCGGCTAGAGGTTGCCATATTGAGTGACACCCATGACTACATTTTCATATCCTCAAGATCAGAAACTGTGACTTTGAGGGTACATGCTGAAGTTGGGCACAAGCAAAAATTCAGGGTTGCAAGGTCATCATCACATAGGTGGGCAGGTATGAAAGCTGTACGTTGGTGAGAGGTGGTAGTGGTGCACAAAGGGCAGAAAATCTGTGACCCTCCTCTGTGCTGGATGACCTGTTTGCTGCTCCTGAGACTCCATTGTCAACCTAATGATGCACCCACCACATTCAATACAAATTTCTGTTTGCTATGATGCTTATCCAGTCCAGATATGACTGCCAGGCAGTTGTAGTACTGTTTGTATGTGCAACAGACTGAACCTTTTCTGCAGACTGGTGTGGTTTTTCTTTGGAGGAAGTGGAAAATAAGAGAGAAAGAGTGATGATGCAATTGTCTTGCTTACAACTGCTGATAATGACTGACCAAGCTCAGAAATTGACACTTTCAGTTGCACTTGTCCACTACAGTGGGAGTCTTGATGTGAGAATGTTGGACTAGAAGAAGGGGTTGTTAGGGACCTACATCAGTAGAGGCTCTTGTCAAAGCAGTGTCATCAACCCATTTAGCAAGTTGCAAGGTGGCTGCTTCCTCAGGTAGCAATCCAAAGCGATGTACAGTTTCTTCCCCCAAATCGTATTGCTTCTGCTGCACACACCTGTGTCAGCAACCTCATGAGCATAAACACATATCACAGCTCTGCACCTTCTCCATGCTCCATGATGCTGCAGGTATGTATGAAGAAGGGTTTAGGTTTTAGGATTCAACCCTAAACCCAATGGACATAAGGCTAAGGAAACTACTAAGAGAGCAAAGGATGCAGAAAACCCAAGTCTTATCAAAATCAGAAAAAAGTGCCATGTTTACCTCCCTTTTCAAAAGGAAAACAAAATGCTACCCAAATCAGAGAATGCTCCACTACAATCTTGAGAACATTACATGTTGAGCAATGTTGAAGGAGCTGCACGGAGGACTGCTAGTGCTTCCCCCCACTGCCATGGCTGCTGTGGTGACAATGGAGATAGGTGCTGCAATACTGCAAGGCGCCATTCCCACTCATCTATGAAGCACTGGAGACGCTCAGCTTTGTGTCTCCAAGCCTTCTTTGCTGCTCTCCCTGGAAATCTGAGGATGCCAAGGGCTCCTGCTGCTGCTGCTCCATTTGAATCACTTGTGGAGTCACTGTTTGCTTCAAAATCTAACCCATTGTTCACTGGCATGCACTGCTGAAGCAACTTGAGGATGTTGCTCATAAATGCAACAGCTGTCAACTGCTCTGATTTCTGAGACATTGCTCCTCCCACATCCCCTTTGCCATGCCCTTCAACAACAGTCTGCACTATTTCTGGTTCAGATGATCCTTTGCCTGCAGATGGTCGAACATTCATTTCCTCCATACACAAAAGCAAAACCACAATCTCCATCATCCAAATCTGCACAGGAGAGTGAGCGAGTTGGGTGGGTATCAGGATGGAGGAGAAATTACTCAGAACCACCAAATAGAAACCACCTACCTCTGGATATGAGTGGTTTACATCATCATCCCTTCACATGCTCTGCTGCTGAAGACAAATTGGGAAACAAAGTAGCAGCTTCTAGATTACACTGCAGTTGTGATGGGACAGATATGACATCATTGTATAGCCAAAAATGTTAAGAGTCCAACAGACATACCCGACGACCAGGAGTGCTGATGGCTTCCAAGTGTTCATGAAGCTGCTGCAGAAAAAAGCTTGCTCTCTGCTGTTGCTCTTCATTCTTTGAGCCATCAGATGCACCCAGCAGCTGCATACAAGTCAATGCATGGACTGCAGCTTGCACCCCAAAATGCATGTGTACAAGCTCCAGGTCAAGACGCCTTTGGGAATCACAAAAAGCCAGCCCCACGATGAAGTTAGTTGGAAGAGAATACAAAAATGTGATTGCAGAGAGAAAACTCCACAAAAAACATATATGGATAAACAAATCCAAATGGTGAGTCAGTAAAAAAAAACTTACTGGTACACTTACAGATGACAAACACAAGATGTTATGGTAGTAGAAGGTGGGTTGCTGAGAGACATAAGCCTTACCTACACTCGGCAGCAGAGTCAGAAGTGCCAGTGGGTTGCAATCTCACAAGCTCAAGAGCATCACTCAGCTTAATGTCTGGAACCATGTCAAACAGCACCTACAAAAGTCATGCATGTCCTCAATAAGAAAATCTCAAAAGATGGATATGGGCAGTCAGTTATTGCATGCATCAAGCACAAGACATCAAGAACAGAACAACCATAAACGCTAAACCCTGAATCCCACAGATGGAGCTTGTTTGACACAATGGAAATCTCAATGGAGGATCACATGTGAAAAGCTGATGTCCAAATTCATCTGCAATGTGGCACTTAGATGGATTCACTTGTTGGGATCTAAGAATCCTCACCCGCACAGGTGAATGCATGGCCAAGCGCTCAAGAACAAGGTTTGCAGCAAATGAGTTGGCAGGTGCACCATCATCATCATCATCATCATCACCTTCCTGAGCAGATTTGCTTCCCTTGCTGAAGATCCGAGCACTGCTTGCCAGCCTTCCCTTTCCCAAATTGACATGTGCAACAAAGTAAGCCAGCTCCAATCGATAGCACAGCTCATCACACAGCTGCTCCACACAAGACAACTGAAATCCAGCACACAATAGATCATTGGTCCTTCACTGAACATGAACCAAATCATGAGAAGGGTATGGATCCTATGGAGTCAAAATATAGGTCTATGCTGCTCAAAAGGAAAAGCCAACCTCGTCAGCTGAATCTGCATGCAACTGCTGGCCTACAGTCTCTTGTCTTCTTCTTCTGATCCATAGAAGCTCCATCAGCTGCCGCCTCTCCTTCGTCTGGCCTCTCAATAGATCCCAACCCATAACCGCCACCAATGGTTGCAGCCGAGGATATGGAGCAACCACATCTGCTGCTTGTTGAAGCTGACCACTCCTGATTGAAGAGAGTGCAGTGTTCACCACCGACTCAAGTATATGAGCTCCATCAACACGTGCATACCGAAAAGCCTCTTTCAAGTACATTGAGATTGCAGCAGAGGCTTCTTCTGTTAGCAAATTGCTTTCTTGAGAAGAAGCAGAAGAAGAAGAAGGCTTGCCCACTCGCAGCTGTTGCATTTGTTGATGAAGCCGCTCAAGCACCGGTGGATAAAGTTCATTGGCAGATATCTTGCTTTGTTGTAGTTCTTCTCGAAGTATGTGGTCCTGTGCAGACTGATCAAGAAGTCCCCACATCGAAAAAGATTGTCAAGAAAAAAATTACACTAGAAAAGAAGACATGTGTATGGATTCCTAAACACTTTGCATGCCACCAAAACCCTAAACCCTAAACCCTAAACCAACTGGGGGGTTTGACCATGTCCAACAAAATCTTTCAGCTTAATTTCTCAGAACGTGTAAACAAAATCGTGTCAGCAGCTGGACAGTTGAAGGACCAACCCCAGTAACTATTGAATCCTGAAACCCATTACCTCCACCAGCCTACAGATCAGGCTGCTCCCAGATGCAAGGCTGCATTCATGTATGGTCATCACAATATGCTCATATTCCTCTCCTTCCATGGATTTGGTCTCCCGAAAGATGGCTGTCACTGCATCACTGGAGAAACATCCAGTAGACAAACAAAAGTTAAGACAAATCTGGAAGGTACTCAGAACAACAAGAACATTCTTCCTGGGCAGCTGCATGAACTGATTCCCAATTGTCTCAAATTGTAATCAAAGGACATTATCTATGAAATCACAGAGAAATCTCTGCAACAACACTACTTTAAAGGGTAACATGACAACGAGTGCAGTCATGAACCCTAAACCCTAAACCTATAAAGAGACTGCAACAATCTTGCAAAAACTGTGCAATTGGGCCTGCTACCAAGAAATGCAGCATTGCGACAAACCTGCATTCTGATTCACTTGGTCCAAAGTCTTCATGGAGGTACTGCAAGTGCTGAGCTGCTTTCACCAGTTGGCCCATCTTCACATCCTCCATGATTTGCTGCAGATGTGCATGCTGTACTTCCTTTTGGATGACTGAACCCATCTGCACACACAAAGAAACCAATTTGCCACAAGAATTGCTGCTGAGTCTCAGAAAAGAAAAAAATGACTTCTTCGAGTTTACAAACCAAGACCCCCAAGGGCCAGGCCTGCATAAGCGAAACATAAAACTGATTATGTTCAGAGGTTTTAAATTAATGATAAAAGAACTCATTCTACCAAGTAGTGCTAATTTATTTATTTTTATAATGGGAAAGAAAAAAAATTTAGACCTATGATGCAGATGGCACCAGCCAAGAGTTTGAGGCTGACCTCAAAGTCTTTACAGAGCTGAGACAATTTCCACGTTTTGTCAGCTGGATTGTCACTTGCAGCTTCTTCTTCTGCTGCCTTTTCAGAGTTATTACTTCCATCTAAATCTCTACCAGATGATACCATAGCTGGCAAATCCAAATCATCACTCTGCTGCTGCTGTTGCCTCCAAATGTTCTGACACAACACATCCAGAAGCTCAGGATGGCGAAGCGTCAAAAATAGTAACCACTTTCTCTCCATGCCTGACAGGATGTCCTTGCCACCTCCAAGAGTTTGTGTAGTAGTTGACTCCTCTATACTATGCGCATTCCTCTCAACATCCTTATCTCCAACTTGTCTCTCATTCTCATTGTTGTTCTCTTGATCCTCTCTATTTCCTCCTGATACACATCCTGTAACAGATTGGAGTGTTTGATTCAGCTGATCAACACCTGCTGCCACAATCTTCTCCATGAGTTGAAGACCCGCTTTCTTCACATCTTTCAAATCTTCTTCAGCTCCATTTACACTTGCCGCTTTATCTCCTCCATAGAGAGCCCCTACTTCTTCTCGCTCCACTCCTCCCTCCCCTACAAGGTTCCAAAAATAAGCAATGGGAATGCAGAAAAATCATTTTTGTTGCTATTTCACAATTCAGTCAAAGACCAGTGCAAAAGAACAAACACAAAGCTCTTACACCCGAAACTTGGGCAGCTGCAACAGATGTCCCAAAGTGACCCCATCATCAAGACATTCAAAGAGAACACAAAACTGGTTATGGACAAGACCCATTTTGAAACCTTCACTCTCATCAGATTCTAAAATGCACAAATCCCACACTAACACCATCAGCATACCTGACTCCACAATGGCTTCACCCATGATGTCACTAGCAATTGCATCCCCATTTTCAAGCACGATGCTCTTCAGAAATTCCATGAAAAGGAGGAACTCAATGCCATTGTAAATAGGTTGACAATGCAAGCTCCACCAATTGTCTCTTGATGACAATTGGTAATCCAATATCTCCCCACTGGCCAGCACTTCTTCATGACTTCCATCACCCTTGTCCAGCAGCTTTTCCTCCATTGCCTGGAGCTCTTGGAGACACATCCATGCCAAATGTGCAGAGGATGGCACACTTTCCGACCATACAATCCCCTTGAGCTTCCACACTTGCAGGACTATAGCACGGTAGATGTCACGTGCCACTTGTGGGTTCCGCTCGCCCAAGCTCAGCAGAGTTGCACGCATAAGCTCAAACTGTGAGAGGAAGAGGTAGTTGACAATTGCCCCTCCAAGCATCCGCTCCTCCTTTCCCTCCATCCTCAAATCAAGCTGCTATGCACCCTCTTTGTTGATTGCGAGGTTGTGATGTTTAGCACCAGCAGACATCATATCTGATGACCACAGATTCCCAACCCGCCTGAAAAAATTCATGTTTAATACTCTTGGAGCACAGAAACTCCTCTGAGATACAAAAATCTGACCTTTTGCTGGATTATTGCAAAACAAGGAATACAAGTTTAAAACCATCTGAGCTCTTGGGTAGCAAAAAAAGCTACCAACATTGAAATCTGCAAATCCCAAAAACGGAAAGAAAAATTTACTTCATGGAACTCTTCATTGGGTTTCAATTTGGGGTTTGGCACCACATCTCTTTAGAGTATATGTAGCAATGACAGAATGTTGAGTTATTCTGCCAATCCGAAAAAACACTAAAACCCCCGAAAACATATGCTTTTTTCTTGCTTACAGCCATTGTTTGCATTTTTCAAGAAGATTTTCAATGTCAAGCATACCCAATTGGAATGTTTGAACCCTAAAACCCACTGACTCAAATCCATTTGATACATGATTTTGGTGCTGAAATTACAAAAAACTCAACACACGTCCGAAAGCTCTTGTGGGCATCAAATGTACGAGGGATGGCTCTTCCAAACCCTAACTTCCTCACAAAAACTAATTGGAGCTGAATTTTTTTTGTCTTCCAACAAACTTGACAAGAAATTCCTTCTCTCTCTCTCTCTCTCAAAGAGGAAAAAAAATAAACAGCATCTCATCTCCTCAACTCCCTCATACTTCCATCAAAAGATTTTAGGGTTTAGAGAGCATATCAAACCTGTGGAATCGACATGCTTATGGGGTGTGCACATAGCCTCGAAAAATTGCATTCTCACTTCAACATCTCCACCACAAGACAAGATATCGATCTTCTTCCACTGCAAACACAATGGCAGTATTAAAATTCCACCGAATTCTTCAACAATCCAATCCTTGCTTTCTAATTCTTCAGCAATCCATTCCTTCCTTCCATGTCCAGCAAAGATCTTTTTCAATTCCTCATCTTCTTCAGGACTCTAAACCCTAAAATCCTCCCTTGAATTTCTTCAAAACCCACCAACCCAATAAAGAGGACTAGCAACTCACCCAATCTTTGAACCCTAAAATCCTCTCACTTGAATTTCTTCAAAACCCACCAACCCAGTAAAGAGGACTAGCAACTCACCCAATCTTTGAACCCTAAAATCC